>Ga0308164_10005042_pt1 | contig 10856 bp, 10 predicted proteins | sample PhyTR2_FD_201031 | JGI IMG/M metagenome (GOLD analysis project Ga0308164, IMG submission 201031) | Phyllosphere microbial communities from UC Gill Tract Community Farm, Albany, California, United States - DLSLT.R2 | ecosystem: Host-associated > Plants > Phyllosphere > Unclassified | place: USA... | reverse complement strand
AAGAGCTAAAGACGAAGAAATTATGCCGTAGGGGGGTTTACTCGGGTGATCGAATGGCTATAATCAGCGCCCTCACTTGCCGGTATAGCTCAGATGGTAGAGCAACTGACTTGTAATCAGTAGGTCCCGGGTTCGATTCCTGGTGCCGGCACCATAGTTTGACGAGAAAGGCTCACCGCAAGGTGGGCCTTTTTTGTTTGTGGTTTTGGTCGGGGGTCCGACCCGCGCACAACTCCTGTAGGAGCGGCCCTTGTGGGAGCGGTCCGTGGCCGCGAAGGCGTCGGCTCAGTCACCACTGCCCTAAATACCTACCCTACATCTCACCCCCCCCCCCCCGGCAAGCGCACGCCGCACATCTACAACTGCGACTACAGTTCCATGAGATCAAGGAAGCCAAACCCACCATGGACACCTCCCTCTTCCAAACCGTCAAACTGATCATCGTCTCGGCGACCGGTCTGTCCAAAGACGCCCTGCACATCCATGTAGGGATGACAATCTACCTTGCCTTGGTCGTCATCATACGCCGCTGCCCGTTCTACACCGGCTGGGCGGCTGTATTGGTGATGGCTTGCGCCGGAGAGTGGCTCGATGCACGGGATGACATTGCGACATTCGGATACTGGCGATGGGAGGCAAGCATGCAGGATTTGTTGAACACATTGTTTTGGCCAACGGTGCTAACGCTGGGCTGGATGATGAAGATCCGCTGCACGGATAGCCGTAAGTGAAGACCTAGCGAAATTGACCCTGATTGGAGGACATCTATAAACACCTTTTCGGCATTCTACTTAGTTGACCAACTCCATGCGGCGTTGATTCGGTCCTCCTCGTGACAACCAGCGCGACAAACATCGCAGTCACCAGAAACAACAATGTAGAACATGATGCCGAGACCATAACTAGCCTGCCCATGGCGGACAGTCACGCATGCCTCTGTCATCGCAACGGTGCCTTCACTCAACTCAGGGCCTCGCAGTGCTGGTTTCTTCAGCCATTGCAGCCTCCACCTGCCCACTGGTATCGGCGCTCAGGAGGACCATGCTTCCGGTCGTAAGAAGCCGTCAGTTGTGTTAGTGGCTTCCCCATAGTCCGCTAGAGCCTTAATCCTTGATAACACTCAGTATTCTTGGCGGGATGACGTGGGGAAAGGATTGGAGAACGGGAAGTGAGTTGATCGACATGGGGCTGTTGGGCATTACGGCAAGGTCAAGGCGCACAGTGATCGGTGGCGGGCATTCGTGAAGTGGTGCCGTTCTAAAGCGGGGCCCGGGGTCAACGATGCGCGGCAGATTGACCGCGAGGTGTTGTCGAACTATGCCGCGTACCATCGCGGCCTAGTTGAGCACCGCCACATAGCTATCAGCACTGCGCAAAACCGGCTATCCAGCGTTGATAAGACAATGGCAGCTCTTCGCGTGAGCAGTATGTTAACGTGCCAAGCCCGAGTAAGGCGTTGGGTATGCAGCGCACCGGGGTTCGTCAATCGGTGCCGCAGGGCCAAGATCGCGAACACATACAGCGAATAGTCGAAGCGCTTTGCAGCCGTCAACATCTAAGGGCCGCGGCGATCGTGCAGGTGGCACGAGCCACAGGTGTGCGTTTGCGTGAGGCCATCTAGGCTAACCTGCCACGGTTGAGCCGTGAGGCTGAAAGCTTAGCCAAGATCAACATTCAGGACGGTACCCAAGGCGGCCGCGCCGGTGCATCAGCACCTCGCTGGATTAAGGTGGACGACCATATTCGTGGCGCGCTTGAGTTTGCGAAGCAGGTGTCGCCTGCTGGTAGCCGCAACCTGATTGCTCCAAACGAAAGCTACGCGACCATTCTGCAGGAAATCGTCCGTTCTGCACGCGACACCATTCATGCATACAACCTCAAAGACCTCCATGAGCTACGAGCCGCGTACGCATGTGAGCGCTACGAGCAAATTACCCAACATCGCGCACTTATCAACGGTGGTGGATGTTGCCAGCTGAATCCACGCCTTGATCGTGACGCGCGGAAGCAAGTGAGCTATGAGCTGGGGCACCGTGGGATCGATGTGGTCGGTGCCTACATCGGAGGACGGGCGTGAATAAGTCATTCGATATGGAACTGTTCTGGCTGGTGTTCTGATTGGTTCGCACGCAACGCGATAACGTCATGTGCGCCAGGCAAAAATCATTCAGGTGGCAATCGCAGAGCGCTGGCAGCGGGCAAACCTTGGACTTGGCAAAAAAAGCATGTGGTGTGGTTTCTTGAGAATCGCTTGAGCGAACACAGTAAGGCAACGCAGTATTACTACGTGCTGACGGTCCGGCTGCTAGCGCGACGTCTCGAAACGTCATGGGTTTTAAACTCTAAAGGGGACCTGATCCTGATAATCATGATCGGCTGCAATCGGCCAGAAGCAGTCGATGCTCCTCTGAGATTGCTCGCAGCCAAAACCCGATATTCTACACATCAATCACGAATCGTTCTCAACACGGCTCGATTCCCTCAGTGTGAGCACCTCGAATACTCCTGGCTTACCCTTATCCTGAAATCTGTGTTAAAAAGCTAACCAGTGGCCATTAGCTAGTGTGATTTATTCATAACCGCAATGAATACCCCGAATAGGAAAAGGAATAACCTTTTGAAAATTATTACTTTGTACAACCACAAAGGCGGCGTATCCAAAACCACGACCACTTTTAATATAGCTACTTACCTGGCCAACTCCGGCAAAAAAGTACTCATGGTCGATGCGGATCCCCAGTGTAACCTTACCGAGATTGCACTGGCTCGAACTATACAAAGTCTTGACGCGGCAGCAGCAAAATCCGCCAATCATAAAGTAAGCGAATTACCAGGCACCAGTATCCTTGACGCTCTGAATCAGAGGATAAAAGGTGATGCAGCATTTATCGATATTAACAAAGTCAAAACAGTCGAAGTGCACAGAAATCTGCACTTGATTAGAGGTGCCGTAGACTTAAGCTCCATCGAGGACGATCTTGCAGAAGCACATGTTCAAAGAATGAGCATGAGAACAAACCTTATGCGGACATACGTTGCGATTGGAGACTTTCTTATCCGGCTTGCAAAAAAAGAAAAGTTTGACTATATCTTTATAGATGTTGGCCCAAGCTCAGGTGCTTTAACAAGAGCCTTTTTCCTTGTATGTGATGGTTTCTTTATCCCGGTCGCACCAGATCGTTTTAATGTTCAAGCAGTCGGAACCCTTTCGCACATTTTGCAGCGTTGGATGAAGGAGCATCAGCAAGTAGTTTCGCAATACGAATCTTTAGACATGCCCATTCGATCAGGAAAGCCCGCTTTTCTTGGTGCTGTCGTCCAAGCCTTCAAGAAATATGCTGGTGAAGCGAAGCCAGGCTTCAAACTTTGGATGCAACGTCTCCCCCTCGAGATTGATGAAAAACTGAAACCGATCTATTTAAATGATCCCGTCAGCGAGTCCTTGTATTTACCTACGCAAAGAGTAAAGTCTGCCGAATACTCAATATCAGTTGAAATACCTGACTTCAACCAACTTGCCCCGCTTATGCAAGAGGTCGGAAAGGCCGTGTTTAACATTGATCAAGCTGACACTGCACTGATCACCAAAAGCCTTAAGCCTTGGAAGGGGAATAACTGGAGCGGCGCTCAAAAGCGAATGGCAACCTATAAAGCTCTTTTTGGGTCGATTTCAGATATTATTAACGAGTTTGATGCGAAGAAATCATGAGTACAACCATGAAGATCCACTTCGTAGCTTTCCTTGATATTCTTGGGTTTAAAGCCTTGGTAGACGAGGAGGTTCGCTCAGGCTCTGGAGAATATCTTGAAAAGCTTCTGCGTTGTCATCAAAAATGTGCAGAGATCTTCAAGTCAGATCCAAACCTGAACATAATCCAATTTTCGGACTCAATCGTCATCTCTCGTCCATATGACGCATCGCATTTCATACCATTTATTATGAGCATCGCTGAATATCAAAGATATCTACTTGATGAGCAACTGCTATGCAGAGGAGGCGTAGCAGTAAATCAGCACTTTACAAATGGAACCTTTACGTTTAGCGCAGGCCTTATTGACGCATATAATGTCGAGAGTAAATCAGCACGCTATCCCCGAGTGGTCATCGCGCCGGATGTGATCGATCTTATATATCCCAGCTCCCCTCCCTCTGTTGAGATAGTGAAGGAAGACGATGGATTGTACTTTATAGATTACATTGGTGTAACAAAAGACAAGCAACCGCGCTTGCTTAAACGAGCAATTCGAAATATTGTCAACTCCCTGAAATTCAGTGATACACCTTCCATCAGGGAGAAGGGGATATGGCTTGCTAATTATTCAGATGCAATTTTGGGAACAAATCACACGCCTCCAAAATTTGAGGGAGGCCGAATTCAGATAGATTAAACTCAAAATAATTACAATAGCCAGTCCATGTTTCGAGGCTCGGCCTAGTCAGGTAATGGTGACAAGGCGAACGATGCGGTCGACTGGGCGGAACTCCAGGGCAACTACACATTCCCGATGGCTGCCAACTCGAGGGAACTCAAGCAAGATGTTGAATTTTCTGAGCTTGTGGGTCGGTTGGCTCACGCACTCGAGGTTGTACAGGTAGTTCATCCACAGCTTGCTTCGGATTGCGGTCTTAAGGTCAGCCTTGGTCAGTTCTGTCAGCCCGGCCTTTTGCAGTTTTCCTAGCTTCGTGGTCTGAAGGTACTTTTCGACCTTGGCATCCTCAATGAAGACCGTGAACTCTGCCAGCGGTGCTAGGGTAGAGGACGAAGCCCTTAGCGTAATCTCCAAGTCGTCGTCGGTTAGATCTAGCTACAGGGGCTCAGGCTTGTATGGGAGGAACGTGTCGAAGTAGATCGACTGAATGCTCCTGAGTCGGAAACCCTGTGTCTTGTAGTCAAGCTGGTGGAGGTTGAAATCTTGCGTGTTCAGTCGATCATCTTCATGCCCCATGATGACCGTCCCGCCATGCTTGATCACATAATTCATCAGGTTAAGGGAGGTGAAGGTTTTGGCTACACTTGAGTAAGTGTACGGCAAGTAGCTTAAGTAGGCGGGAAGCTGCTGCAGCTGGGAGTCGACTGCAGCAATAGCACCTGCGGAAAGGTTGTTTAAATAAAGGACGAAGCACGTATCATGCAGCTGGAAACTCGGTTTTGTGCTGACGACTGCGGGATCCAGCAGCTTGCGCGCACGCTGATCGCTCGACCCGAAAAACTCTCCATCCAGGATACTGATCCAGCGCGCAAAATAGCGCTTCGGCGCACTCCACTCTAGGCAGAAAGCTGCGGGCACTAAGATCCGTATCGAAGAGGAACGCCGCCTCGTGCTTTGTTGGTTGCGGGGTCAGGGCTGTCCCAACCATCCAACTGATCGCGCTCAAACTAGATAAAGAATGGTTTTTACGAAACGAAGTCTGCCCATAAATGGCAATTTCACTATGTATTCTTCAACAGCGATTTACACGGCTCGCTCTTCGCGATAGCCTCCTGTTATGGCTTAAGGCCATGAAAGGACGCCGAAGGAGCCGGAATGGAAAGCCGTATTCAAGAACCGCTATGTGCCCACGATACACTGAAGTCATCGTATCGGTCGGTCCCATACGTGGCGCCAATTCCTCTACCCCTCCCATATTTTCTTTCGGCCTCTCTCCCTGCTCGGAGAGCGCAAAATTCGAGATCCCTAGGCCCTCTATGTCTGGTCGATCCCTCCAGGCCGTTCTTTGAGTTTTTTTCGAAAAACTCCTCAAGGCATCTATCTATTGAAAATCCTCTTGGCAATGCGATTTACGATATTAATTTAAGAGACTTGCGCTTCCTATTCTGTTTCCTCGATTCATTTATTCGACCTCAGCCAGTCTCGGCCTCCCACTATTCTGGAAAAGTCTGATGAGCAATTTACCTTCGTATGGTAGCGACGTAGACGATTTGGCTTGGGGCTGCACACATACAGAACTTTTATATAAAACAGCGGCGAGCACCGTAAAAGTATGTCATGTGAAAATTAGTGACGTGAAAAAAATAGCGTTTGAACTCTCAAACTCAGTTATTGATACATCGTGGATTATGGATTTAGATACAGGAACTCGCAGATCCTATCAAAAAACTGCCGCTGAAACTGCTCAGCTTCTCGTAACCATATTTGAGAGCACCGCAAGTTCTAGCATCATCGCAGGGGAGTTCGGAGAACTCATGGTGTCCATCGGCTCAGCAAGGGCGTTAGAGCTAATTTTTAATCATACTAGAATACCCATAGCGGAACTGTGGAAACCGCAAGCAAAGCAAAATGAAGGTTTCGATTCCCATACCACATGCACATCTAGTTTGATAAATTTCGGAGAAGCAAAGTATTCCTCCTCTGCAAGTCCCCACGGGAACGCGTTAGCTCAAGCTTCAGATTTCTTAGACGCCGAAAAACATTTTCGTGATCGAGTGCACTTGGTAAATTTGGTATCCACAGATGCAATTTACAATCTTGACAATGAGAAATTCGGGGTCATTGCTGCCTTTTCGATAAACGCAGTAAATCCGGCAACCATATTTTATAACGCTCTAAAGACCGCTAGCGATATAGTATCACTTGGCAAAATATCCAATATATATCTCGTAGGAGTCAGCAATTGATGATTGAAGAAATCAAAAAAAGCTTAGACCCATACTCTGAACTACTCGAGATATTAGATACCCTACATAGGGTAGGGCCTGTCGACGGTGGAATACTGGAAAAACTTAGCTACTACAAAGAGTTTCATAGCAAAGTTTTTACAACCATAGAGGAGCAAATAATTTCTGCACTTGGCCTATTTTACAAAGTAAAGTCCCCGAGTAATTTATACTCATACCTACTATCAGCTTTTGGTGAACAACACAAAAAGGAGTTTGGCGAGTTTTTGACTCCGGTCCAAGCTAGCGTTAGGCGAGCAATTGAAAGCAAACAATTTGTGTCCATCTCCGCGCCTACAAGTGCCGGCAAGTCCTATTCAATACGAGATTTCATTGCTGACCAAGTAGGAGATGCAGTCGTTATCGTTCCTTCTCGCGCCCTAATCGCTGAATATGTAAACACCATGAAGAGGAAGTTTGGTGGTGACAAGGGAGTAATGATTTCAGCTTTTATTGACAACATTTTTACGAGCCGAAATTTGAGACGCGTTTTCGTGCTTACCCCCGAAAGAGCGCGAGATCTATTCCTAAACAATCTTAAATTAAATATACGTGTGTTTTTCTTCGATGAGGCTCAGGTTTCAGAGGAAAAAATACGCGGGATTATGTTTGACGTACTTGTAAGAAGAATCCAAAAAACGTTCCCACTTGCGAAGCTAATATTTGCTCATCCTTTCGTCGACAACCCAGACGCACAATTTAAGAAACACAACATATCTTCAGCAAACAGCTATGCTCGCTCATATACTCATGGTGCGGTTGGAAAGCTATGCATTCATCGCCACGCAAATGGCAGGACTTACTATTTTTCTCCATACATTGAGAGTGGCCATACTCTAAAAAATTGTAGCGAATTTCACGATGGGTTTGAAGCCTTTGCGTTCAACGGAGACCACTCAATTTTAATTTATGTCTCCAAGGCATCCATCTACAATGGAACATTCATCGAAAATTTCCAAAGCCACATAGATACATTTACTGAAATCACTCATCCCGAGGCAACTGTAATAATCGATACCGTGGAGCATCTTCTCGGTGCAGACCAGAGTGACCATAAGTCAAGAATGGTTTCGCTTTTAAAGAAGGGTATCGTTATTCACCATGGGTCAGTCCCATTAGAGGTTCGTTTTTTGCTCGAAGATTTCATAAGAGGAGGGTTCGCAAAAATCTGCTTCGCTACTAGTACTTTAGCGCAGGGAGTAAATATGCCGTTCGATATTGTCTGGTTGGATAATATGCGATTTCTTGGTGACGGCGACGATGATAAGTCTTTGGCTTTTAAAAATCTCATAGGTAGATCTGGCCGCTTATCCACAGAGCAGCGATTCGACTACGGATATGTGTACACAGCCAACCCGAAACTATTCATCGAGAGAATTAACAACAACTTTAAACTAAACGAAAAATCCGTTATTGATTTACCACTTGACAGTGAAAACTCCGACTCGAAAGAACTCATCGACTCGATCAAAGACGAAACGTTTGATGATGACCTACATCTCCCCACATCGAAAGCGGAAAGGTTAGTAAAAGCAGAAGTTATAGCTAGCGCAAAGAGAATACTTGACATTATATATCGACCTGGCGGAACCATAAAAGACAACATCGGAGGACAATCAAACCTAGGCGCTAGGGCTGAGGTAGTCCAATGCTTTAAATTTATATTCGAAGTCGCCCTTGATCGCGATTTGTACGACGGGGAGATTGCAGTATTTGAAACCGCAATAAACTTATTCATACAGTCGATTCAAGGTAAATCATTTAGAGAAATCGTGGGTGGTCGCTACAGCCATCTTTCCCGTAGGGATGCAGGAAAAAATGGTACCGCTAGGTTTTCACAACCGGCAAACAAATTACCAGATAGCAAATTAAAGCGAAAATTTTCCCTTTTCCCTAATATCCCGGCTAGTGAAGTAAGTTACGATGCAATTGTATTTGACACCTACGACTACATGGATCAAGTAGTATCATTCTCACTTTCAGACACTTTTACCGGAACCTTTAAGATATATCTTAAACAAACTCATGATCCTCGAGCCGAAAAAATCATTGAGCTGCTTCGGTTCGGTACCAATAATGTCGTACATACATTATTGATGCGTTATGGTTTCCCCCCGGAAGATGTTGCAGAAATAACCCCATACATACAGCTCATAAACGAAGCAAACATCATATTTACTAAAAGCATAGATGATGCACCTGCTTACATCAGACAGCTTGTCGATTGGTATCGCAGCTAATCAGAAAAATTCGAAACTTTAAAGTTGGAAGCATACACATCCATTTTTAACTGACTGCAGCTAATATTTGCTTGAACAAAAATCGCAGCACACATTTTACTTTTTATCCGTAATTGAGTTGATAGGCCGAATCTGAAATTTCTTTGTATATAATGGCGACTTAAAGTATTGACCAACTTTCTCAGCTGTTTCTATTAGCGCATCAATTTTATCCTCTAGCCCGTCATCCCTATAAGCAGTGGATCTATCATTGGAAGAGAACGATAAGTCAGGATTCGATGTTACACATGGAATAGACGCGTGTCCAATTTCTTGCAAATACTGGAGAAAAGCTCCCTCCGCCATAACCAAACCATAACGACGCCACGCATATTTTTTACCCCAGTAATAGCCATCTGTTGCAGCATGAGTTACGCGCTGGTCATTTTTTGCGGTATTTTCTACTAAAATATCATTCGACTGCTGCTTAGCGGCCAACAAGCTTAGTATCTTATTAACGGAATCTCCTTTACCCAGTGCCGATGGGTCAATAATATTTCGACCTTCGGGCGTTATTCTAAATCCAATATTATAGCGCTCTCCATTCAGCAACACGGGAGCGCTGTTAGCTTCAAATTGATAAATGGTATCTGTCGTGAGAGGGGTGAATTGATGAAGAAACCTTCCATTGGCCAGAAGACTTATTCTGTAATTCCTAATAATTACGTCGTGACGGGTTTGTAAGTCTCGCGATTTCATTTTTCTTCCTTGAGGTTTGGCAGCAATCTAATATGCCGGCAATGTGCCATTCTTGCAAGGTTCATACGCTGTAATCGCTCATAAACACCGCCAGTCATTCGGACCTGTTGGCACATCTGGTAAAACGAAACTAGGTTTTGCAAAAAGGATAGATATAGAGATAGTTACCAGCATTCGACAACAGAAACATCATAAATAACAATAGCTTATATTTTTATTTGACTCCTGGTGCCGTACTACAGCGGATAAAACCTCCGCGACAACGCAAATCACACATCACCCCAACCTCCCCAACCACTCCTCATACCTCCCCGGCCATTCCCTTGTCGGCGCATCACCCCTCCCCAACCCAAACCCATGCCCTCCTGTCGCGTACCGATGCATCTCCACAGCCACCCCACGCTGCTTACAAACCTCAGCCATGATCAACGTATTCTGCGGATCCACCACCGAGTCATCCTCTGCCTGCACCAAGAACTCGGGCGGTGTGCTCCCGGTCACGCGGTTCTGCACAGACCACTCAGCCTCTTCTTGGATCGACGCGTCTGGCCCGACCAATACCTTGTGAGTCGAGGTGTGTGTATAAGGCCGTTCCAACGTAATAGGTGGATAGATCAACGCTGCTCCTTCAACCACGGCGGCTATCGAATCGATGCGGTCCTGCGCAGCATAGGTCTGAGAATCGCCAAGCGTTGCGGTCATCCCCATCAAATGCCCACCCGCTGAAAAGCCCAGTAGCGAAACATGGTTTTCCCGGCTGCGGACAATGCGCAGCGCGCGCTGTGCATCTTGCAGTGCGACGACGTTGCCAGCGTTCCAGCCTTCATTCGGCAAGCGGTAGGCCAGCACGTACGCGGTGTACCCGCGCTGCGTTAGCCAATCCGCCACGGGCCATCCCTCGCCTCCCAGCTCGATTCGTTTGTACCCGCCACCGGCGGCGACCATTACCGCTTTTCCGTTGGGTTTATCAGGTTTGAAGATCTGCAGGTAAGGGCGAACGACGTTGCTTAGAGAGCCATGGGATGTGAGCGTGTTGTCGCCCGACGGGCCGCCTCCGCCTGGCGGCACGCCATTCCACAGCTCGACGGTTTCGCTGGGGGCCGTTGGGTCTTTGGCTTGAAGGGCCGCCAGTTTCAACATCAGCACTGCTGTGCCGGCGCCCAGGATGAAATTGCGGCGTTTCATGGAAGCTCACTCGGTCGGTGGACGAGAATTTACGCGC
>Ga0308164_10005041_pt1 | contig 10856 bp, 7 predicted proteins | sample PhyTR2_FD_201031 | JGI IMG/M metagenome (GOLD analysis project Ga0308164, IMG submission 201031) | Phyllosphere microbial communities from UC Gill Tract Community Farm, Albany, California, United States - DLSLT.R2 | ecosystem: Host-associated > Plants > Phyllosphere > Unclassified | place: USA... | reverse complement strand
TTACCGTGCAACCGGCAGAGACGCTCGCGCTCGTCGGCGCTTCCGGCTCCGGCAAGTCGACGCTGCTTGGCCTGCTGGCAGGCCTGGACACGCCATCGTCCGGCACCGTGCGCCTCGATGGCACCGATATCTTCGCGCTCGATGAAGACGGCCGCGCCGCGTTCCGCAAGGCCAAGCTGGGCTTCGTGTTCCAGTCGTTCCAGCTGCTCACGCACCTGAACGCGCTCGAGAACGTGATGCTGCCACTCGAATTGCGGGGCGAATCCGGTGCACGCGAAAAGGCGGCCGACATGCTTGGGCGCGTCGGCCTGGGCAGCCGCCTGAAGCACTATCCCAAGTTCCTGTCGGGCGGCGAGCAGCAGCGCGTTGCGCTGGCGCGTGCTTTTGTCACGCAGCCGCCGCTGCTGTTTGCCGACGAGCCGACCGGCAGCCTCGATGCCGCCACCGGCGAGTCGATCATCGGGCTGATGTTCGAACTCAATCGCGAACGCGGCTCGACGCTGGTGCTGGTCACGCACGATCCGGGCATGGCCGCGCGTTGCGGCCGGACGATCACGATCGCCGCCGGCCGACTCGTCAAATAATCAATCAGCTGCCTGCGCGCACCTGCGCGTTGAGCACCTTGCGCACGGCCGCTGGCAGCTCACCTGCCGTCAGGCCGATCGGCCCCACGCCATCTTCCACCAGCGCGTCGGCCGCCGCGCCATGCAACCAGGCCGCCGCCGCTGCTGCTTCCTTGCCCGGCCAGCCCTGCGCGAGCAGGGCGCCGCAGATCCCCGCCAGCACGTCACCACTGCCTGCCGTGGCCAGTCCCGCGTTGCCCGTCGGGTTGATCAGCACCGCGCCATCGGGTCCGGCGATCACGGTGCCGGAACCCTTGAGAATCACGACTGCATGCATGCGCTGCGCCAGTTCGCGCGCGCTGGCCAGCCGGTCGGCCTGCACCACCGACACCGTCATGCCGAGCATGCGCGCCGCTTCCAGCGGATGCGGCGTGAGCACGGCCGGCGCAGTCCGCTGCGCCAGCCGTGCCTGCAGGTCGGGGCTGGCGCCGACCAGATTCAGCGCATCGGCGTCGAGCACGAGCGGGCAGTCGCTGTCGAGCGCCTTGGCCACCAGCCGGATCGCGTCGACCGAATCGCCCATGCCCGGGCCGAGCACCAGCGTACGGCCAAACAGATCCAGGTCGTCGGCCGCGCGGAACATGATTTCGGGCTGGCTGCTGTCGTAGCCGGGCGGCGTGTTGAGCGCCGCGACATACACGCGCCCCGCGCCGGCATACAGCGCGCCGCGCGCGGCCAGCACCGGTGCACCGGCCATGCCATGTGCGCCGCCGATCACGGCGACGTCACCGAAGCTGCCCTTGTGCGAATTCTGGCGGCGCGCCGTGAAGCAGTGCGCAAAGGCCGGCAGCCCGTTCATGGCTGCCGATGCGGGCGTGGCGCCCGCATCCACGCCCAGCGTGTCCACGCGCACCATACCTGCGTGATCGCGCCCGTCGGCCGTGTGCAGGCCCGGCTTGTCGGCGATGAACGTGATCGTGTGCGTGGCGCGCACCGCGATGCCGTCCGGGCCGATGACGGCGCCCGTGTCGGCGTCCAGGCCACTCGGCACGTCCAGCGCCAGGATTGGACAGCGCACGGTATCCAGGCCAGCGACCACGTCGCGGTACTCGCCGGCGAGCGCGCGGGTCAGGCCGATCCCGAACAAGCCGTCGACGACGAGCGCCCACTGGCCATCGGGCGGCAGCATGTCGAGCCAGCCAACGGTACCCGAACGCGCACGTTCGTAGGCCGCGGCGGTTTCGCTCGAGGCGTCGTCGTTGCCCTCGCCCGGCAAGTGCAGCACGGTGGCGTTGACGCCGGCTTCGGCCAGGTTGGCCGCCACCTCCAGTGCATCGCCGCCATTGTTGCCGGGGCCGGCGAGCACCAGCACCGGCGCGCCACGCAGGCCATCCGGAGATGCACCCGCTGATTCGCGCAATAACTCGAGTGCATAGTCGGCGGCGGCCTTGCCGGCACGGGTCATCAAGGTACCCGGCGCCAGCGTGCTGCTGGCCGCGTGTTCGATGGCGCGCAGCTGCGCGACGGTGTAGAGAGGGTATGCCATGGTCGTTTGCGTGAATGAGAATGCGACCATTGTCGTGCATTCGCGCCAACGTTGGCGCGCCGTCCGCACTACAATGGCTGCCATCATCTGGTCAGCACAGGGAGTGAGTATGGATTGGCAGTTCTGGATCGACCGTGGCGGCACATTCACCGACATCGTGGGGCGCCGCCCGGATGGGCAACTCGTCACGCACAAGCTCCTGTCCGAGCACCCCGAACAGTACCGCGACGCGGCGGTTGCAGGCATCCGTCACCTGTTGGGCGTCGCCGCGGGCGGGCCGCTGCCGGCGTCCGGCATCGAGGCGGTCAAGATGGGCACGACCGTGGCCACCAATGCGCTGCTCGAGCGCAAGGGCGAGCCGACGGTGCTGGCCATCACGCGCGGCTACCGCGACGCGCTGCGCATCGCCTACCAGAACCGGCCCCGCCTGTTCGATCGCTACATCGTGCTGCCCGAGCTGCTGTACGCACAGGTGATCGAGATCGATGAACGCGTCGGCGCGCACGGCGACATCGTGCAGCAGCTCGATGAAGCAGCCACGCGGGCCAGCCTGCAGGGGGCATTCGACGCCGGCCTGCGCTCGCTGGCCATCGTGTTCATGCACGGCTACCGCTACACGGCGCACGAAGCGGCCGTGGCCCGCATCGCGCGCGCGATCGGCTTTACGCAGGTGTCGGTCTCGCACGAAGTCAGTCCAATGATGAAGCTCGTCGCGCGCGGCGACACGACGGTGGTCGACGCCTACCTGTCGCCAATCCTGCGCCGCTACGTCGACCAGGTGGCCGACGAGCTGCCCGGCGTGAACCTGCAGTTCATGCAGTCCAATGGCGGCCTGACCGATGCGCGCGCGTTCCAGGGCAAGGACAGCATCCTGTCCGGTCCCGCCGGCGGCATCGTCGGCATGGTGCGCGCGAGCCGGCAGGCCGGCTTCGAGCGCGTGATCGGGTTCGACATGGGCGGCACGTCCACCGACGTCTCGCACTTTGCGGGCGAGTTCGAGCGCGTGTTCGAAACCCAGGTTGCCGGCGTGCGCATGCGCGCGCCGATGATGAGCATCCACACCGTCGCTGCCGGTGGCGGTTCGGTTCTGCACTTCGACGGCAGCCGCTATCGCGTGGGGCCGGACAGCGCCGGCGCCAATCCCGGCCCGGCCAGTTATCGGCGCGGCGGCCCGCTCGCGGTCACCGACTGCAACGTCATGCTCGGCAAGGTGCAGGCGGATTATTTCCCGCACCTGTTCGGCGCGCGCGGCGATGAAGCGCTGGACGTCGCCGCCGTGCGCCGCCGTTTCGACGCGCTGGCCGACGAGATTGGCGCGGCGACGGGTGACCGGCCCGCACCGGAAGCCGTGGCCGAAGGCTTCATCGCAATCGCGGTGGGCAATATGGCCAACGCGATCAAGCAGATCTCGGTGCAGCGCGGCCACGACGTCACCGACTACGTGCTCACCAGTTTCGGCGGCGCCGGTGGCCAGCACGCGTGCCTCGTGGCGGACGCCCTCGGCATGCAGACGGTGTTCATCCACTCCCTGGCCGGCGTGCTGTCGGCCTACGGCATGGGGCTAGCCGACCAGAGCGCGATGCGCGAACAGGCCGTCGAAGAGCGGCTGGTCGATGCGGTACTGCCGGCGCTCGCCGAGCGTCTCGGCGTGCTGGGTGAGGCTGCGCGCGCGCAGTTGCAGGCGCAGGGTGTGGCGCCCGGGCGCATCACGCTCGTCGAACGCGTGCACCTGCGCTACGAAGGCACCGACTCGGCGCTGGTCGTGCTCGCGGGTGACATGGCAGCGATGACGGCGCAGTTTGAACAAGCCTATAAACGCCGCTACTCGTTCCTGATGCCGGCACGCGCGCTGATCGTCGAGGCGGTGTCGGTCGAGGCCATCGGCCAGTCCGATGCGCCGCCGGAGCAGTTGGTGGCCTCCACCGCGCAGGTCGGGGAATCGGCCCCACAGGACACCGCGCGCATGTACAGCGCGGGCCGCTGGCACGATACCGGTGTCTATGCCCGCGGCGCGCTGCAGCCGGGACATGCGGTGCGCGGTCCGGCGATCATCGCCGAAGACAATGCGACCACGGTCGTCGAGCCGGGCTGGGAAGCGCGCGTGACGCCGTATGGTCACCTGGTGCTGCAGCGCGTGGAAGCCTTGCCCGAACGCCGCGCGATTGGTACCACGGCCGATCCGGTGATGCTCGAGATCTTCAACAACCTGTTCATGTCGATTGCCGAGCAGATGGGCCTGCGCCTGCAGAACACGGCGCACTCGGTCAACATCAAGGAACGCCTGGACTTCAGCTGCGCGATCTTCGACCAGGACGGCAACCTGGTGGCCAATGCGCCGCACATGCCCGTGCACCTGGGCTCGATGGGCGAGAGCATCAAGACCGTGATGCGCGAGAACGCGGGCCGCATGCATGCAGGCGACGTGTACATTTTGAACGACCCGTACAACGGCGGCACGCACCTGCCCGACGTGACGGTGATTTCGCCCGTGTTCGACGAAGCGGGCGCCGAGATCCTGTTCTACGTCGGCTCGCGCGGCCACCACGCCGACATCGGCGGCACCACGCCCGGCTCGATGCCGCCCGACTCGAGCCACATCGAGCAGGAGGGCGTCCTGATCAACAACTTCAAACTGATCGACGGGCAGGACGGCGTGCTGCGCGAAGAGGCGGCGCGCGCGCTGCTGGTGGGCGCGCGCTACCCGGCGCGCAATCCCGACCAGAACCTGGCCGACCTGCGCGCGCAGGTGGCGGCCAACCAGAAGGGCGTCGAAGAGCTGCACAAGATGGTGGCGCACTTTGGCCTGGACGTCGTGCGCGCCTATATGGGCCACGTGCAGGACAACGCCGAAGAGGCGGTGCGGCGCGTGATCTCGGCGCTCAAGGATGGCAGCTTCCACTACCAGCTCGATAACGGCGCGCACATCGACGTCGCGATTCGCGTGGACGCTGCGGCGCGCAGTGCGGAGATCGACTTCACTGGCACATCGGGCCAGCTGCCGAACAACTTCAACGCGCCGTCGGCCGTGTGCATGGCGGCCGTGCTGTACGTGTTCCGTACGCTGGTCGACGATGAGATTCCGCTCAATGCCGGGTGCCTGAAACCACTCAAGGTGATCATTCCGCCCGGCTCGATGCTAAATCCGCATTATCCGGCGTCGGTTGTGTCGGGCAATGTCGAAACCTCGACCTGCATCACCAATGTGCTGTATGGCGCGCTGGGCGTGATGGCGGCGGCGCAGGGCACGATGAACAACTTCACGTTCGGCAATGACCGCTACCAGTATTACGAGACCATCTCGGGCGGCTCCGGCGCGGGCGACGGTTTCAACGGCACCGACGTGGTCCAGACCAATATGACCAACTCGCGCCTGACCGATCCCGAAATCCTTGAATTCCGCTTCCCGGTGCGGCTTGAGCGTTATGAGATTCGTCCGAATTCGGGCGGGGCGGGGCGCTGGCAGGGCGGCAACGGCGGCGTGCGCCGGGTGCGCTTTTTAGAGCCGATGACGGCGGCGATCCTGTCAAACAACCGGATTCACGCGCCGTTCGGCATGGCCGGTGGCGGGGACGCAGAGCGTGGCCGGAACAGCGTCGAGCGCGCCGACGGCCGCATCGAGCAGGTGGGCCATATCGGCAAGATCGACATGGCCGCGGGCGACGTGTTCGTCATCGAGACGCCGGGCGGCGGCGGTTACGGCAAGCCGTAGGATGGGGCCGCATATTGTGGCCGGACCGATCGCCCTGTATGCTGCACCAGCATCGATTTTCAACACTACTACTACGAGAGAAACCATGAAACGTGTACTGACCTGCTCCGCCCTGGTGGCGGCAATGCTGCTGACGGTCACCGCCTGCAAGCGCGCCGAAGCACCGGCTACCCCTGCTGCTGCCAGCGCTGACAGCACGGCTGCGCCGGCCGCACCGGCCGTCGCCTCGCAACAGATCGACACCGTCGTCGGCACCGGCAAGGAAGCCACGGCCGGCGCGACCGCTGTCGTCAACTACACCGGCTGGCTGTACGAGCCGGCGGCGCCGCAGCAGCGCGGCAAGGAGTTCGATTCGTCGATCGGTCGCGAGCCGTTCAAGTTCCAGCTCGGCGCCGGCCAGGTCATCAAGGGATGGGATGTGGGCGTGCAGGGCATGAAAGTCGGCGGCAAGCGCACGCTGATCGTGCCGGCCGACATGGGCTATGGCGCCGGCGGCGCGGGTCCGATCCCGCCAAACGCCACGCTGGTGTTCGAGGTCGAACTGCTCGACGTGCTTTAATTCACAGCCGGCGCCGGTGCCTTTGCCGGTGCCGGTGCTTTCTGCAGCGCCGGTGCTGTCTCCAGTGCTGGCGCCGCTGTTAACGGCGGCGCCACCGTCGTCCGGCGCGGTGGCGTCGCCACCGCATCCTGTTTGGCTCCCGGCGCTTCGCGATCCCGGATCCGGTACCACGCCAGACCCAGCAGCTCATAGGTTGCATACCACGAGCGCCGCATGCCTTCCGCGCTTGGCAGCCACGCATCGAATCCGTAGTGCGGGTTGTAGACGAACATGGTTGGCGCCTCGACCACCTCGAGGCCTTCGCGCTCGAACACATTGCGCGCGCGGTGCATGTGCATCGCATCGGTCACGAGCAGAATTCGTTTGATCCCCGCCGGGCGCAGCAGCACATTGCTGTAGATGGCATTCTCGCCCGTGTCGCGCGAGCGCCGTTCGATCCACTTGACCGGCACCCCGAAATCCTCGCGCAGCGCCCTGGCCATGGCGTCAGCCTTGGTGTACCCCATGTCGATCCTGGCCGGATCGACGCCGCTGCCGCCATTGCCGCCCGTGACCAGAATAGGCAGGCCGGTGCGCCGCTGCAGGTGCGCGCCGTAGCGCAGGCGCGCCAGTGCGGTGTGGTCGGGGATGTCGCGGTTGTCGTATTCGCCCGCGCTGCGCAACCGGCCCGCTGCCAGGACGACGATGGCCTGGGCGCCGGCGCTTTCGGGCCGCGCCAGCGGCTTGGTCATCTGCTCCAGCGGTCCGACCAGGAAGCTCGATCCCGCGTTACTCGACATGAAGGTCAGCAGGGCGAGCCCGGTACCGGCGACGATGCGCCCGGCTCTGGGCCGGAAACGCCACAGCAACAAACCCAGCGCGATGATCAGGAACAGGCTGGTGGGAGGCAGGAAGAGGTTGCGGGGAAGGGCGTTGATTAGGTCGAGCAAAATGGAAGGCGATCGGGCCGCTGTAGTAACAATGACATCGACAGTAGACCGTAACTTGTGCAGTGCGTCAAGTTTGCGGGCCTAGACGCGATAGCCGGCGTTGAGCACGTACAGTTCGAGAGGCATGGCGACGGTGGCCAGCAGCATGGGCAGCATCCACACCAGCTTTCGTATCCGGCTCATGCGCGGCTGCTGTTGCCGGCGCGTGCGATACGCCTGATAACCGGCGTATGCGCCCAGCGGCGGCAGGATGAAGATCGGGATGGCAAGCCAGAAGGTCAAGGCCGACAGCAGCGTCAGGGCGAGAGAGAGCAATGCCATGAGATGTGATCGTGGTCCGGTTGCAGGATCATTCGAAGCGCGGCTGCATTGCGGGGTCGGTCCTGCACCAGCGTTGCCGGCGTTCCCAAAGCGGCGGATGACTGTCGCGGGGATCCGCCACCAGCACCGCGGGCCGCAATTGTACATATCTGAGCACGGCGTCGCAGTTGCGCTGCGCAGCGGCGTGCTGGTACAGGGCAACCGCCAGGGCTTCCTCGCCGCGCTGCTCCAGCAGCAGCCCATACCGGTAGAACGCGGTCGCGTGGCGCGCTCCCATGGCGCGCTCGTACAGGAGCGCCGCTTCATCGTCAGCCTGCGGCTGCGCGCGCAGCGTATCGAGCAGGACGCCGAGGGCAGTCTCGGCCCGCCCGTCGCTACGGCCCAGCGCCTTGCGGTACAGTGCTGCTGCCTCGACGTCGTCCTGCACATTGCCGAGCCCCAGCTCGTACGTGCGGCCCAGCAGGTACAACCCGGATGGGTCATCCTGCGCCGCAGCGCGCGCCAGCCAGCCGGCAGCGGTATGGCGTTCATCGTCGTTTACTGCGCTGCGCATCAGCATCGTGCCGAGTCGTACCTGGGCGTCAGGCAGGCCACCATCGGCGGCTTGCGTCAGCCAGTAAGTGGCCAGTTCGGGGTCGAGGTCGTTGCCCAGGCCATGCTGGTAGCTCCAGGCCAGGTTGGCCTGTGCCCAGCCATGCCCCTGTGCGGCCGCCTGTGCATACCACCAGGTTGCCTTCTGCCGATCGCGCGGTACGCCAGCGCCGCGCAGGTACAGGACGCCCAGATTGTTCTGTGCATGCGCATTGCCGGCCCGCGCCGCCCTTTCGTACCAGAGCGCGGCTTGTGCGAGATCGGTCCTGACGTGGGTGCCGCGCTCGTACCAGGTGCCGAGCCGGTTCTGGGCCGCCGGATCGCCGCCGGTCGCCTGCGCCATAGTGGCCGCCAGCAGCGGCGCGTCGGGTGCCGGGAATGTGCCGGTGTATGACCATTTGAATTGCGTCTTGAGCCAGCCGCCCGGCGCCTCGCCCGTGGACACCACTGCGTGATAGGTGCAACCGCGCGTGTTGTCGAGCGCAGCTTCGTCCAGGTCGGCCCGGCCCGCAGAACCGGTCACGCGCGCTTCGAGGAGATAGCCTTCTTCGTGGATGCGTAATTCGAGCGTGGTCGTGCCGCTGGCGTGCTGCGCCAGCGCGGCAGCGGGCCAGACGGGGCGCTGGCAGGCGTACAAATCGTATTTGAGTGCCGACTGCGCGTCGGCGGCGCGTGCCATGCCCGATCCGGTGATGGCAGTCGCGCCGATGGCAAGATAAAGCAGGACGGCTTGCATGCAGGTCATGAGCACGGCGTTCAGCCGGCCGCGATCCCGTACTTGCGCCGCGCTGCCTGGTATTCCTCGGTCAGCGTGGCCAGCCTTGGATGCTGCGCATCCTGGGCCCGGATGCCATCCAGCAGCCCGGCGGCGGTCTGGCCCAGGGGATGGTCCCAACCCAGTTCGTTGATCTGGCGCAGGATGCCGCCAGCGGTGGCAGCCATCACCTGCAGATTGCGCGGCGCCAGGTGCAGCGCTTCGCGCAGCGTCTGGACCGCGCCGCGCACGTCGCCCATATTGCGTTTTTCGTCGGCCACGCCCAGCAGGATCTGCGCCTGCGCCTTGAGCTGCTGGTCCATGTTCTCCAGCAAATCGGTGCGGCCGGCATTCACGAAGACCGTCATTGCCTGGTCGGGCGAGACCCCGCTGCTGGCGTCGTTCACCACGGTCAGCATCACGCCAGCGGCCTGCTCGTCGAGCCGGTGCGCCAGGCAGGCGCGCGCCAGTTCGAGTTTGAGGCTGGAGGACAGCGCATTGTTGGCGCGCACCGCCGACACGGCGTTCTGCAGGCCAGCCACGGCCGCGCCGCTGTTGCCGGTCTTGTCATGCAGGAGCGCGTTGGCATAGGCGTGGCAGGCATCGTAGCCCGGGGCCGCGCGCAGCGTGCGCTCCAGGTCGCGGATCGCGCCGCTGGCCTGCAGCAGGTCGCCGCGCGCCACCAGCGTCTTGACCAGGCTGACGTGGTCTTCGGGATCGCGAAACGCCGAGTAGCGCGCCTTGCCCACGACCTGGCGGAACGACGTCTCGGCCACGGCCATGTCGCCTGTGGTCAGCGCGAGCTCGCCCAGTTTGCGCAGGCGCCCCACGACGTGGGGCGAGATGGCCACCGCATCGGCCAGCACGCTCTGGGCCAGTGCCGGCTCGCCGTCCGCTTCGAGGCAGCGCGCGAGCAGGTCGTAGGCAGCCATCAGGCGCGGGTTGGCCACCAGCAGTTCTTCGAGGATCGCGCGGGCGTCATCAGGCTGATCCAGCGCGAGCATCGTGCGCGCCAGGCCCAGCACCGCCCAGCCCAGCGGGCGTTCGGTCAGCACGTCGCGGTAGACAGCGGCAGCTTCGGCATGTTCGCCCAGCGTCGTGTGTAATTCAGCGCGTACGCGCGCGAGGTCGGCTGCGAAGCGCGGCTGCGCCTGGGCGCCATTGGCGCACGCGAGGATCGCCTCGCGCAGCCTGCCTTGCGCCGCCAGCTGCCAGGCCGGGAGCAGGGCGCCGCGCCGATCGAGCGCGCGTTTGATGCGCGTGCTGATCAAGTCGACCGTGAACGGCTTGAGCAGGTAGTCAGTGGGAGCCAGTTCGGCGGCGCTGACGACCTTGGCGCGCTCGGCCTCGGAGGTGAGCATGATGAAGATGGTGGAGGGCGTAATCAGGCGATGCTGGCGCAGGTCTTCCAGCAGTTGCTGGCCGTCCTGGCCTTCGCCGGCGCCGCTGGCCAGGTCGTATTCGCACAGGATGATGTCGAATGCGCGCTGCTGCAGTTGGCGAATCGCCGTGTTGGCATTGACCGCATGTTCAATCTTCGTGATGCCGGCCAGGCTCAGCATGTTTTGCAGGCTGGTGCGCATGCCCGGATTAGGATCGACCACCAGCACCGCCAGGTTCGCGTTTTCTTGCATCGTCGCTCTCGTCTGCTCTGGCCGCGTACGCCGGACGGCGCACATCGCAAGATTGTCCACCGTTAAGATACCGGCAAGTGCCGAATCGATCAAGGAAACCGACTCGCTGCGTGCGCGGGGTGCCTGCCGGTCGTCGATGGCGGCCCGGCCAGAGGGGGGAGGCTGTATAATACCGGCCTATCTTCCACCCTAGCAGCGACGCTGCATCAACCGACTGTCCAAGCCATGTTGATTCTGCCGGGTTCCAATG
>Ga0308164_10005039_pt1 | contig 10857 bp, 10 predicted proteins | sample PhyTR2_FD_201031 | JGI IMG/M metagenome (GOLD analysis project Ga0308164, IMG submission 201031) | Phyllosphere microbial communities from UC Gill Tract Community Farm, Albany, California, United States - DLSLT.R2 | ecosystem: Host-associated > Plants > Phyllosphere > Unclassified | place: USA... | reverse complement strand
GCGGCACCTGCCCAGCAAACGGTGTGGCAGGTGAAGTAAAGTAAGACAGTGGTGGCTGTAGCTCAGTTGGTAGAGTCCAGGATTGTGATTCCTGTTGTCGTGGGTTCGAGCCCCATCAGCCACCCCACAGAATACGCAGTAAATAAAAGACTTACACGCTCCGGCTTGTAGGTCTTTTTTCTTTGCAGCATCGTTTTGCACCAGTGTTAGACTCGCACACTTCGCTAAACAGACAACATGTTCATGTCCCCTCTCGTCTCCGCTGTCGTTGCTGCCGCGCTGCTTGCGGCGTTGCCGGTGCAAGCAGCTACTGCCCCCACCCTCGAACAGATCCAGGCTGCGGCCGACGCCGGCGTAGCCAGGTCGACGTCGCCGGTTCCCATCGCGCTGCGCATCACCAGCGTGCGCGGCTGCCAGCCGTCGCCGGAAGTGCCGCAGGAAACCGTGTGCCTGGTTGGCATGTCTGCCGGCATGCGTGACGGTTTTACCGTGCTGCCCCTGCGCCAGGAGGGCGCCACCTGGATCGGCGTGGAGCGCAACAACGCGATCTTTCCCGGCCCTACGCCAGACCAAGCCAAAGCGGCCATGAACGCATGGGCGCAGCACGTCATGGCGACCGATCCGCAAGCTGCCAGCGATGAGCAAATCAAGGCTGTTCCCACGATGGGCGTGCAGGCCGTGGAAGAGTGCCACGTGGCGCGCAAGACCGGTTACCTGGAATGCCATGCCACGCTGACGATACCGGGCCACGCCAATGTCAAGACCGAGTTCAAATTCGAACTGGATGGCACCGGCTGGCGCTTTATTCCCCGCAGTTGATGCGCTCATCAACGCACACGTCATTACAACATTTCCTGCAGACTATTTCCATAGAGAACTAGATAAGCGCTACAATGGGGCTGTGTCGCCCAATGAACGCGACGTCACACATTCTCCCATCATGTCCGAAGAAAAATCCATCACCGAAGTATCCACCTATAGCAAAGACACGCCCGTAGGACGCCCCGACACCGATGGTCGCGCCGGCGTATTCGTTCCCTCCGCGCTGTTCGATCCGGCCGCCAATGCCGCCATCCGCAGCGGCTCCGGCATTGTCGGTTTCGGCAATCCCGACGGTTCGCTGACCGTGTACTTCGAAGCCAACCGCTTCGATGAAACCGGCTTGCACAAGTGGGAGCACAAGGCGCGCAAGGCCTACGATCGCATGGTCATGGCTGCCCCTACCGTCTCCAAGGCGAAGATCGATGCGCGCTACCTGGACCAGGTGGGCATCATCGACGGCATGGGCATCCACCTCAAGCAGCCGGACCGCCTCTCCCAATGGCTGGAACTGTGCAACAAGCTCGATACCGCCCCGGCGGCGCCGATCACGTTGTGGAAAACCCGGTAAGTTGACTAAAGGATAGACCCAAGCAGTTGTCCTACAGAACCTCGGACGTTTGGCTGATCCCGCTAAATGGGTGGGCGAATTAAGATGTACTCATCGAATTCAAACCTACCCGGGAGTCTGTCATGGCACGCTACGTTCGCTTCGCTTACGGCGCTTTAGCATTGAGTCTGGTGTGTGCTTCGACCCTGGTGCTGGTCGAGGAAAACGCGCTGAAACATACACCTGCGTCAGTGTACACGCTGCGCTGACCTGCAATTCCATAGAGCAGTCATACCGTACCGGGCGTGACCCCGCGACGGCTTGTCGTGCGGGTTGGGCGCCTGGTATAAAAAAACCCGCTGTGCCGGAGGGCAGAGCGGGTTTTTTTAACGTCTGTCTTAACGGCGCCAGCCGCCACGACCGCCATAGTAGCCGCGGCCGCCACCACCGCCCCAGTAACGGCCGAAGCCGAAATTCAAACCGATGGAAACCGGTGGATAGTAATACGACGGCGCCGGGTAATACACCGGCGCTGGCTGGTAGATCACCGTGGACGGCTGGGTGATATAGGTAGTCGTGGTGGGCTGCTGGGCATACACTATGCGCGAGCTCGGCTGTGGCAGCTCTTCGGTGGTGTACACGGGGCCGGCTGACTGGCCAGGGGCACGGTCGGAAGGCATCACGGACACCGTGCGCCACTGGTACGGATCGGTCACAACCTGGCGTTGGGTGTAATAAGGTTGCTGGGTAGCGCATCCCGTCAGCGCCGCCACCACGCCGACCACTGCAAAGATCGATTTCATCGCCAATTCTCCTTGTTCAGAAGCGTACTATAGAAGGAAGTGTAGCGCGAAAGGAGCGCCATTACAGCTTGTTACACACGGCTACCGTGCGCCAAGTAAAAAGGAGCCGCAAGCGGCTCCCTTTTCGCACAATGACTTGTCAGGTTTAATCGAGTTTCCAGGCGTAATCGACTTTGGTCCAGGTTTCGGCCGGTGCGCCGTCCTTGGTGCCCGGTTTGAACTTGCAGGCGGACAGCGCCTTGATGGCAGCTTTGTCCAGGTTCTTGAAGCCGCTGGTCTTGTCGACCTTGGAGTCGACCACCGAGCCATCGGGCTTGACCAGGAACGACATCGATACCGTGCCCTGCTCTTCGTTCATCAGCGACGCTTTCGGATATTCGGCCTTGCAGGTCTTGGCATCGAAGCTGGCTGGTACTTCTGCGGCAAACACGGCTGGTGCGCTCGATACGAGTACGGCTGCAACCAGGCCCAACATACGCTTATTCGTCATCATGATTTTTCCCCTAATGGATAAATTGTGCGGCGGTTTAGTTTGGAAAGAACGAGTTGCTTAGAGCTTCCAGCTGTAGTCGACCTTGGTCCAGGTCTGGGCCACGGCGCCGTCTTTGGTGCCTGGTTTGAATTTGCAGGCGGCCAGCGCTTTCATGGCAGCCTTGTCGAGGTTTTTGAAACCGCTCGATTTTTCCAGTTTGGAATCGACAACGTTGCCGTCCGCGCCCACCAGAAAGGCCATCTTGACGTCGCCCTGCTCTTCGTTCATCAGCGATGCTTTAGGATATTCGGCCTTGCAGTTCTTGGCGTCGAGCGAAGCAGGTACTTCGGCAGCCATGGCGGCAGCGGAGGTAGCGGACAGGATCAGGGCAGCGATTACGGTCGAAAACTTGGTCATTTTATTTCTCTCAATTATTCTTCACTACGTTAATAGATAGGTTCCCGGCCCGCCTTTGGCGTTCCCACCGTCACGCAACAACGTGACAGCGGTCCGGGCAATACTGATTCTGTTAAAACTCTTCCCACTCGTCAGCGTTTGCGGTGCTCGGCGCGTTGACGACTTTCTTTGGCTTGGCTGCCGGTGCAGGCGCTGGCTTGTTGGCCAGTTTCTTGACCGGGGCCCGGGCGGCGCTGATCGGCTTGACGATCGCCTTTGGCGCCGGCACGTACACCGGGGCCGCCGCGCGCTCCTCGCCTTCCACCAGCTTGAAGATGCTGACGACGCGCGACAACTCGTCGGCCTGATCTTGCAAGCTCTTCGCTGCGGCGGCGGATTCTTCCACCAGCGCGGCATTTTGCTGGGTCATGCTGTCCATCTCGATGATCGACAGGTTCACCTGTTCGATGCCGGCGCTTTGCTCCTGACTGGCGTTGGCGATCTCGCTCATGATGTCGGTCACGCGGCGGACCGACGACACCACTTCTTCCATCGTCACACCGGCCTGGCCAACCAGCTTGGTGCCGGCACCCACTTTTTCCACCGAGTCATCGATGAGCATCTTGATTTCTTTGGCGGCGCCAGCGGAGCGCTGCGCCAGGTTGCGCACTTCCGACGCCACCACCGCAAAGCCACGGCCTTGTTCGCCGGCACGGGCAGCTTCCACGGCAGCGTTCAGCGCCAGGATGTTGGTCTGGAACGCAATGCCGTCGATGACGCCGATGATGTCCACGATCTTCTTGGCCGAGGCATCGATCGAGCTCATGGTGTTCACTACTTCCGACACCACCTTGCCGCCCTTGATCGCCACATCCGAAGCAGCCGAGGCCAGCTGGTTGGCCTCCCGGGCATTGTCGGCATTCTGTTTCACGGTCGAGGTCAGCTCTTCCATGGCGGTGGCAGTTTTTTCCAGCGAGCTCGCCTGCATTTCGGTACGGGCCGACAGGTCGGTATTACCGGCGGCGATTTCGCGGGTGGCGGTGCCGATAGTTTCGGTGCCCGAACGTACCTGGCCCACGATATCGACCAGGCTGTCGCGCATTTCACGCATTTCGTACAACAGGCTGTCCTTGTCGGTAGCGCTGGTGTTGATTGCCACGGCCAGGTCGCCATTGGCGATGCTGCTGGCGATGGCCGACGTGTAGGCTGGCTCGGCGCCCAGCTGTTTCAGCAGGCCACGGGTGATCACCAGTGCGGCAGCGACCGAGATCGCTACGGCCAGCAGACCCATGATGATCATGAAGGTACGGCCACTGGCGAAACCGGCGGCGGCTTCCACCTGCATGTCGGCGTTCAGTTTGTCTTCCAGGGTGCCCAGCTGTTCCAGTGCCGACATCCATTTTTTCTGCGCTGGACGAATTTCCTTGATCAGCACGCGAGTGGCGGCTTCAGCCTGGTTACCCAGCCACAGTTCGGTCGCCTTGGCGATGGCCGGCATGGCGATCGCTTCCTGCTCCTTGATGGTGGCCAGCAGCGCCTTTTCTTCCGGAATGGCTTCCTTGGCGAATTGGGCGCTCAGCTTGTTTTGTGCATCGGCGTACTTGGCAGCCAGTTCCTTGACGCGATTGAGTTCCGGCTCCATGTCGCCCGGTTCGGTCAACAGGGTCAGGATGCGCAGCGAGCTGATACGGTCTGCGACGTTGGTACGCATGTCGGTCACCAGGCGGGTGACGACGTTGTTCACGCTGATGACGTGATCGAGGCGATCCTGGATCTGCGCCATGCGGAAAATGCCCACGGTGGTGACCGCGATCAGGAAAATCAGGACCAGGGCGAATCCGAGGCCCAGGCGCATGCCAACTTTCATTTTTGCTAAATTCATTTCGTCTCTTCGTAGGTGACACTGTTGATAAGAATTTGCCCTGGATGGCCCGTCAAGCGCTGGGACCTGCCACACCGAACATTGCAGCTAAGCAATAAAACATGACATTAGCAAACAATGACTGCGAATGCAAAATTTGGCGCTCCACCAGCGCCCGGTTGTCGTTTTTGCGTCGCACTACACACACGAAAGACGGTGGAAAGTTGTGTACAGGAATGAATTATAGATGCAAATTTTTCCGCACAGCAAGGAAAAAACATCTGGATGCGACGGAAACATAATTTCTGAGTGGAAATTCCAACACTTGGAAATTATGCTTGCCTATCGTCTGAAAAGCGGGAGGGGAACAGCGGGGAGGATGAGGGAAATTTATGCACCAAGCAGGCGCACGGCAGCCTGACGCACCAAGTTGGCGTCACCAAAAGCGAGCTGTTTCGAGTCGGACAGCGTCTGGCGGAAGGACTTGGCGCCCGGCAGGCCTTGCATCAGTCCCAGCATGTGGCGGGTAATCGAATTCATCTTGAGTCCATGGGCGCCATGCTGCGCCAGCTGGGCTTGGATGTAGGGAATCATCGCTTCCAACACCTCGGCGCGCGACTTCGGCTCGGTAGTGGCGCCGTAATAACGCTGGTCGAAATTGGCCATCAGGAACGGGTTGTGATACGCCTCACGGCCCAGCATCACGCCATCGACGTGGCGCAGGTGTTCGTCGATTTCGGCCTCGGTCTTGATGCCGCCGTTGATGATGATCTCGAAGTCGGGGAAATCGCGCTTGAGGCGATAGGCAAAATCGTACTTGAGCGGCGGGATCTCGCGGTTTTCCTTCGGCGACAAGCCTTTCAGGATGGCGTTGCGGGCGTGGACGATGAATGTGGTGCAGCCGGCGTCGGCCACGGTGCCGACGAAGTCGCGCACAAAGTCATAGCTCTCGCTCTTGTCGATGCCGATCCGGTGCTTGACAGTGACGTCGATGCTGACCGCATCGCGCATCGCCTTGACGCAATCGGCCACCAGTTGCGGCTCGGCCATCAGGCACGCGCCGAACGCGCCCTTTTGCACGCGCTCGGACGGGCAACCGCAGTTGAGGTTGATTTCGTCGTAGCCCCATTTTTCACCGAGCTTGGCGCTGGTGGCGAGGTCGGTCGGATCGCTGCCGCCCAGTTGCAGCGCCACCGGGTGTTCTTCGTCGTTGAAGCGCAGGTGGCGTTCCACGTCGCCATAGACCAGCGCGCCGGTGGTGACCATCTCCGTGTACAGCCAGGTGTGCTGGCTGATATGGCGGTGGAACACTCGGCAGTGGCGGTCGGTCCAGTCCATCATCGGCGCCACCGACAGGCGGCGGCCCGGCACGCTGGCAGGGGCGGTGGCAGTGTTGGTCGGATCGAGGATGGTCATGGCGGCAACGGCTGATGGCGTAAGGGGGTCGTCATTATACCGCCAAGCGGGCGCCGGACGCTGCTGGGGAAAAACATCAAGTTGCTGGTGTCCGCTGCCGGCCAGGCCGAGATCCAGATGCTCGACCAGACCGGCAAGGTCGTGCGCAGCAACACGCCCAACTTGCAGCAATAGCCGGCGGACATGATACTTGACGTCTTTGCCAGCCACGGAAACCGCACCAAATGCTCCAGATCGCTTTTGAAACGCCGAACCAGCCCGAGATCGTCGCCCTGATCGCCGACCTCGATGCCTACCAACTCACCCTGTATCCGCCGGAGAGCGTGTATGCGCTCGACCTGCAGTCGCTGATGCAGCCGGAAGTGAAATTTGCGGTGGCGCGCGATGCGGCAGGCGTCATCGTCGGTTGCGCGGCGGTGGTGTTATCAAGCCAATATGGTGAAATCAAGCGCATGTATGTGAAGCCCGAGGCGCGCGGCCTGGGCGCGGCCAAGCGCTTGATGGCAGAACTGGAGCAAGCCACGCGCGCAGCCGGCTGCCCGTTGATGGTGCTGGAGACCGGGCCAGCGCAGCCGGAAGCGATTGCGCTGTATGCCCGGCATGGCTTCGAACAGTGCGGACCGTATGGCGATTACCGCGACGATCCGCTCAGCGTGTTCATGCGCAAGGAGCTGTAGAAATTGCCGGCTTAAAAACCGTCACCCCGCGCAGGCGGGGATCCAGTGTCAAGGCGATTATTGTCGACTACGCTTGATGCCCAGGCAGCGCCGCGGAACTGGATTCCCGCCTGCGCGGGAATGGCGGAACCAAGGTCTCGGGCTGGCGGTAGCTACGCCGCATCACTCCCCTGCTTTTTCTTGCGCACCACCGCCAGCTTGGGGCCGAACATCGCGGCCACGCGTTCCAGGCGGGTGGCGGCATCGCCAGTGACAGTACCGGTCGCTCCCACCACCTGCCGCACGATGCCCAAGGCTGTGGCACGTGCATCCGGATCGTCCGGCAGCAGCAGCGGTAGATCGCGCATTGCCGCTTCTTCATCCACCTGCAACATCAAATACTGCTCGCGCAGAATGGTCTTGAAGTGGGTGACGCTCAGCTCCACGTCGTCCGCCGTACGCAACCGCAACTGGCGGATGGTGGCAAATGCGCGCTCGTCGGCCGCGCTCATCTCGGGGCTGCGGTAGATGTACAGCAAGCCGCGGATGATGGCCTCGGTAGTGCCGCCCTCGGCCGTCTTGCCCGCAGCCGCCATGCGATTCGCCGTCAATGCCGCTTCGCGCGCCAGGTCGCGGCCGATGCGGCGCCGGGCGCCGGTGTCGGAACGCAAGCCCACCAGCGCTTGCAGCACCGGCGAACCATACACGGTCAGGAAGAAGTTCTCGGTGGCCTGGTCGCGCACGTCACGGTACAGGTCGAGCGAGGCAACGATTTGCTTGGACATTGCATCCTGCATTTGCAGGAAGATATTGTCTTTCGCGACAGGACGGCGCTGGGCGCGTACCCGTTCGGCCAGCGCCGGGATACCGTCGAGCAGCTTGTTCTTGCTGGAAAACGCCGTGTAGCGCAGGCGCAGCGGGTGCGCCTCCCGCAGTTGCTTGGCGCTCTGTTCCGTGACCATGCTTTTCACGATCGGGCTGGCGAACTGGCGGTACAGGCCCTGGTTGATTTCCGACAGCCGCGCCACGGTGGCAAAGCGGCGTTCGTCTTCCTCGTCGTTGCCGCCCAGTGCGCGCAGCGATTCGAGGTTGCGGCGCTCGAAGCGCATCACGTAGTCGCCGCCCATCATGTCGCCGGCAGCCAGTTCTTCCTGCAGCATCTCCTCGTCTTTTTCCAGGAACACGGCCTCGTACAAGCCGGGCGGCATGATGTCGATCATGTCCATCGCGGCAGTGAATTCCTCGTGCTCCTTGTTGGCCACCGAGGCGGACACAAAGATGCCGAGGTGGCCAATACTCTGGTGCATCGAGTAAATAATGGTCTGGCCACCGGCCACCAGTGCGGCGTCGTCCTCGTACAAATCGAGTACCCAGCCCAGCGCCTGTTGCGGCGGCGTGATGTCGTCGCCCCACGAGCAAAACACCACGATCGGCGACTTGATGTTGCGCAGGTCGATGCGGTGGCCGTCGCTGTCCATCAGCGCGGCGTCGCTCAGGCGGTTGCCGACAAACAGCGAATCGGCAATGTATTGCATTTCGCCGGCGTTGAGCAGCACCGGATTGCCCCACCATTTTTCAAATTCGAGGAAGCGTGGCGCTTCGGTATCGATCTTGGAATAGACGTTGTAGTTCTTGCTCCACAGCGTGTTCGACGGGTTCATCTTTTCAAAGTTGGCTACCAGCTGGGCGCCATCGAAGATGCCATTGCCGAGATCGCCGGCAAGCGTGGTCATCCAGGTGCCGCCCAGGGCGCCGCCCAGGTAACGCAGCGGATTCTTGCCGCGCACGCCAGCCCAATACGACAGCGGTGCGCCGGCCAGTACCAGCGGACCGACCAGGTCCGGTTTCAGGGCGGCGGTCATCATGATTTGCCAGCCAGCCTGGCAGTTGCCGATCAGGGCCGGTTTGCCGTCGGCCTGCGGGTGGCGCTCGGCCACGTGAGCAATGAACGCCGCTTCGGCGCGGCACACGTCTTCGATGGTCTGTCCCGGTACCGGGACCGGCGTAAAGCCGACGAAATAACACGGGTGGCCGGCTTTGAGCACCACGCCGATTTCGCTGTCGTGCTTCATGCCGCCGATGCCGGGACCGTGGCCGGCGCGCGGATCGAACACGATGAACGGGCGCTTGGTGGGGTCGGGCTCGACGCCGTCGGGCGGCGCGATATAGCACAGGCCGTAATTGACGGGACGGGCCAGGTCGCGGCCATCCATGATGATTTCAAAGGGGAAGGTCAGGACGTGCGGGGCGGTCTTGGCGGCGCGCACATTGCTCTCGGTGCCGCGCTGCCGCAAGACGTCAAGGAACAGGATCGATCGCTGGCACGCGTCCACCCAGTAATCGAGACCTTGCTGCGCGACATTTAACGGATTGCCGGGCCAGTTCATCAAACCGGCCCAGGGATTATGCTTTTCATCACTCACAGAAATCCTCCATGCATGGTCATGTTGCCATGCACCAAAGTACTCCAGTGCCGGGGAAAAGGCAAACGAATCCGAATCATGAATTTCCGCCGATTGCCAGTCGGGTTTCATGTTCAGATGATTTGTATCAAGCTCCCTTCCACCCCCTTCCGCAATACGTCGCTGCACATGGGGTCTGACCCCGGCGAGGTCATGCGTGGGGTCTGACCCCGGCAAGCTGGTGCGTAGGGTCTGATCCCGGCAAGCGGGTGCGTAGGGTCTGACCCCGGCGGGGTCGTGCGTAGGGTCTGACCCCGGCGAGGTCATGCGTGGGGTCTGACCCCGGCGGGGTCGTGCGTGGGGTCTGACCCCGGCGGGGTCGTGCGGGTTGGGCGTATAAAAAAAGCCGCCCGAAGGCGGCTTTTTCGACCGGGAAGCGAATTACGCTTCGCGCGATGCTTTCTTGCGCTCGTGCTCTTTCAGGAAGCGCTTGCGCAGGCGGATCGATTTCGGGGTGATTTCCACCAGTTCGTCGTCGTCGATGAATTCAACAGCGTACTCGAGCGACATCTGGATAGGCGGCACCAGGCGTACGGCTTCGTCGGTACCCGACGAACGCACGTTGGTCAGCTGCTTGCCCTTGATCGGGTTCACGACCAGATCGTTGTCACGCGAGTGGATACCGATGATCATGCCTTCGTACACCGGGTCGTTGTGGACCACGAACATGCGGCCGCGATCTTGCAGTTTCCAGATAGCGTAGGCAACGGCAGCGCCGTCGTCCTGCGAGATCAGCACGCCGTTGCGACGGCCGCCCAGCTCACCTTTCGAGGTGTCGACCGGTGCGTACGCATCGAACACGTGGCTCATCAGGCCGGTACCACGGGTCAGGGTCATGAATTCGCCCTGGAAGCCGATCAGGCCACGTGCTGGAATACGGTATTCCAGACGCACACGGCCTTTGCCGTCCGATTCCATGTTTTGCAGGTCGCCACGACGACGGCCCAGCTCTTCCATGACGCCACCCTGGTTGGCTTCTTCCACGTCAACCGACAGCTGCTCGTACGGCTCATGGCGTACGCCATCCACCATTTTGAACACCACGCGCGGACGCGATACAGCCATCTCGAAACCTTCGCGACGCATGTTTTCGATCAGGATGGTCAGGTGCAGCTCGCCACGGCCCGATACTTCGAACGTGGTGTCGTCTTCGGTCGGTGCCACGCGCAGCGCAACGTTGGCTTTCAGTTCTTTGTCCAGACGGTCGCGCAGTTGACGCGAGGTCACGAACTTGCCTTCGCGGCCAGCCAGCGGCGAGTTGTTGACCATGAAGTTCATGGTCAGGGTAGGCTCGTCGACGGTCAGCATCGGCAGCGCTTCCGGGGTGTCCGGTGCGCACACGGTCGAACCGATGCCGATTTCTTCGATACCGTTGATCAGCACGATGTCGCCGGCAACAGCGTCGTCCACCAGCACGCGCTC
>Ga0308164_10005038_pt1 | contig 10860 bp, 10 predicted proteins | sample PhyTR2_FD_201031 | JGI IMG/M metagenome (GOLD analysis project Ga0308164, IMG submission 201031) | Phyllosphere microbial communities from UC Gill Tract Community Farm, Albany, California, United States - DLSLT.R2 | ecosystem: Host-associated > Plants > Phyllosphere > Unclassified | place: USA... | reverse complement strand
TCCATAAGGACGCGGACGTGGCAGGGATCCAGATGAAGACGAGAGCCGTTGCGCGCTGCCTTTCTGATCCTACCAGCGAGTTCGCTACTGGATGTCATTCGTGTGTTATAAAACACACACTGGTCGGTGTCTAGTGGGATCTGCTAGGCGGCGTGGTAATGGAGAAACATAGTGAACGAGCAGGGTGTCGACGCCGCTTACCGAGATAGCGCCGCGGCGCGGCTGCTGTCCGACGGACTAGCGAACGCCGCCAACGAGAAGGGGCTCAGCCAGCGATCGCTTGCGAAACAGCTAGGTTACAAGCAGTCGGTGGTGTTGAGCCATATGGCCCTCGGTAGGGTTCCCATACCACTAGAAAGAGCAGCGCAGCTCGCCGATCTCCTCGGGATTGACAAGCGCGACTTTATAACGGCCGTATTGGAGCAGCGCCTTCCCGAAGTGAACTGGTCAGAGATTATTGCTCCTAGAACCGCGCCGTATCGGCCTGACGACTTTGTTGCGAGCCTTGAGGTCATAGCTCGGGGGCCTCTAGATGGCTTAACCGCGACACAGAAGGCGGTGATGCGGGAGGTTGCAAGGGACACCTACGCGGGTGAGCGCTGGCTATCGGTTCACGAGGTGCCAACCGTCGCTTTGCTTCGTTCGCTGCGACCTGAAATAACTGCCGACGGACTACTGGCGGTAGACCGGGACGCAATCAGCGCGGCTTTAACGAGCGGCCATGAGGATGAGCTACATCCCGCAATCTTCTAAACATGCGTGTTGAAAAACACACATATAGGCTCTAGGGGCTGCCACATGGAAAATGTCTCTCTAATCCCGCCGTGGCAGAGCTTGCGGCTCTGTTGTTCAGTAACCCCTTTCGAGTGTCTGTTCTCGGAGCCCGCTCAAAGCGCTTACATACTATCGGCACTAGGTGGATCAAACGTGATCAAGTTAAAACTCGGTCTCAAGGGTGTGTTGTTCGATCCGTTTTCATGAAAGACGATAGTATATCTCCTGTAATCACGCCAATTCATTCAAACTATTTGATTGGCCGTGATAAGGTGTGGTCGCTGTTCATCGCGCGCCTTACTTGAAAGGTGTATCCGCTCAAGAGCGGCAAATATTAATATGAAAACTGTGGCAAAGAAATGGATCTTCCTGCTAGAATAGCTGCGAAACGCTTGAGCCCCGCGAGGCCAACAACCAAAGCAAAATTACCCCGTCAGGCTCCAAACCCTTTGCCTATAGATGGCAGGTTTATATTTTCGAGCTTCGAGATCGAAGTGCATCACTGGGGCAGTGAAGACCCCTGGGGGCCGCACACTAGAATGCCAAAAATCAGGCATACGATAAATGTCTCCGACGTGATCACCGATAAACTTGGTAATGTCATAACAATGCCACCGCTCATCGGTCGGCCGTGTTTTGGCAGGATAGAAACCTTTTTGCGTCATGCTAAGCCTGCCGAAGAAAAGAAAATTGTTCGTGACAATCGCGAGGTCGAGGTCCGAACAAGATGCATGAGATGCACTGTGCGGGGACCATGCAAGGCACTAGTTACGGAGAGAATTAATTCATCGCCGGAGATTGGCGATGCTTTGCGTACATGGCACCAACAAAGCATATTGCGCCACGCGAAACGCGTTTATACGGCGGAGACGGGGCGGCTATGGACAAATCTCCTTGTATCTATCGTACGAAAAGGAAGGTTTTTTAGTTCAAACGACGCCGTAGTCGCTGAAAATACATCGCGAGCGAATGAATTGCTCAAAGAAAAATGGCGGCATGACAAGCGCCGCCAGCGGAATAGCAACCTCACCAGGGGGTTGCAGGATCATTTTACGCTGGCTTGCGTCGTTGAAGAGCGCGACCGCAGGTTGGAGTTGCTGCTGGCTTTCTGTGGAGGCGCGTCAGCGCCAAGGGATATGAAGCGCTGGGATTCTACAACGTGCACGTTCGTTTCTGATACGTGGCTCGCGATAACGTCATTAAAGGCTGAAAGAAGGAAGAGTGGATCTACTAACGTGGCCCGGTGGCTTATCGCCAGCGGGCGGTCCAACGGTCGAAAGGAGCGAGCACTTATCACAAGGGTGGGGCAAGATATGAAAAAGCTTCAGCGAGTGGAATGCCTTCGAGTCTGGGGGGCCTTTGATCCGCTGGGCGAGACGTACGACGCTGAATTGAACCGGATGCTGGGCGAGCTTCAGTTCGGGAACATACCCCCTTCAAATTAGCGTAAGCCTACCCCCTTCAAAAATATCTCGCCGACCCCCTTCATCCGTGTCCACCGCATCTTTAGAGCTGTATATCTTAATTTCTATCTTCCTACTCATGCAGCAGTATAGGTAAGTCTTACGACTTACCTAATATATGAACATACCGCGGTATGCCATAATCTGTTTAATTCTCTTGAACTGAGCCGAATAAACTGTGTGCAGATTGAAGGATTGTAATCGTCACGGCAGCTAGGCCCTTGAGCGGCCCCCCCCAGTCACTGGCGGCGATAACGAAATAAGCGGTGCGATTGCGGCACAAGGTACGGCGCTCCCGCTGCTTACCGGAGACGGAACGGCGGGAGATCGTTGTCAGAGCTCACAGGGAGCTACGCGCACATGAACATCGCCCAGATCGCCACCGAAATCGCCGCTAAGATAGAGGCCGATGCGCATAAGATCGAGAACGCGGCGGACGCAAAGACGCTAGGTCTCACACCCGGACCGTTCGGGATGGCGATCGCGATGGTCGATGGCTCGCTGATCCGGGCAGGGTCAGCCGAAACCTTCCCGATCCAGAGCATCTCGAAGGTCTTTGCGCTCAGTCTGGCGCTCGAGAAGCTTGGCGATACGGTGTTCGAACGGGTCGGGCGCGAGCCCTCGGGTGATCCGTTCAACTCGGTGATTGATCTTGAGCGAACCCAGGGCATTCCGCGCAATCCGTTCATCAACGCCGGCGCACTGGTCATCGTCGACATGCTGGTCGAGCAGTTCGGCGATGGTGCCCGCGATGCCGTGATCGATCTCGTAAAGGGCGGGATCAGGGAGGCCACGTCGAAAGCGGCGGTGGCACTTGACCAAGACGTGCTGAACGAGGGCGGCGATCTCAACCGTGCCATGCTCCATTTCATGGCGCATCACGACAACGCCCGCTCGCCGATCGACGCGATCATGGACGCTTATGCGCGGCAGTGCGCGATCAGCGTGGATTGCGTCGGGCTTGCACAGGCCGGGTGCTACCTGGCCGATACGCGAATGGCTGCCAACGCTGCGGACGATCGCGCCAAGCGCATGCGAACGACTCTCGCGCTGATGATGACGTGCGGCCATTACGACGGTTCGGGCGACTTCGCCGTCCGTGTTGGGCTTCCCGCCAAGAGCGGCGTCGGCGGCGGCATCCTGGCAATCGCGCCCGGCATTGCCTCGATTGCGGTGTGGTCGCCCAATCTGGATCAGCACGGCAATTCGATGCTCGGCGTGCGTGCGCTCGAGATGCTCAACGCGCGCACCGGCTGGTCCGTCTTTGGTCCACCGATCGACTGAAAGGAGCGCCTTCTCTCACACGCTTGCCGCCGAAGCGAACCTCGCACATGATCCCGGGAAAATGGGGACGCGCGTGAGTAAGTGGGTGCTGATATTGGCGCTGGTCATCGCAACACCGGTTGCGGCGCGGGATCTAAGCGTGCCGGCCGACAAGGGCTGGAAACATGCTGAAACCGGCCTGATCCTCATGCCGCAACTGGCGGGTCTTTCGCGCAGCACGCTTACCGATGCGACCGAGACCGAGCATGACGTGGCTGCGCAATATGACGTGGCGGACAAGAGCGTGTTCGCGACGATCTACCTTTTCCACCCGGCAATTCCCGACGTGGCGTTGTGGTTCGATCGGTCGCGGACCGCACTCGAAACCCGCGACATCTTCCGCCATGCCGCCCCGGCGAGCGCCGATCCGATTGCCTTCGCCGCAGCGAACAGCGGGACGGCAACGTCCCTGCGTCAGGTATATGCCACGCCCGGCGGCGCATATCGGAGCACCGCTCTAGCGGTCGTGCCGGTCGGCGAATGGATCGTCAGCATCCGCATGAGCGCGAAGACACTGACCGCGGACCAGCTCGACGCCCGCCTGCAACAGGTGATCAAGGCCGTCCGTTGGCCGCCCTCCACTACCATCGCAACCATCGCGGCCGCGCCAGTCACGACTTGCGCCACGCCGCTGACCTTCACCAAGGCTAAACAAGCCAAGCCGAACGGTGCCGACCTGCTGATGTCGCTGATGGCCAGCACTATGGCCGCCAAAGCGAAAACGGAAGAGAAGTCGGCTCCGCCCGCGGTGCCGCGTCCGAGCTGGTGTCGCGACGGCAGCGCGAGCACCGAATACGGCGTCTATCGGTCGAGCGCGAGCACGGGCGGCTACGTCATGGCACTCTACGATGCCGGCCGTGTCGTCAGCGTCTATCCCTCGCTGATGGGCCAGGTCGACAAGAGCGGGACCTATGCGGTGTCGCTGGAAGATGTCGAAGGCACGACGTCGGTCTTTCCGTCGTTCACCGCCCTGCCTTCGCCCAAGCAGGTGTGGGATCTGGTCGGAAGCGGCAAACGCAGCGGTACGATGAAGGGCAAGCAGATGACGATCGACCCGAAAGCGCTCTGACCAAGGCGCCTGCTCGGACCGAATGGTCAACCGCGATTGATACGATCGATCAGCGCGGGCAGTTCGGCGAGGCTTCCCAGCGTCTCGAAACGATCGGAATCCTCAGGGGGCGTCGCATGTTCATGAGCCCACGCGCCATCCTGCGGAACATAGGCCGCCCATGCCCCAGCCTCCAGTGCCGGACGTACGTCGGAGCGCAGCGAGTCCCCTGCCATCACCGCCTCGGCAGGCTGCACCGCATATCGCTCGAACAGCCGCGTGAAGGTATCGGCTGTCTTGTCGCTGACTATCTCGACACCGGCAAAGCGATCGCCAAGACCCGACGTGGCAAGTTTGGCTTCCTGATGCAACAGGTCGCCCTTGGTGACGAGGACAAGCCGACCGCGATCCGCCAGATCCTTCAGCGTCTGCGCGATCCCGTCGAATAACTCGACCGGGTGCGCGAGCAGCGACCGGCCTGCCGCCAGAATGTCCGCGACCATCGTCGGCTTCAGATCGGCACCGCAAAGCTCGACCGCAGTCTCGATCATCGACAGCGTGAAGCCCTTCGCGCCGTACCCGTAGAGCGGCAGGTTGCGCGCCTCGCACGCTTCCAGCGCCGGCCGTGCAACGTGCGCGTCGGCGAACGGACGCAGCATCTCCAGCAACGCATCCTCGGCCGCATTGAAATGCCGCATGTTGTGCCAGAGCGTGTCGTCGGCATCGAGGCAAATAAGGCGTATCGTCATGGCCACGTTTTACACCCGGCGTTGTGCCGAGCCATACCAATTCACCTACTGCGCGCGCACTGGAAACCATCAAGCCAGATCGTCCAGGAACGTCCAGGCAACGCGACTACCATTCGCACCCACACCTAGAACAGCACCCCGCGTGGTTGCGTTTAGTTGTCAAATAGTTGCGCGTTTTTGATGATTAGACGCAACTCGATGCCACCCGCATTCCACCGTCAGGCATGCAATCACCGATCGTCAACAACAAACGAAGGTGACATTATGCTCGACAACTTATCTCCACCATCCGCGTCGCTAAAGCTCTATCAGGTGAGCTACGAGACATGGATCCCTCCGGTGATCGTGGCAGCTAGGGCGCCCGACCGTGCTGCGGCGATCGCAACTTACGGCCGGCCCCCGGTGCCGGGTTCACCGGGGGCTATCGTTATCGACGTCACAGATGAGTTCGTGGCGCTTTCACCAATAGCTGCATCGCATGTTCAAGCCCTGACCTCGGGAAGGGTAGAAGGCGTGGTATCTTATGACGCGGAGGACGGCTGGGCTTACGACGCCCTGCGCTGAATCAACGCTCGATTAGGTGGCTGACGGCTGAATACCGCGATGGTGATGTGCCAGGTTCCCGTCTTTGTGATGCTTGGCGCACTCCAAGCCACCCTCCGGCAGAAGACGAATTGGTAGAGAAGCAGCGAAAGTGAGGCACGGCGGTTGGTTGCACCACGCAACCGGCCGCCTCCCGAGGCGGTCCGCGCCAGAGGGAGGCTCGGAGATAGCGGGGCAAGGCTCGCAAGACAGCGCAAGCGCTGAACCCGCAAATATGCAGATACCACCGCGGATTATACAGTTCGGCCTTCAATGCGCCAGAACGATGAATCTCGTGAACAGCATGCCAAAAGAAAACAGCGCGATGCCGGCGATCATACCTATCCCCGAAAGGATCCAAGGGGACGCCTTCCATCCATCAACGCTGTTCAGCGCTGCAAGATGCTGCTCGAGGGACTTCTCAATGATCTGCCGATTGAGGCGTTCAATCCGCTTCGCGCGGTCATGATCCTCGCTTTCTTCTCCCAGCCGATTAGTCCGCTCGAATTGGGTCATGGATCGCTTCTCCGTATCGCGCCGTAAATAGTCGAAAGTTCGTCGCTCATGTGATGAGCCATGTCGCCAGAGGATGGCTTGTCACCGGTAATTCGATAAGACGGGCAGATGGCAGAATACCGTGCCGCTGTGCACTTTCCAACAGGCCACGCATGTTAGCACGGCCAACTGGATTGGCGCTGTGCAGCACGACCAACCTGAGATGCTCGAACGCTGCCGGCCGCTCCATCGCGTTTTCGATAAGCTGCCGCAGGCAATGCTGCCCACTGGGAAGCTCGGCACCCCGCTCATCACAGCCCAGGTCATGATCGAACGAAATGATCTTTGGCTTATGGTCCCTGAGCAAAGCGCGGAACTGCGCGGCGTCACGCGCCACCAGCCAGTTGCCCGGAGGTGGTGCGCGCTCGTCATCGAGGAAGATTTTATGTCCGATAGCGAGTACGTTCGCCTCATGCGGTGTTGAAGGCATCAAGTTACCTACGCAGCCTGATCGATCACGTAGAGGAAGCGCTTGAGCGCGTTACGGATCAACTGCTCGCGCGCATCGATGAAATCGAGAAAGCGGTCTGGCTCCCACAGCTCGGGATCTCGGGGAATGAGATGCTGCTCGAGATACGTAGCGTCGCGAGTACGCAGCCATGATGGCAAATCGCTATCTGACTTGCCGAGATTTTCACGCTCGATCAGCAGTTGAAGATTGCCGAGCCTGTTTATCCCGCTGCGAATACGCTTGATCAGCGGACTCGCCACGCCGCGCTCACGCAGGGCCTTTTCGCTGACTGCTGCCAGTGGAATGATGTGATCGACATGATAGCGTGACGAAGGCGACCTGCGACTATCGTAGAGCATACCTAGCGCGATCGCCGTGTGCTTCTGCCCATAGGTCATATCGAGGAGCTTCTGCGATCCCTCCTCATCAAAGGATAGGTGACTACCCCGGCGAGTTCGCATCTCTTCTGCCAGTCGCGCAAATGGGAAATCCCGCGACGAGCGTGTCGCTTCGCGGATGGTCTCGCGACAAATCGCGATCGCGCCATCCGAGTTTCCGCCGAACGCGCCATTGAACAGCGAACTGAACAGCCAACGCCGGATACGCTCCCGATTGACCGCATCAAACGTCGACGTCCCATCGAGCCGATAGCCGTTAAGGCGCGAGATGTAATAGGCGATCGGAATGAGCGTATTCATGCTCGAAAGCTGGCGGGCATCAAGCCCGAACCGGGCCGCGAGTTCGACGGCGCCCTCCAGCGACGAGCGGATCAGCTTCCAGTTTTCACGGATGATCTGCATGTTGTGCGCCGTGAAATTTGCGACGTTGTAGACGTTCGGGAGATCGGAAATGACCAGGCAGGCGCGCATCACCAAATCCTTGTCGAAGTTGAACACCGCGCCCATGCCCTTGTTGAGCCGGTCAACTAAGCCGAGAATCTCGTCACGTACGTAGCTCTCCCCCCATGTTGTTGTGACGACGCTCATCAGCAGGTCGGCCTTCGACAACTTCACGCCACCTTCGTTTGCGCGAATAAATATTGCGAGAACGCGATCAATGTCCTGCACCCGTTCCGTGTAATAGGATATTGGCTCGTCGATCCATACTAGCTCGTGCAGGCGATTGAGGTTAAGTTCTGCTATCGTCAGCTGGTCTGTCCTGACGCGTTCGCTAACCTCTCCGAACAGCGTATCGCGATACGCTGCAAGGTGCTCGACATGCTCGAGATCAAGGATGTCACCAATTTTGACCCAAAGCTGCTTGTGGTCACTACGCGGACGGACGTCGGAAAATTTTAGCCCGTAGCGGTTTGCGGTTACTTCATCGTTCTCGCCGATTTCCTCGGGATTTTTAAAGAGATCTAGATAGAGATGATGCGCACGAAAGCTCGTAGACTTGTCACGACGGCCGTATTTCTCACGAAGCGTGTAAGAGCCAACTAGCCCAATCAGGAGTGAGGTTAGCCGCTGCTGCCCGTCTAACACGAATATCACATCGCGACCGTCGGGTTCTACCTTCTGGTCCCAAGGCTCGCCCTGACGATACGCTTCTTCGAACCGATAAATCGACCATTCCCTTCTGTTCTGTGGCTCGACCGCCCAAAACAGGAAGCTTGAGATCGGGTAACCCTGCATCAAGCTGTCGAACAGGCCAATGATCTGGTCAGTCTTCCAGACATAGGGGCGCTGAATAGCGGGAAGGTAGAGGGAATGGTTCACGCGCTGACGCGCTTCGGCAATGGTCATGGATTGATATGACATAAGCACGCTCCGTGGGGGGTGCGTGCCAGAGTCGGTCTTGGCACCCCATTGCAAGGAACGAGGCGGCTTTCAAAGCCGGGAGCTTGAAATTCATGACAACCGGTGAAAGCGGAGGTTTGGACCCAAAGATCTTTTGCTCTCTTACGATCACCCCGATCGAACTCGACCAGGCCGTTTGAACCATGACGTTCCGACGCCTCGACCCACGATTCGCTCGCGGGCCGTGACCTACTGTCCGACATCCCGCATGGTATGCAACTCACACACACTCTTTTCGACATGACGAGTGCGGATCGCGAGCGATCGAGGTCCTAGAAAAATTTGAAAAGGCTCGACCCGGGTGCTGCCTATCGCCGGCGTTAGAATTGCCCTGAAGCCATCCGCGGCTGATTAAGTTGTGGTAGACTTGGTGACCCTTTTCGCGCCTTATTGCCGCAAGTATCGCGAAGCGGGGGCGGAAATTGGCTACAGTACCGAGTATCGAGCAGGACGAGCCGACGCTTTCGGTGTTCCAAAGCGACCTTCCGATAGATGAAAAGCTGGATCGTGCGCGGACCGAGCTCCTCGATCTTTCAGCCAGGAACCGTCTGCTCAACATGCCTCGCGCGGCGAAAGGCGCGAAGGCGGTCGAAGTCGTCGACGAGGTCAGCAGCGAGGTTTTCCGCATGCTCGTCGGTGAAACGCGACCCTTCTCGTTCCTCGCGGGCAAGGCGGCACCCGCCGGTGAGCAAACCGGCGAAGACGTGCCGGCTGAAGAGACGGACGAGATCGCCGATCTCGCTCAACCCGAGGATGACGTCGCCGACGAACGCGGTGTGTTTTCGCGCCACGTCGATACTCGCCTCCAGACCCGGCTGACGCCCAAGGGCCTCCAAAAGCGCCTGCTCGATCTCTACTTCGACGCGCGCACGCTTGAGGAGGAGCAGGGCGTCAACATCCTCTATCTGACGCTTGGTGCGCTCAAGTGGATCGACCCGAACAATGCCGCGAACATCCGGTTCGCGCCGCTAGTGCTGGTGCCGGTGCAACTCGAGCGCGGCAATGCAGGCGAGAAGTTCAAGCTGAGGATGCGGCAGGAGGACTATGCGTCCAACCTGTCGCTGGAGGCTTTTCTCGACCGCGCGCACGGCATCCGGCTGCCGACCTTCGACGGCGGTGAGGACTTCGATCCGATCGCTTATTTCAAGGACGTCGCCGAAGCCGTGTCATCGAAACCCGGCTGGGAGGTCCAGCCAGACGTCATCGTGCTGGGCTTCTTCTCGTTCGCCAAGTTCTTGATGTACCGCGATCTCGACCCGCAGACCTGGCCGAACGGGGGCAAGATCACCGAGCGTGCGCTCGTCCGTGGGCTGTTGGCCGACGGGTTCGAGGGAAGCGCGGGCATGATTCCCGAAGATGCCAATATCGATCCGTTCATTCCGCCATCCGAGATGCTGCACATCGTCGACGCCGACAGTTCGCAGGCTTTGGCGGTGCACGAGGTGCGACGTGGCCGCGACATGGTCATCCAGGGGCCGCCGGGCACGGGCAAGAGCCAGACAATCGCCAACATCATCGCGTCTGCGATCGCCGACGGAAAGACAGTCCTGTTCGTCGCAGAGAAGATGGCCGCGCTCGAAGTGGTCAAGCGCAGGCTTGACGCGACCGGCGTCGGCGATGCGTGTCTGGAACTCCACAGCAACAAGGCGAACAAGCGCGCGGTTTTGGAAGAGCTGCGACGGACGTGGGAGCTCGGCGCGCCAAAGTATCAGGATGCCGGAAGCCTTCATGCCCGGCTGACGATCGCGCGCGACAGCCTGAACGGTCACGTCCAGCGGATGCACACGCCGCATCCGGCATCCGGGCTGACTCCTTATCAGGTCATTGGCCAGTTGAGCCGGCTACGGCTGGACGGTGAGAAGCCCGGCGATCTGACGCTGGTCGCGCCGGAAACATGGTCGGTCGATGATTTCGTCGAGCGCCACAACGTGATCGGTGAGCTTGCCGAACGGATCACCTTGATCGGCCGCCCCGGCGAGCACGCGTGGCGCGGCGTCGGCCTGTCTTCGATCCTACCGACCGAGGTCGAGCGGCTTGAGGAACGCCTCTCGGTAGTGATCGAGAAGCTCGCCGGACTTGACGCCGCACAGGGCAGCCTGGCGGCCCGTCTCGAACT
>Ga0308164_10005035_pt1 | contig 10862 bp, 6 predicted proteins | sample PhyTR2_FD_201031 | JGI IMG/M metagenome (GOLD analysis project Ga0308164, IMG submission 201031) | Phyllosphere microbial communities from UC Gill Tract Community Farm, Albany, California, United States - DLSLT.R2 | ecosystem: Host-associated > Plants > Phyllosphere > Unclassified | place: USA... | reverse complement strand
AGCGGAGACAGGACGCCGACTACATCGACAGTCCTTCACTCCCGACGTGCATTCCTGGTGTGGTCGCCTAGATATGAAACGCCGGACCTGCCGACAACGCCGACGAGCTCACCCTGACCCGGAACGCAATGAGCAGGCTGGCGAGGAGCATCACCGTCGCGGCAACAGTAAGGACTGCGACGATGCCTCCCAGTCCGAACACCAGGCCGCCCAAGGCGGCGCCCGCGGCGATGGAGGACTGCACTGCAGCGACCACCATCCCGCCGGCACTCTCAGCCTGATCGGGTACCGCACGGGCGACCCAGCTCGACCAGGCAACCGGCACGCCGCCGAAGGCCAGACCCCACAGTGCTACCAGGATCGACAGCCCACCGACGCCCACCGGCAACAGGAGCATGCCCAGCGCGGCTACGCCAACCAAGGCAGGCATGAGCACCAGCGTGACTTTCAGACTGCGCTCCATGAGCCAACCGGCCAAGAGAGTGCCAACGAAATTCGCCACACCGAACCCGAGCAGGATCAGCGCCAGGCCATCGGCGCTCATCTGCCCCAGGCTCTCCAACGTTGGGCGGATGTAAGTAAAGAGCGAGTACTGACCGGTGTGCGCCAGGACGCAGCCCAGCATGCCGACCGCAACGCCCGGACGGCGCAGGAGCGCCACCACCGACTCGGGGACAGCCGCCTGGCGCGGGGCCATCCGGGGCAGCGTGAACCACTGGAACGCAAACGTGAGTCCACCGACCGCCGTCGCCGCCCAAAAGGCGCTGCGCCAGCCCAGCAGCCCGCCGAGGTAGCTCCCCAACGGAACCGACACCACCGTGCCGACCGCAATCCCGCTGAAGATGATGGACAGCGCGCGAGGCACGCGCTGGGGCGGCACCAACCGCATGGCCACGGCCGCTGCCATGCTCCAGAAACCGCCCAGCGCGATGCCCAGAAGGACGCGCATCACCAGCAGGACCGCCATGCTGGACGACAACGCTACCAAGGCGTTGGAGAGGATCATCAGAGCCGTGAAACCCAACAGCACTAGGCGCCTGTCCATCGAACGGGTCAGCCGGGGCACAAGCAGGCCGGCGAACAGGGCCACAACAGCCGTGACCGTGACTGCTTGACCGGCCAGCGCCTCCGATACTCCAAGGTCCGCCGCCATCGGCGTCAACAGGCTGGCAGGCAGGTATTCCGCCGTGAGCAGCCCAAAGACACCCATGGCCAGCGAAAACACGGCCACCCATGCCGATGAAGACGGCTCCCCCCTACCCCTGTCCACAGAATCAGGCGCGGCTGCGGCCTCAACTACGTTATTGCTCATCACAGATCCCAGTGCATTCGTGCAGCCGAGAGTCTAGGGAGCCAGGTCAGGATGATCTATGATTGTTCAACCTGTATTTTTGATCGCAACCCCGGGCCGCCTCAGTGAGCCACGCTCCACACCCGTCCCAGTCCTCCGACCTGATCAGCGAGCTGCTGACCGGCATGCGGCTGCATGGCGTTCAATACCGACGCATCCAGACCGGGCCGACCTTTGGGCTTGGATTTCCGCCGAAGCCAGGCCATGCCTACTTCCATTACCTGGCCGTGGGCACTGCGATTCTTCGTGGCGCGGACGGCAGCCAATACCTTCTCTCCGCCGGGGATGTCGTGCTTCTTCCACGTGGAGACGGCCACGCGCTGCTGTCGGGCGAGGACCATCCCGTCCAGTGTCTGGAAACGATAGACGCCGCCCCACTGGGCGAGGCGGTGAGCGGGATAGACACGTGCCCGAGTACACATGCCGTGCCAAGCGCTGTGCTTTTCCACGGATGCATGGTGTTCGATCTGGGTGGCATGCAAGCGTTGAGCAAGGTGATGCCGACGGTGATGTTGGCCGATGGCAACGCCACTCCGTTCACCGGGCTGTTGCCCATGGTCGACGCGATGAAGCGCGAGGTGTGCTCCGGACGTATTGGTTATGCGGGCATACTCGCCCGGCTGGCGGATGCAGTCGCCGCCATGATCGTCCGTGACTGGGTCGAGCGCGGCTGCGACGGCGCATCCGGTCTGGTCATGGCCATGCGCGACCCTCGTCTATCGCTATCGTTGCTTGCCCTGCACAGAGACCCTGGGCGTGACTGGACCGTCGAAGCGCTGGCGGCAGAATCCAACATCTCACGTTCTGTCTTTGCAGACCGGTTCCAGACTGTCATTGGAACCGCGCCGCTGCGCTACGTGACTGAGCTGCGCATGCAATTGGCCAGTCAATGGCTGAGCCACCAAGGCCTATCGATAGAGGTAGTGGCAGAGCGTCTTGGGTACGCGTCGCAGGCGGCTTTCAGTCGTGCGTATAAGCGTGTCATGGGGCACTCGCCTGGGGCGACTCGGCGGGGGCGTGTCTTGGCCTCTCCGTAGGAGCGCAGCGTCAGGAAGAGGCGCGCTGTCGGAGCGTCGCAGCGCTCGTTACCTAGCCGGCGCGGAAGTGATAAATGACGAAGAACTCCTCGGGGCGCTTTTGATTCAACTGCAGAGCCGCAGGGATGATGAGATCCGAGGGGCCGCAAGAGTCCCGCAGCGCAAGCTTGCGGGGCGGTGCTACATATTGCGGCATGGGCCGACACGCAGGTCCACGGGTTGGGCAAATGGTGTCTACAGCTACCCGTGTACTACCCTCCTCGGAGTTTTCGCGCTAGCTTCTTTCAGATTCGGGATCCGCATTCAGCGAACGCCCAGGGCTCGACCACGCGGGCACAGCATTCGGTAGATAGGCCTGCCACCAGCGACCTCCCCTGTGGAACTCAAGCCGGCACTAGGTTGGCTTAGCACTCGCTTCGGTACGGCAAGCAACCTTGTGGGGCTAACGCCGGGGGGACTATACGGCTTCTTGTCTGCATACAGCGGCTGGCCGTATCAATCTCGACCTCCCTCTGGCGATACTATGTGCTTCAAGGAAGCGCCGTAGGCAGGGGGCCACATGGCGAGAAGGAAGCAATCCGCCGCGGGCTGGATCGTCGGTGTCTTGGTCGTTATTTGGCTGATTCCAAAAGAGATTTGGATCGGTCTCGGCATCGCCACGGTCATAGGATTAGTCCTGTGGATCTGGCTCAGATGGCGGACTGAGAAGAAGGAAGCCCCAGCTATAGCACCGCTATCAGAGCCCACGCTGGCAGAACTGATCCGGTCTTCGGCGCCGAAGACGGCGCCCAAGGAGCCCATCAGGCGGCCGACGTCCATCCGTGACGAGGTAGCTATCGCTCCTCTCGGGCCATTGAAGGCTTCTGTCCCGCCCCCCCTCCACTCTTCTGGCTTGGGTGGAGCACCGTCCCGAGTGCCCGAACCGGTTTCGCACCGCTCGGCGGCCGGGCTCCCAGGCATAGTTGAAACGTCCCTTTCGCCTCCAGACGCGGGGACGTCCCCGAGGGTTCTTACCAATGACCCCTTTGCCATGGCCGATGAGCGCGACCTAGGCGCGGACTTCCCGGTCTCGCAGCTAGAGCCAAGCACCCTGAGCTCGGAGACCTCCACACATTCCGCCCCCCGTAAGAAAGCTGGAAATCTGGAAGAGGCAATGAGGGCAATAGCCGAGCGCTCTGCTGCAGGAAAGGCTGCCCGGACCTTTACGGAACAGGTGCAGGTCCAAATTCCCGCAGCATCAGACGTAGCTCAAAGTCTCGCAGCAGCTTTGACGGCCCATGGGGCCCAGGCGACTGGCGCAAGCCGGCCCGGAAACTTGAAGGGAGTGAAGGCACATATTGCCGAGCACGGAGCTTCCTACACGGGCCCCAACCAAGTTGAGACGGAACTGAGGACCAGCGCTCACGATGATCGCGGACCGTCTCAAGGTCAGCAGGCGCCGCCTGCCGTCGCCAGAGCTGTCCCTCCACCATTGCCCTCAGCAACGGGACCCGCTGCCGGAATGGAAGAACTGCATCGCGTCGTCATCGCTTCTGATACTCCCTCGAAGGAGTTCACCGTCCCTCGCCCGCCCGAAGGCTGGGCGAAGACCCGATGGCTAGGCGCCGATGAGACGGTCGAGATCGGGGGCGTAGTCATTCGAGGCGGCCTCTTCTACACGGGCGTCAAGCTCGACTCCCCCAATGGCGATACCGAGCCCAGCCTTGTCAATAGCGTCTTGGCAGTCGCTCCATATGGTGATTACAGGGGCTCCACCAACTACTGGCTGGCCTACGCTCAGCTGTCACCCAGCGAGCGGCGGGCCTACCTGACCTGGCTGGCATCGGACCGAACCGACAGCAATTGCTCAATCAACTATGTCCGTCTCTACTTCTTCGGCCTGGAGCGCCGCGTCCTGCTCGACTCGGTAACCGACCCAGAGTCGAGAAAGGACTGGCCAGCTATCAAGCAGGCCCTCCGAAAGCTAGGCTCCGCCTATGGAGAGATCTACGGTCCTATCCGTGGATACACCAACAGCTTGCTGGACTGGATGGAGCTGGATTCGGTCGAAGAGAAGCTCTACTCAAAACTAATTCCCCCGTTTGATCGTTCCTACGAGCTCCCCTTCTACGTCCGCTTGGCGCTGGGCCAGTGTTCGCTTGACCGGGCGCCCATCCCCGCTCCCCTGGCTCTGGCCTGGATTCGGCTAAATCCGGAGGTTTCGCTGCGAACCGCGGCAGTCCGGTGCGCCGATGAGTTCGATCGCCTGTTTGTAGAGCGGTATCACGAGCTGTTTGGCAGCGGCATGGTGTTTCCCAAGAACCGCACCAAGCTGAAGTTCGCACGGCAACCAGCTTCGCCCGCCCTGCATGGCGCCTCCCTCAAGCCCAAGACGTTCGGAGACGTTCCTGACGTCACGGCCCTTCGTGCCCCACTGAAGGGCCTGCTCGAGGTTGTTCAGCAGTGTACCGACGAGCTCGGCCCCTACAGCCGATTGGTTGGCAGATCTTCCGATTCAAAGGATGCGGTGGAAGCGCTGCTTTTGCTGCCGCCCAGCATTTGGCCTGAGAGCCAAAGGAGCAGCCTCCGTTCAATTGCAGAGGACGTCCAAGCAGGCAACATGACGATCCAGTTGGCAGAGCTGAGCGCTCGGTTCGGCCCAAGCCTCGGCCCTCTTGGCAGGGAAAGGGTTCGCGATCTCGCCCGGGTATTGGAAAGCGTGAATGTCGGGATGGAACCAAATGTCCTGGAGGGAGCACGTGCTCCGTCTGAAGCCGATCCGATCGTGATCTTTGCGCTCCTACCGGGTCAGTCGCACAAAACAGATGCCGCGGCATATCAAACAGCCATCCTTACCTTGCAGCTCGCGTCGGCGGTCGCCCAGTCGGACGGTTCCTTCAGCGCACAAGAGCTGGCGCACCTCTCCCTAGAGATCGACGGCTGGTCACACCTTAGCGTGGCAGACCACGGGCGACTGCGTGCTCACCTGGACTTGCTTGCGGCGTCTCCCATTGCCCTGCCATCACTGCGGAAAAAGCTCGATCCGCTGGACAGTGCCACCAAAGAGGCCATTGCGGCTTCCATGGCCACTCTCGCCCAAGTGGACGGAATGGTGTCGCCGGAGGAGGTGCGCTTTCTGGAGAAGGTCTACAAGGCCCTGGGTGTCGAACCCAAGCGGGTCTTCAGCGACATCCATGCGCCGAGATCGGCCAAAACCCAGCCCCAGTCCACCCAGTCCGCAGCGTTCCAGCTGGATCCAGAGCGCATAGCCGCGCTGCAGCGCGACACGGCTAAGGTGTCCGCCCTCCTTGCGAACATCTTCACGGAGGACGAGCCGAACTCCAGCCACGAAGATGCTCTTTCTTCATCTGTGGAGGAAAAGCCTGTGGTCAGCAACGGCCTACTGGGCCTGGATGAGTCCCACAGCGCATTGCTCCGATTGATGCTGTCTCGCCCGAGCTGGACGCGTGCAGAGCTCGAGGACGGTGCGGCAGACCTTGAGTTGATGCTGGATGGTGCGCTGGAGCAGATTAATGATGCTTCCTTCGACGCCTACGACATTCCCTTCTCCGACGGGGACGATCCGTTGGAGGTCAATCCCGAGTTCATTGAGAAGATCGAGCAATGAGTAGCCTTATTAGAACCAAAGACCGCGACGCGGTAGTCCAGTCTCTTCGCGCAGGCGTTGTCCCCCGCGCAGGACAGCACCTGATTCAAGTTGGCCGCGCCCGCGAGGTCGAGACCCTGGTCGGCGACATCGACCGGCTCGCCGATGGTGGGTCTTCCTTCCGCTTGGTGATCGGAGAGTACGGCTCCGGCAAGACGTTCTTCCTCAACCTGGTTCGCGCCATTGCCATGGAGCGAAAGCTCGTCGTAGCCAGCGCGGACCTGAACCCGGATCGCAGGCTTCACGCATCAGGAGGGCAAGCACGTTCGCTGTATGCGGAACTGATGCGGAATCTGGCGACTCGAACCAAGCCCGAAGGCGGTGCGTTGCCCGCAGTGGTTGAGAAGTTCATTGCTACCGCAAAGTCCGAATCCAAGGCAAAAGACGTCCCTACCGAACAAGTCATCCGCGCCAAGCTGGAACAACTGACGGAGCTGGTCAACGGCTACGATTTTGCGGATGTCATTGCGGCTTACTGGCGAGGGTTCGAGGAAGGCAATGAACAGCTGAAATCCGATGCCATCCGGTGGCTTCGTGGTGAGTTCACGACCCGTACGGATGCCAAGGCCGCGCTCGGCGTGCGCACAATCGTTGACGACGCGTCCGTCTATGACCAGCTCAAGCTCATGGGCAGGTTCATCCACCTCGCCGGCTATAGCGGGCTGCTCGTATGCCTGGATGAGCTGGTCAACCTTTACAAGCTGGCCAACGCTCAGGCACGAAACTCCAACTACGAGCAGCTCCTGCGCATGCTCAACGACTCGCTCCAGGGAACGGCGGTTGGTTTGGGCTTCGTTCTTGGCGGGACACCCGATTTCCTTATGGACACCCGCCGCGGCGTCTACAGCTACCAAGCACTGCAAAGCCGACTCGCACAGAACACCTTTGCCACAAACGGCTTGGTGGACTTCAGCGGACCTGTGGTCCGCCTCTCCAGCCTTACTGCAGAAGACTTCTACGTTCTATTGACCAAGATCCGCCATGTCTATGCCGGCGGCGACCAGGCCAAGTATCTCCTTCCTGACGAGGCCGTACATCAGTTCATGGAGCATTGCGCCAACCGCATCGGCGACAGCTTCTTCCGCACCCCTCGGACCACCATCACCGCCTTCATCAATCTGCTTGCAGTGCTTGAGCAAAATCCTGGCACCGACTGGCAGTCCTTGATCGGCGCTGTCGAGGTCAAGCCTGACCTTGGCGGCCAGGGCGACCTTGATGTAGTCGAAGATGACGAACTGACCTCTTTCAAGCTGTGAACACATGAGCACCTCCAGCGCGTTCCATTCGCTTCATCCCGGCATCCAACGCTACCTGTGGGCGGAGCAATGGGAGGCGCTGCGGGAGGTGCAGGAAATGGCCATCCCGGTCATCCTGCCGGCAGACCACGATGTCGTCATCGCAGCCAGCACAGCATCAGGAAAGACCGAAGCAGCGTTCCTTCCGGCCCTGACCCACCTTTTGAACGGCGATACAGATGGGCTGATCGTCTACATCAGCCCCCTCAAAGCACTGATCAATGACCAGTTCGGGCGACTGGATCGCCTATGCGAAGATCTGGATATCCCCGTTTGGCCATGGCACGGAGACATCGGCTCAACTACAAAGCAGCGCTTCTTCAGGAAGCCAACGGGCGTGTTGCTGATCACCCCGGAATCCCTGGAAGCGATGCTGTGCAATCGCGGCACGTCTGTGGCGGGCATCTTCAAGGGAGCAGCCTTCGTTATTGTCGATGAGCTCCATGCATTCATTGGAAGTGAGCGAGGGAAACAACTTCAGTCGCTCATGCATCGCATGGAGGTCGTCCTGGGGCGGAGAGTCCCTCGGATTGGGCTATCGGCAACTCTGGGAGACATGCAAGCCGCGGCGACCTTCCTCCGCTCGGACGGCAGGGCCACAATCGTCGATGCCCCGTCGGGCAACAACGAACTCCAGCTGATACTCAAGGGGTTTGAAGAGCCTCCTGCCCCCCAAGATGCCAAGCACGAAGAAGTGGCGCCGCTAGCCGTTGCCAAGCATCTTCATGAGGTGCTTTGCGGCACGAACAATTTGGTTTTTCCCAACAGCAGGCGCGAGGTAGAGCGCTACACCCACCTACTGAACGAGATCAGCGAGCAGGCCAATCGCTTGCGGGAGTTCTGGCCGCACCACGGCAATCTTTCCAAGGAGATTCGCTCAGACACGGAAGCCGCGCTGAAGCAGAAGGAGCGCCCAGCAACCGCGATCTGCACGAATACGCTGGAACTGGGGATCGACATAGGCGCCGTTAAGAGCGTGGCTCAGATTGGGACGCCCCCTTCAGTCGCCAGCCTCCGGCAGCGCATGGGCCGATCAGGGCGGCGCAAAGGCGAGCCGGCCATCCTTCGCGGATACGTCATCGAAGATGCGATCGACTCCAACTCCGACCTGAAGACCCGCCTAAGGCTGGACACGGTTCAATCCATCGCCTCTGCATTGCTCCTCATCGACAAGTGGTTCGAACCACCCGTCGCCGGTGGCGCTCATCTGTCGACGTTGGTGCAGCAGCTTCTGTCTGCAATCGCCCAGTATGGCGGGCTGCGCGCCCCCCAAGCGTATCAGCTGCTGTGTGCGTCCGGCGCGCCGTTCCAAGGGCTTTCAAGCGAATCCTTCGGAGAACTCCTGCGCCATCTTGGAAAGCAGGATGTGCTCACCCAGGACAGCTCTGGCTTGCTCCTCCACGGGCCGCTCGGCGACAAGCTAGTCAATCACTACTCCTTCTATGCAGCTTTCATGGCTGATGAAGAATTCCGCATTGTGGCGGCGGGAAAAACTCTGGGAACCTTGCCAATCACGCAAATGCTCGCGGCCGGCCAGCGCATCCTCTTTGGTGGACGGACCTGGCTAGTGGAGCAAGTCGATGAGGCACAGAAGACGATCTACGTCCTGGCAGCCAAAGGTGGAAGCCCCCCGATCTTTAACGGAAGCGGAGGGCGTGTGCATACCCGTATTCGTCAGACGATGCGAGCGCTCTATCGCGGTGAACTACGTCCAACATTTCTCGACGCTACGGCGGCCCGCTTCTTGGATCAAGGCAAGAGCGCCTATGAGCACCTGGGGCTCGACGACAACGTCCTACTGGACCAAGGAAGCCATTTCCTACTCCTCACATGGGCTGGGGACGCTGCCAACGAGGCCATTGCGTGCCTCCTCGGCGCGAGAGACTTCGACGCACAGGCCGGCAGGCTCGGTGTTGAGGTAACTAAAGGCTCGCAGACCCGCAACCAGCTGCTGGAAGCAATCGCAGCAATTGCGTCGCAGCCTGCGCCAAGGAGCGAGGAACTGCTGGTCAAAGCCAAGAACCTCGCCATCCAAAAATGGGATGCGCTACTGCCCCCGCGCCTTCTCAAGCATTCCTACGCTTCGCTACGTTTGGACGTGGATGAAGCTTTCAATTGGCTGAGAGCGACTGGCTTCAACGTGCCACCGACGCCCCAACCATGAGAAACGAACGGGCATAAAAGCTGGCGTTACCCAGATTATCGCGGGAGCGACGCTCCCTGCTGGCGACTGATCGGTGGTCTGGCAGTGTTGGGTGCATCTATGCACCCAACCCTTCCGCGCGGCGCGCTCCAGGGCCAGCCATTCGGCTGTCCGGATCCGCTCCCGGCGAATCCGTCGAACCCGCGCGGCGTCGGCATCCTTTTCTCTCCGCCAGATACGCCAAACGCCCCTTCCGGGGCGTTCTGTGCTGATAGCGATCGGTGGCCTGGGATTGTTGGGTGCATCCATGCACCCAGCCCTTCCGCCCGGCGCGCTCCAGGGCCAGCCATTCGGCTGTCCGGATTCGCTCCCGGCGAATCCGTCGAACCCGCGCGGCGTCGGCACCCTCTTCTCTCCGCCAGATACGCCAAACGCCCCTTCCGGGGCGCTTCGTGCTGATAGTGATCGGTGGCCTGGGATTGTTGGGTGCATCCATGCACCCAACCCTTCCGCGCGGCGCGCTCCAGGGCCAGCCATTCGGCTGTCCGGATTCGCTCCGGGCGAATCCGTCGAACCCGCGTGGCCTCGGCACCCTTTTCTCTCCGCCAGATACGCCAAACGCCCCTTCCGGGGCGTTTGGCGTATCTGGCGGAGAGAGTGGGATTCGAACCCACGGAAGGAATGACCCTTCGCCGGTTTTCAAGACCGGTGCCTTAAACCGCTCGGCCATCTCTCCGGTGTGCGGTCCGGCGCTTGGCCGGGGCCGCATTCTCGCATGACAGGCCCGGTTTACCCAAGACCTGCGCGGCTCACCCCGCATCCACCGCCAAGGCACCCAAGGCACTCGCCTTGATCTTCTCCTTGGCCCGCTCGCACGCGCCACCGCAGTCCAGACGCGAAGCCTCCAGCTGCGGCGGCAGGTGCTCGGCCAGGAAGTCGATGAACACGCGCACCGCCGGCAGCAGACCGCGGCGGGAGGCGAAGACGGCGTGGCAGATGCCCTGCGGCAGCGACCAGTCCGGCAGCACTACTTCCAGTTCGCCGTTGCGCACGGCGTCGGCACAGACGGTTTCCGGCAGCATGGTGATGCCGAAGCCGTCCTTGACCATGCTCTGCAGCAGCGGGAAATCGAAACCGGCCACGCGCGGCTGCAGGTCCACGCGGCGGACCGCGCCCTCGGGGCCGTGCAGTTCCCAGCGCTGACGGGCTTCGTCTTCGCTGATGCTCAGGGTGACGTGATTGGTCAGCTCGTCCGGGTCTTTGGGGCGGCCGGCGCGATCGAGGTACTTGGGGCTGGCCACCAGCAGTTCCTGCACCTGGCCGAAGCTGCGCATCACCAGGCTGCCATCGTCATCCAGGCGAGAGCGCACGCGCAGGGCGACGTCGTAGC
>Ga0308164_10005034_pt1 | contig 10862 bp, 13 predicted proteins | sample PhyTR2_FD_201031 | JGI IMG/M metagenome (GOLD analysis project Ga0308164, IMG submission 201031) | Phyllosphere microbial communities from UC Gill Tract Community Farm, Albany, California, United States - DLSLT.R2 | ecosystem: Host-associated > Plants > Phyllosphere > Unclassified | place: USA... | reverse complement strand
ATATCGGCCTGATGCAGGGCGTGAAGAAGTTCGAGCCCGAGCGCGGCTTCCGTCTCGCCACCTATGCGATGTGGTGGATCCGCGCGTCGATCCAGGAATATATCCTGCGTTCGTGGAGCCTCGTGAAAATGGGGACGACCGCCGCGCAGAAGAAGCTGTTCTTCAACCTGCGCCGCATGAAGAGCCGTCTCGATGCGTTCGAGGATGGTGATCTGCGCCCCGAACACGTCACCAAAATTGCGACAGATCTTGGTGTGGCCGAAACCGACGTCGTCAGCATGAACCGCCGCATGGCGATGGGCGGCGATACGTCGCTCAACGTGCCGATGCGCGAGGACGGCGAAGGCCAGTGGCAGGATTGGCTGCAGGACGACGCACCGTTGCAGGACAAGATCGTTGCCGATGCGCAGGAGGCCGACGTCCGCCACTCGATGTTGGTATCGGCGATGGACGACCTCAATGAGCGTGAGCAGCACATCCTGACCGAGCGCCGACTGACCGACGATCCCAAGACGCTCGAGGAGCTGTCACAGGTGTACAACGTGTCGCGCGAGCGTGTGCGCCAGATCGAGGTTCGTGCGTTCGAGAAGTTGCAGAAGGCCATGATGCGGATCGCCGGCGAGAAGCGCTTGCTGGCGGCATAAGGTGGCGCGCACCGTCGTCATCGGCGGCGGTGCGGCTGGTATTGCTGCGGCAAGAACGCTGCATGATGCTGGGCACGATGTGATGTTGGTCGAGGCCAGCAACCGCCTCGGTGGCCGAGCCCGAAGCATTCCCCTTGCCTCCCTGCTGTCCCGCCAAGGCGCGACCCCGGACCAGCTTTTCGCGTTCGCGGGAAACCACGTCGACGCCGGCTGTGGTTGGCTTCACTCAGCCCAGCGCAATCCCTGGACTTCGATTGCGGAGGCGACGGGCTTTTCCGTCGATCGGTCCGACGCGAACTGGCGCACGCAATGGCGCGACCTCGGCTTTCCGCCTGAAGACCAAGCAGCCTCCTCAAAGGCGTACTCGTCCTGGAATGCGCGAGCCCTGGCCGCGCTGGACGGCCCAGACCGCCCCCTTTCCGACTTCATCGATGCGGACGACAAATGGCGTCCCAAGATCGACGCGATCTCCGGCTACGCCAATGGCGCGAACCTCGGCCAGGTCTCGCTACACGACTGGGCCGCATATGAAGACGCCTCGAGCGACGACAACTGGACGGTGAAAGAGGGCTACGGCACGCTCGTTACCAGCCATGCCGCGGGGCTGACCGTCCGCCTCTCGATGCCCGTCACGCGTATCGATCACAGCGGCCGCCGCCTAAGACTCGACACCCCCGCGGGCACGATCGAGGCGGACCACGTCATCGTCTGCGTCCCCACGACTGTCCTCGCCACGTCACAGGTCGTGTTCGACCCGCCTCTCCCCGACAAGCATGCCGCCGCTGCCGACCTGCCGCTCGGGCTCGCCGACAAGGTGTTCCTCCATGTCGATCGCCCCGAATGGCCTACCAACGCGCATCTCATCGGCAAGCCGTACAGCGCCTGCACCGCAAGCCACCGCCTGTCGCCATTCGGGTGGCCGATCGTCGAAAGCTTCTTCGGCGGCGACTGCGCGGAGATGCTGGAGGATCGCGACGCTGCACAGTTCGCGATCGACGAGCTTGTCGGACTGCTCGGCAGCGACTGGCGCAACCGGTTCACGCCGCTCACCGCGACGCGCTGGCGCCAGGAACCCTATATCGGCGGCAGCTACAGCCATGCGAGGGTTGATAAAGCGGCACAGCGTGGCGTCCTTGCAGCGCCGGTCGATGGCCGCATTCACTTCGCCGGCGAGGCCTGTCACCCGTATGATTTCTCGACCGCACATGGCGCGTATGAGACGGGTGTCGCGGCGGCGCGCGCGATCATTGGCGAGCCCGCCCCGATCGCTTAAGGAGCGGCGATGGGCTTCTTCCGCATTTTCGCCAAGATCGTCTTCGGGTTCGTCCTAGTCACGGTCGCATGGGTCGGCATCTATCGGTTCGTGCCGGTACCGTTCACTTGGACGATGATGGGCGACGTCCTCAACGGGCATGGCGTGACGAAGTACTGGATGCCGTTATCGGAGATGGATCCGGACATGGCGCGCGCGGCGATCGCGGGCGAGGATTCGCGGTTCTGTTCGCATCATGGTTTCGATTTCAAGGCGATCGCGGGAGCGGCGGCGCGCAATGCACAGGGCGGACGGATCCGCGGCGGCTCGACGATCAGCCAGCAGACCGCGAAGAACGCGTTTCTGTTCCAGGGCGGCGGCTATGTCCGCAAGGCGTTCGAGGCGTATTTCACCGTGCTCATCGAGGCGCTTTGGCCGAAGCGGCGTATCATGGAGGTGTATCTCAACATCGCCGAAACCGGGATCGGGACATATGGCGCGAATGCCGGGGCGATCCGCTATTTCAACCATGATGCGTCGAAACTGTCGCCGACCGAGGCGGGGCGTATTGCCGCGGTGCTGCCGTTGCCCAAGAAGCGCGCGGCGATCGATCCGCATGGGTTCGTGCGCAAACATGGCAACACGCTGTCGCGGCGGGTTTCGGTGGTGCGGAGTGACGGGCTGGACAGCTGCCTTCGGTAAGGCTGCCGGCTCTCCAGACGGCCGCCCCGGTGTTGGCCGGGGCGGTACGGCGTCGATTACTGCGTCGACTTCTCGACTGCATCGCCGGCCTTTTCCGCAGCGCCGCCGACGCTCTTGGCTGCCGAGGTGATCGCCGCATCCTTGCTGTTCTGTGCGCCCTGGCGGCTGAACAGATAGAAGCCGCCGATCAGCACGGCAATCAGCAGGACGACCGCGATCATCGCGCCGCCACCGCCGCCGCGGCGTTCGATGACGGTAGTGTGGGTGGTCGGGGTTTCGACGATACGCTCTTCGGCCATGTTACTCTCCCTGATAACTGAGAGGCGCAACGCTGGCCGAAGACCGAATGTTCCCGTTCCGAAACGAACCCGAAACGGTTAGAACGGCAGCTTGAAGCCCGGGGGAAGCTGAAGCCCGCTGGTCATCTTCGACATTTCGGTGCCCGACACCGCGTCCGCCTTGGCGCGCGCGTCGTTGAACGCCGCGGTCAGCAGATCCTCGAGCATCTGCTTCTCGCTCACCTGGATCAGCGAATCGTCGATCGCGATGCCGATGATCCGGCCCTTCGCCGACGCCTTCACCTTGACGAGCCCGCCGCCCGACGCGCCCTCGACCTCGATCGTGTCGAGATTGGCCTGCGCCTTTTCGAGTTCGCTCTGGACATTCTGCGCCATGGCGAGGATTTCATCGATATTCTTCATGCGTTGCTCCTTTGACCGGGCCAATTTTCCATCCTGGTATCCGGGAACGCTTCGCGCGCTGCCCGGACCAATGGCGAGTCCCAATATTTCAAACGGTTTGCTTCTTCGGCGGAGTCGGCCTGTTCCTTCAACGTCGGCTCGCCGGGCGCGTCGACGATCGACACTTTCCACGCGGTCCGCGTCACCGTCTTCAACAGCGTGTTGAGTTCGGCCAGCGTGTCCGCCGACACCGGGCGGCTGCCGCTGAGGGCAAATTCGGGTGGCGCATAGCTGACGATCCGCGCGCCGTGCCGCAGCCGCGCAGCGATCGCGAGACCACCTTGCTCGTCGAGCAGGTCGACCAGCGCCTCGAACGTCGGCGGCAGGATCGGGCCGGTCGGTTCGGGTGCCGTCGCAACGGGCGCGGGCTGGCTGGCGGGCGTCGGCAACGACGGTACGGCAGCGGGGGCCGCACCGCTGGCGATCTGGCGCGCGAGTTCGCCGGGATCGGGCAGCGTCGACGCGTAGATCGCGCGCAGCAGCGCCATCTCCGCGGCTTCGATCGGCAGCGCAGCCTTCGCGACCTCGTCATGCCCCTTGAGGAACAGCTGCCACAGGCGGTGCAGCGCGGGGTAACCGAGCGATGCTGCCCATTCTTCACGCGCCGCGCGTTCCTCGGCCGGCTGCGCGGCGTCCGGCGGCGTGCCGACCTTGGTCAGCGTGATGCCGTGGACCGTTTCGAGCAGCGAGCGGAGCACCGAGAGCGGGTCGACGCCGTAATCATATTGGCGGCGCATCGCGGCGAGCGCGCCTGCCCCGTCACCGGCGAGGATCAACGTGAGCAGATCGCGCACCGCACCGCGATCGGACAGGCCGAGCATCTGGCGGACCGCATCCGCCGTCACGCCGCCGCCTTCGAGACCCGCATGCGCGATCGCCTGGTCGAGGATCGAAAGCCCGTCGCGCGCCGAGCCTTCCGCGGCGCGCGCGATCAGCATCAGCGCCTCGGGGTCCGCGACGACGCCTTCTTCGGTCGAGACCCAGGCGAAATGCTTGGCGAGCTGTTCGGCGGAGATGCGGCGGAGGTCGAAGCGCTGGCAGCGCGACAGGACCGTCACCGGCACCTTGTTCACTTCGGTGGTCGCGAACAGGAACTTCACATGCGGCGGCGGCTCCTCGAGCGTCTTGAGCAACGCGTTGAACGCGTTCTTCGACAGCATGTGGACTTCGTCGATGATGTAGATCTTGAACCGCGCGGTGACCGCCGAATAGCGCGACGCGTCGATGATCTCGCGGACGTCGTCGACGCCGGTGTGGCTGGCGGCGTCCATCTCGATCACGTCGATATGGCGGCCCTCGGCGATCGCACGGCAGGGTTCGCAGACGCCGCACGGGTCGATCGTCGGGCCGCCCTGCCCGTCGGGACCGATGCAGTTGAGCGCCTTGGCGATCAGCCGCGCGGTCGACGTCTTGCCGACCCCGCGGACGCCGGTCATCAGGAACGCATGCGCGAGCCGGTCGCGCTTGATCGCGTTGCCCAGCGTCTGCACCATCGCATCCTGCCCGATCAGCTCGGAAAAGGTCTGCGGACGATATTTGCGCGCGAGCACGCGGTAGGCGACATCCCCGGTTTGGGCTGGCGTCTTGGCCGGCTGCGGGGGTTCGCCCAGGTCGAAGGAATCTGACATTGCCGGCGTCATAGCGGGTGTGACGCGCGCTGTCGAAGGGGAGTGAAGTATAGGAAGTATAGACGCTGGGAGAGTTTTGCGCACGGCCTGTTGAGGCGGTGGCGGAGGCGTTCTGGGGAACAGGGTGTGGAGGGCGCGCGGGTCATGCGCCAGTGCTGGCACAGTGGCGGGGTGTAGGACACCGGTTCGGGCTGTCCCGGAAATCTAGAAGAAGGGCGCTGCGGCTAAGCCGCATCGTCAGACGGCGCTTTGCGCCGTTGGCCGCGCTGACATGGCTGCTCGCCATGTTCGCGGTGGGAGCCGGGACGACCCGCGGCGAAATCGTTGTGGCTGCTTCCTTCCGGATCTGACCAAGTTGGCGACGACCACGTCCGCCCGACTCCCGCGGCGCATATGGCGGGGTCGGGCGGGATGATCAAGCCGCTTTAACGCGAGCGGTTGACGCGGACCGTGCGGCAGACGCGCTGGCGGTGGTGATTGCGAACCACGTTGCGGCACACCTGGCGCGTGCGGACGGCGTGACGGCCATAGCCGGGGCGGCGATCATTGTGGCGGACGACCGTACGCTCATGGACGACGGTGCGCTGCGCCGATGCCTCTGCGGCGATCCCGACGGGCGCGAGACCGGTAAGCGCGACGAGGCCTGCTGCGGCGATGGTAAAGAACTTCATGGGGGTCTCCTACGTGACGCAAGTCCCGATGGACTGGCAACCTATGTTAAACAGAGCAGAAGTCGTTACGGTTCCGTATTATCGACGAAAGCAGCGACGAACCGGGCCGTAATAGCCACGCTCGATCCGGCACACGACGCGCGACCGGCCATAGCCGCGCGGACCGCGATACCCATAACCACTGTCGCGATAGCCGCCCCGATAGCCGCCATAGCCACGCCGCGGACCGTTCCAGCCACGGCGGTCGTCCCAGCCGCGGCGGCCATGCCAGCCCCGGTCGCCACGCGGCCCGTGCCAGTCATGATGGCCGCGCGGGCCGTCCCAACCGTAGCGCTGCGCGTCGGCGGGGGCCGCGGCGAACAGCGTTCCCGTGGCCAAGGCGCCAGCGGCGAACATTGCGATGATCTTCATGTCCGGTACTCCTCTCAAGACCTCGTACATTGAGGCGATGAGCGGATAATCGGCTTGCGGGCGTGGACGTTCCCTGAACCGCGCGTTGTCTTCCTGTAAGCTTTGCTGACCTACCCCGGAATCCGAACGGTCAGTCCATCGAGCGCGTCGGTCAGGCGGATCTGGCAGGCGAGCCGGCTGGTCCGCGTGGCGTTGTGCGCGAGATCGAGCATGTCCTCCTCGTCCTCGGTCGCGGGCGGGAGACGCGCGAAGTCGGTGGGCTCGACGACGACATGGCAGGTCGCGCAGGACAGCTGGCCTTCGCAGGTGCCCTCGAGCGGCTGATTGTGCGCCTGCGCGAGGTCGAGCAGCCGATCGCCCGGGCTGGCGGCGACGCTGGTAATGCTGCCGTCGCGGGCGATGAAGCGGACGATCATGGCCATTGTCCCTCGGCAGCGGCAACGATCGCGTCGATCGCATCGCTCAATTCGGTTTCGGTGGTGTAGCGGCCGAAGCCGAGACGAATGCTGGTGCGCGCCTGCGCTTCGGTGAGCCCGATCGCGCGGAGGACGTGGCTCGACCGGCCGGAGCCGCTCGCGCACGCCGAGCCCGCGGAGAAGGCTATGTCGCGCAGGTCCGACATCAGCCGGTTCATGTCGAGACCATCGCGGCGGACGTTCAGGTTGCCGTGATAGCGGTGCTCGGTCGATCCGTTGACGATCCAGTCGGGGCCGAGACGGTCGAGCGCGCGCGACTTCAGGCGGGCGACATGCGCGGCGTCCTCGATCGCCCGCGTAGCCATCAGCGTGGCCGCGACACCGAAGCCCGCGCAGAGTGCGGGCGAGAGCGTGCCGGAGCGGCCGGGCGCTTCCTGCCCACCGCCGTGCATCAGCGGGGCAAGGTCGACGCCGTCGCGGATCCAGAGCGCGCCTATGCCCTTGGGACCGTGGATCTTGTGCGCGGAGATCGCGATCAGGTCGACGGTGTCGGGGATCGGTACGCGGCCATAGCCCTGCACTGCGTCGCAGAGCATTAGTGCGCCGGCTGTATGCGCGAGATCGGTGAGCGCCGCGATGGGCTGGATCACGCCGATCTCGTTGTTGACTAGCATTGCGGCGACCAGACCGGTGCCGGGGAGGATTGCGGCGCGGGCCACGTCGAGATCGACCACGCCGTCGGGGCCGACCGGGAGGACCGTGACCTGACGCCCCCTCGCCGCCTCGGCTGCGACCGCGTCGAGGACGGCGGCGTGTTCGGTTGCGAGCGTGACGATCGGGCCGGTCGAGCCCTTGATCGCCCAGTTGAGCGCCTCGGTCGCGCCGCTGTTGAAGGCGACGCAGCCGCCGGGGGGCAGCAGCGCGGCCACCTGATCGCGTGCGACCTCGACCGCGGCTTTCGCGCGGCGGCCTTCGCGGTGCGGGGAATGCGGGTTGGCATGCTGCGATTCGAGCCACGGCAGCATCGCGGCGAGCGCTTCGGGCGCGAGCGGGGTGGTCGCCTGGTAATCGAGATAGATCATGCGGCTCGCTTTATGTCCTGCGCGATCCGGGTCCAGGCCTCGGCGAACCGTGCGACGTCGTCGGGTGTCGTGGTCCAGCCGAAGCTGACTCGGACGACTTCGGCGGCTGCTTCGGGGGTATAGCCCATCGCGGCGAGGACGTGGCTTGGGCGCATGCTGCCCGACGAGCACGCGCTGCCCGCGGAGACCGCGAAGCCCGCCATGTCGAGGCGGATCAGCTGCGCCGCGGAGCTGATGCCGGGCATGCGATAGGCGGCGATCGTCGGGATCCGCGGTGCGTCACACCCGACGATCTCGCCGCCGCTCGCGAGAATGGCGGCATCGAGCGTGGCGCGGAGGTCTGTCATGTCGGCGAACCAGTCACGCGGTGCCTCCAGCGCGGCGGCGAAACCGAGCGCGGCCGGAAGATTCTCCGTCCCACCGCGATAGCCGCGCTCCTGTCCGCCGGTCGGGTCGAGCAAACCCAGGTCGCGGACCAGCAATGCACCGATGCCGGGCGGCCCGCCCAGCTTGTGCGCCGAGACGATGACGAGGTCCGCGTCTGGGAGTGCGAGCTTGCCGGCGGTCTGCGCGCAATCGGCGATCCAGACGTCGGTCGCCGTCCGCTCCGGCACACCGGGGAGGACGCCGGTTTCGCTGTTCGCGGATTGGACTGCGACGACGGCGGGCAGGTTTGCCGTGTCGATGCGCCCAGCGTCGTCGACCGGCAGCATGACCGGGCTTTCGGCAGCGCGCAGGATCGCGTCGTGCTCCACGGCCGCAACGCCGACTCCCGGCCGTCCGCGCAGTGCGAGCGCTGCGGACTCGCTCGCGCCGCTGGTCAGGATCACGTGATGCGGCCAGTCGAGTGCCGCCGCGATCCGCTTGCGCGCGCCCTCCAGCGCGGCGCGGGCCGCCCGCCCCTCGGCATGCGGCGAGGACGGGTTCGCCCAGCGCGTCATGCCCTCCATCACCGCCGCGATGGCCTCGGGGCGCATCGGCGTGGTCGCGGCGTGATCGAGGTAGATGCGGGGCGCGTTGCGGGACAGGGTCGGTTCCAATTGCGAAAAGAGGCTCGAACCCTATATAGCGCGCATAGTCCGGCACTCCACCCGAGTGCACATCCCAGCTCGCGAGTGCCCATGCCAGAAGTCATTTTCCCCGGTCCCGAAGGCCGTCTCGAAGGTCGTTTTGCGCCGGGTCCGCGCCCGCGCGCGCCCGTCGCGATGATCCTGCATCCGCATCCGTCGGCGGGTGGCACGATGAACAACGCGATCGTCCAGCAGCTGTACAAGACGTTCCAGCGGCGCGGCTTCGCGACGCTGCGGTTCAATTTCCGCGGTGTCGGCAAGAGCCAGGGCGTGTTCGACAATGGCGTCGGCGAACTGAGCGATGCGGCGAGCGCACTCGACTGGGTGCAGAGCTTCCACCCCGAGGCGCAGACGACCTGGATCGCAGGCGTCAGCTTCGGCGCGTGGATCGGCATGCAGTTGCTGATGCGCCGGCCCGAGATCCGCGGCTTCATCTCGATCGCACCGCCGGCGAACCTGTACGACTTCACCTTCCTCGCGCCGTGCCCGTCGAGCGGGATCATCATTCAGGGCGAAGGCGACGAGGTCGCGACGCCGGGTGCGACGCAGAAGCTGGTCGACAAGCTCCGCACGCAGAAGCACATCACGATCCATCACGACACGATCCCGAAGGCGAACCACTTCTTCGAGCACGAGATGCCCGAGCTGATGGGGTCGGTGGACAAGTATCTCGACATGCGGCTGGACCCGAACTCGCCGATCCGGTGACTTCTGCCCTTCTCCCCTCGGGGAGAAGGTGGCGCGGCAGCGCCGGATGAGGGGGTGTTGGGGAGAAGTCAGTTCTCCCCAACGCCCCTCACCCTCCCACCGCAAGGGCGGTGGGCCCCTCCCTCTCCCCCGAGGGGAGAGGGTTAGAGCGTCCAGATCGCTACGTTAGCGAGCAGCACCGCGGCCATCACCAGCATCAACATGCCCTTCTTCCGGTCGCGATTTTTCACAATCAACACCGACCCGCCGATCAGGCAGGCGAACATACCGAGCATCGCGATGGCAGGTGCGGCGGCGGCGATGCTGGTGAGGGCGGCGTTCATGCCGCTCGATACGCCACCGCTGGCCCGGATTGAAGCGCGTTGACTCGGCGCGCTGTGCAGAAATAGCATCGTTCAACTCGATCGGATCATCGGAGCTGTGATGCTGGTATTTCTCGCGATGATCGCGGCGCAGACACCATCCCCCGCGTGTCGGTACGACAAGGCCACCATGATGGCGCTCGACGAACACGCATTCGACCAGGCGATGACGGGGGGCTGGCGGACGCTCGCCGCGGCTGGTTGCGATGCGCAGGCCGCCGACCTCATCGCCGAATGGCGGGCGGGTCATCCGGCAAATCCGCGCACCGCCGGACTGTTGCAATGGCATGAAGGCCAGTTGCGCGCGAACGCCGGGCAGACGGCACGGGCGATCACCCTGTTCGAGGCAGCGCGCAAGCCCGACGATGAGGATGCCAGGTTCGGCTGGAACCTGTACGTCGACGGCAGCATCGCGTTCCTGCGTCGCGACCTCGCCGGGTTGGACACGGCGCGGGCGAAGCTTGCGGCACTTCCGCTGCCGACCGGCTATTCCCCGGTGGGCGCCGATGGCAAACCGCGCGCCTTCGGATGGCCGATGAACCTCAACATCCTCGACGGCTTCGTCGCCTGCTGGAACCGGAGCTACAAACAGGCTTATGGCTGTGCGAAACCGGCTGCGAAGACCTTGCCGCCAGCCCAATAATCAGCCGGCCATCGCCTTCGCATAGGCGGCCAGGTCGACGTTGCCGCCCGACAGGATGACAAGCAGGCCGGGTTCGAGCTTCACCTTGCCGGCGAGCACCGCCGCCAACCCGACCGCGCCGCCGGGTTCGATCACCAGCCGCAACTTCTCCCCCGCCCAACGCTGTGCCGCGGCAATCTCCGATTCGCTGACCGCCACGCCGGTCGCATCGCGGCGGGAGAGGACGTCGAAGGTCAGCGGCGATACGCGCAACGTCTGGAGCGAATCGCATGCGGTCGGCGGCGGGTTCGGACCGACGGGTTCGATCCAGGAGGCCTCCAGCGACCGCCGCATGTCGTCCCAGCCTTCGGGTTCGACGACGGTGATCGCGCTGTCCTTCAACGCCAGCGCGATGCCCGCCGACAGTCCGCCGCCGCCGCACGGAATGACGACGCGCGTCGGGACACCCATCCCCAACGCCGCCATCTGCGCGGCCGCTTCGATCCCGGTGCTCCCCTGCCCTTCGATGATCCACGGGTCGTCGAAGCTCGGCA
>Ga0308164_10005029_pt1 | contig 10870 bp, 10 predicted proteins | sample PhyTR2_FD_201031 | JGI IMG/M metagenome (GOLD analysis project Ga0308164, IMG submission 201031) | Phyllosphere microbial communities from UC Gill Tract Community Farm, Albany, California, United States - DLSLT.R2 | ecosystem: Host-associated > Plants > Phyllosphere > Unclassified | place: USA... | reverse complement strand
ACAAGCTGCGCGACAAAGCCCCGGCCTTCCACAATACGGACGTGACGGGCGTCGACTATGCCAAGGGCTTCACGCTGACCGACCACACCGGCAAGGTGCGTACGCTGGAAGACTTCCGCGGCAAGATCGTCGTGATGTTCTTCGGCTATACCCAATGCCCGGACGTGTGCCCGACCACGATGGCCGAAATGGCGACCGTGCTCAAAGAACTGGGCCCGTCGGCCGACGAAGTCCAGGTGCTGTTCGTCACGGTCGACCCCGAGCGCGACACGCAGGAACTGCTGTCGCACTACGTGCCGGCGTTCGACAAGCGCTTCATCGGCCTGTATGGCGACGCCGCTGCGACGGCGAAAGTGGCCAAGGAATTCAAGGTGTTCTACGCCAAGGCGCCGGGCGCCGACGCGAGCAGCTACACGGTCGATCACACGGCCGGCAGTTTCGTGTTCGACAAGCAGGGCCAGCTGCGCCTGTTCGTGCGCCATGGCCAGGGGCCGGGCCTGATCGCCCACGACCTGCGTCAACTGCTATGATGCCGTAAATACCACTTCCCTGAGGCAGCATGGAGCAGCAACGACCCGGCAGGAACTACACCCGCATCGCCATGGTCATCCTGCTCACGCTGGGCTGCCTCTATGTGCTGCGGCCGTTTTTGCCGGCGATCCTGTTCGCCGCCGCCGTCGCCATCTCGAGCTGGCCGCTGTACCTGCGGCTGCTCACACGCCTGAACGGCCAGCGCACGATCGCAGCGCTGACCATGACGCTCTCGCTCACGCTGCTGTTCATCATTCCGTTGTCGATGGTTGCCTACAATCTGGGTGACGACGTCGCGCGCGGCTTCGGCGAACTGCGCCTCTTGATCGAACACCGCGAACTGGCGCCGCCCACCTGGCTGCGCGACATCCCGCTGGTCGGCCCGTCGGTCGAGACCTATCTGAACAACCTCATCGCCAGCCGCGAGCAGATGCTGGCGCTGGCCCAGCGCATGCTCGAGCCGGCGCGCCACTGGCTCGTCAAGGGCGGCTTGATGCTTGGCACCGGCGTCGTGCAAATGAGCCTGGCCGCATTCGTGAGCTTCTTCCTGTACCGCGACGGCAATGGCTTGTTGTCGATCATTGAAGTGACGATGCGCAAGGTGATGGGCGAGGGCGCCGAGTCGATCCAGGCCACCGTCAGCCAGACGGTGCGCGGCGTGATGTACGGCCTGCTCGGCACTGCGCTGGCGCAGGCGATCGTCGCCGCCATCGGCTTTGCGATTGCCGGCGTGCCAGCCGTGCCGCTGCTGTCGGTGCTGATCTTCCTGACGTCGCTGATTCCGTTCGGCCCACCGCTGGTCTGGGGCGGCGCCGCCCTCTGGCTGTTCGCGCAAGGCGAGACCGGCTGGTCGATCTTCATGACGGTGTGGGGCGCGGTCTTGATCAGCGGCGTCGATAACGTCGTGAGGCCGATGCTGATCAGCCGTGGCAGCAGCCTGCCGTTCCTGCTCACGCTGCTCGGCGTGCTGGGCGGCCTGATCGCGTTCGGCTTTATCGGGATGTTCATCGGGCCGGTGCTGCTGGCGGTGGGTTACTCCCTGATGAGCGAGTGGACCGGCACCGAAGATCCGATCGTCAAGCACGACGAAGAACGTATCGTCCAATAAGGTTCACTGGAGTTTTCCTGCTGGAACCGTAAGAGGGGTGCACGAACCCCTGTGCTATCGTCGACAGCACATACTCGTGAACCAACAAGGCGTGATGAATGGCCCGCTTGCCGTGCGCAATCGGGCTTTCTTCGCCCCCTCGAAAGGAATTCAATGAACCGTTTCAACGATAAAACCGTCCTCGTGACCGGCGCCGCATCCGGCATCGGCCTGTCCGCTGCCCGCCGCTTTCTGGATGAAGGCGCCCGCGTCGTCATGCTCGATATCGATGGCGACAAACTCGACAAGGCCGCCGCCAGCCTTCCCCAGGATCGCGTGCTCGTGCAGGTCGGTGACACCGCCGACAAGGCCACCGCAACAGCCGCCGTCAAGGCCACCGTCGAGCGCTTCGGGGGCCTGCATATCCTGATCAACAACGCCGGCATCGCGACGGACGGCGACATCATGGCCACGAGCGAAGAAGACTTCGCGCGCGTCATGGCCGTCAATGTCACCGGTTACTATCACATGGCCAAGGCAGCGATGCCCGAACTCGTCAAGACCCGCGGGTCGATCGTCATGACGTCATCAGTGTCGGGGCTGGGTGGTGACTGGGAAATGTTCGCCTACAACACGTCGAAAGGCGCTGTCAGCAATATGGTGCGCGCGATGGCGATGGATGCGGCCAAGGACGGGGTGCGCGTGAACGCGGTCAATCCAAGCTTTACCGATACCGGGTTGACGAAGGATATGGTCAGCAAGCCGGAGCTGGTGGCCAAGTTCAACGAGCGCATGCCGCTGGGCGCGCCGGAAGATCCGGATGGCGTTGCAGCCGCGATGGCGTTCCTGGCGAGCGACGATGCGCGCCTGATTACTGGCGTGAACCTGCCGGTGGATGCGGGCTTGATGGCGTCGAACGGTCAGCCGCCGCAGTAATCGTCTGTCCGGATCTTTTGTAAGTTCCTGTCGGAATTTCTTACATAAATAGTAATGAAAAGTCACACCCCTTTAAAATTCAAATAGTTACTGAACAGGCACGAACATTGCTATGTTCTAGTTTCCAGAACAATTAAAGGGATTGACCATGTTTCGACGTTGCATTGCAGCAGCCGTTCTCACGCTTTCCGTAGCCGCGCCGGCTGTTGCAAATTCCATCAGTATCTCATTTGAAGAGTTTGCCCATGGTGTCGCCATTGGCGATTACCACAATGGCGGCAGAGACAGCCTGGGGCGGGCTGCAGGCATTGACTATGGGTTGACCTTTAACAGCGGGACGATCCGGCACACGACGTTGGGCGCTTATCTGTCGGGTCGCGTTGAACTAACAATCGATGTCGCCAAAGTGACGGCGCTGCTGGGCACGGACAACTACTACATTTCATTTAATGGCGCCCGGCATGACATTGATGGTGGCCCAACCTTCTTCGGGACCGATAGTGGTCATCGAGATGCACAGTGGATTGCAGGTAACGGGAATCCGTTCTGCTCCGGCATAGCGCTTTGCAACGACGGCTTTTATGGTCGCATGGATGGCTATCGTCTTTACGCTGGTACGGGTGTCGGCAGTATCTCCGGCATCAGTTTCACTACTGACCGACTTGATAACCTTCAAATCCATGCCTATGACGGCAGCGCCTTCATTGTTCCGGGCTTGATTCCCGGGTCCGTCGTGGCCAATCGCGATATCCCCGAGCCTGCCTCCATGGCGTTGCTCGGGATCGGTGCGGTTGCCCTGCTGGCGCGCCGCCGCCGTCGTTAAACTGCCTCAGCCCCCGCCAATACCCACAATGACGTGTCCGCTGCCACCGCATTGCGGGCATGCCTTGCCGTCGGGGAGTGTGCCTTTGCCGGCGCAGGCGTCACAGACGTCTTCGCCGGTACCGGGCGTGCCGGGTTCGGCGTCGTCGCCGGGATTGAGGTCGTGTTCGGGATGAATGCTCATGATGCTCCTCGTTGCTGATCGGTCAACCGATTGTAGTGAGGTTTTCGAGCAGGTGGCGCGAGGCAGGCGCTGCAAGAAACGCGCGCGCCCGAATCGCTTGCCGGACAACGGTTCGGCAGTCAGGGCAACGCTCCCTGCCTGCCGAAACACGGCTTACTTCTGCATGCTGTAACGCTCGAGCCAGTGCGCATACGGCGCCGGCAACACCCAGGTCGGACGCTCGATGCCCAGCTCTTTGGCCGCTTCCAGCGGGTAGTGCGGATTGGCCAGGTGGGCGCGGCCGACCATGACCAGATCCAGCTGTTCGTCGGCCACGGCGCGTTCTGCCAGGTGCGGACCGTCGAAGCCCCATGCCGACGCGACCGGGATGCCGGCTTCGTCACGCACGCGCTTGGCCACCGGACCCAGGAAGGCCGGACCCCACGGGATATTCACATCCGGAATCGTGAAGTTGACGCTGACGCTCAGCATGTCCAGGCCGCGCTGGCGCATCATGCGAATCAGTTCGATCGACTCGTTGACGGTTTGCTCGTCGTTGCCATCGTATTCGATGACGCCAAGACGCGCGGTGAGCGGCAGGTTGGCTGGCCAGACTTCGCGCACGGCCTCAAGCGTCTCGAGCAAAAAGCGGCTGCGGCCGGCGAAATCACCACCGTACTGGTCGGTGCGCTTGTTGGAGTGCGGCGAAAAGAAGCTCTGGCCCAGGTAACCGTGGGCAAAGTGCAGTTCGAGCCATTCAAAGCCGGCAGCAAGTGCGCGACGGGCAGCGTCGACGAAATTGGCCTTGACGCGCGCGATGTCGTCCAGCGTCATTTCCTTCGGCACTTTTGGCAGGTTCTTGCCGAAGGCAATCGCCGACGGTGCGATGGTGTCCCACCCATACGCATCATCCGACGGGATATGGTCATCGCCTTCCCATGGACGGTTGGCGCTGGCCTTGCGGCCGGCATGGCCGATCTGGATGCCGGCGACCGAACCTGCGGCCTTGATACGGGCGGCAATGTGGGCCATGCCCTCGACCTGTGCATCGTTCCACAGGCCGGTGCAGCCCGGGGTAATCCGGCCTTCGGGCGAGACTGCGGTCGCTTCGACGATCACCAGGCCGGCGCCGCCGCGGGCAATGCTGGCGTAGTGCGTCTGATGCCAATCGTTGACGAAGCCGTCATTGGCGGTGTACTGGCACATTGGCGGCACCGCGATGCGGTTGCGCAAAGTGACGTCTTTGAGGGTGAACGGGGTAAACAAGGCTGCCATGGATTTTTCGTTTTCTTAACGTAGGGGTCAAGCCGCGGTCTGCGCCGCGGCGGTCGGCCAGTATAGAAGGAAGGCGCAAAACGTGCTGGCGAGGCCAGCATTTTGCGGTTGGACCGGTCGACTTGTGCTGTACGCCCGGCGCGGAAGGTTCCGCCAGCGCCCTTGTGATAATCTTGTCGGTCGCTCACTTTCAGGGACTACCATGACCTTGCCCGTCGTTGCTATTTTTGTTGCCAAGCCCGGTTTGGAAGAAAAACTGGAAACACTGTTACGCAGCGTTGTCGAGCCGACGCTGCGCGAGGAAGGATGCATCAGCTATCAGGTAAACCGCGATATCGCCAATCCACGGCGCTTCGTGTTCACAGAGGAGTGGCAAAGCAAGGCCGACCTTGACCGCCATCTTGCGACGCCACATCTGCGGATGCTGTCGGAGCAGATACCGGCGTTGATCGAATCGAGTGATGTGATCCTGCTGGCGAAGGTTGCCGGCGGTCCGGCATAAGCCGGAGGGCGCCTGGCGCCGGCCAGGCGGCTGGCTTTTACTTCTCGCCTAAAAAAGCGACAAGTTCTTCATGCCCGCCAATGCGTTTGCCGTCAATATAAGTCTGTGGCGTCGTCTCGACACCCTCGGCCTGCATGAACGAATCGACTTCGCTCCGGGTCGTCAATTGATGATCCTCGACCTGGTAACCCGCCTGTTGCAACAAGTCGAGTGATGCGACGCCAAATGGGCAAGTATGTTCCGGGGTGACCATGCGGTGCAGTGTTGCTTGCTTCGATTCCATTGGAATAACCTTTCTTGAATAGCTCGGTTGCTTGTAGCAACGCGACGAGCAGTGACATCGGGAGTTCGAGATTAGGCGTGTGGTACTGGCCGCGCCGTGCGTGAACGCACCCACATCCGTAAATCATCGCGCCTGACTCGCCCGGCACTGGCGCCTGATATGGCGCCGCTTGCGTCGCACCGATTGCACGAGCGCAGAATTCACCGCCTGGCCGAATCGCATACACTGAAACATCCCACCTATCAGGAGCCAGTATGCGAACGAAACACGCCACACAGATCGTCTTTGCCCTCGCCAGCCTGTGTGCAGGGCAGGCATTCGCACAGCAACCGGTCATCAAACCCGGGCTGTGGCAGATCGATATGGCGCTGCCCGACAAGGCGAGTGGCAACCCGCTGGGGGGCTACCTCGAAATGATGAAAAGCCAGATGGCCATGATGACGCCCGAGCAGCGCGCGCAGATCGACAAAATGCTGGCTGCGAATGGCACCGAACTCAATGGCAATGGTTTGCGCACGAGACAGTGCATTACCCGGCAAAACATCGCCGACTTCGATTTGTTCGGTAAAAAAGGCGCGGATTCCTGCACCAAGAAAATGACACCAACCGCCGACGGGATGAATGTGAGCATGACCTGCGCCCAGCCCCGGATGAAGGTCGATGCCGTCCTGAAGGCCGAGAGTGAAACATCGTATCGGTTTGAATCAGTCACTACCGTACCGGGGCCGGGCGGCGCAGACATCAGCCAGAAATCAAACGGCACCGGAAAATGGCTGGGAAGCGATTGTGGCAAGACCGCTGCAGCAGCGGTTGGCCGGTAACGGGCACGCCCGTCAGGCGAGGGCAAACATGCACGCCACAGCGAGCGCCATCACCGACGTGCATAGCCATCCAAGGATTTTCAAGCGCCGGGAGATGGTCAATGCGCCCATGACGTCGTGCCGCGCTGCCATCAGCAGCATCACGGCCATGATCGGGATCGAGACGACGCCGTTGATAACGGCGCTCCAGTAGAGCGCCTTGATCGGGTCGATGGGTGCGTAGATCAGTGCAACCCCGAGCAGCGTTGCCAGAACGATGATCGCGTAGAAACGCGGCGCCACGGCCGGCTTGTCTTGCAAGCTGTTTTTCCATTCAAAGGTGCCCGCCATCGCGTAGGCAGCCGACCCCGCAAGCACGGGAATCGCCAGCAGGCCGGTGCCGATGATGCCAAGACTGAAAAGGGTGAACGCGAATTCGCCGGCAATCGGCCGCAGCGCTTCGGCCGCCTGCGCCGAGGATGAAATATCGGTGATGCCGTGCAGGTGCAACGTCACGGCAAAGGTCAGCATGATGGCGAATGCCACCGCATTTGAAAAACCCATGCCAATATAGGTATCGACCTTGATACGGTCGAGGCTTGCCTTCGCTGCGGCCGGCGCATATTTCAGGGCCCGCGCGTCGGGTATCGCACGCAGGTTTTCGACTTCCTGCGATGACTGCCAAAAGAACAGGTACGGGCTGATGGTGGTGCCGAATACCGCGACAATCGTCGTGACGTAGGCTGCTTTCCAGGGCAGGTACGGGAATGTGACCAGGCCGACCGCGACTGCGGCCCATGGCACCCTGACGACAAACACGGTCACCACGTACGCCAGTAGCGCCAGCGTCATCCATTTCAGGATACGCACATAGCGGGTGTACGGAATCATCACCTGCAGCACGGCGGACAATGCACCAAAGCCGATCGCGTACACATGCGCGGGGCCACCCACCACCAGCCGCAGGGCGTCGCCCATTGCCGCGATGTCGGCGGCGATATTGATGATATTTGCAAACAGCAACAGCATGACGATTGCATACAGCAACGTCTTTGAATAGTGCCGCCGGATATTCGTGGCCAAACCATGCCCCGTCACCACGCCAATACGTGCGCTGACAATCTGGATGCCGACCATCAGCGGATAGGTAAATATCACCGTCCACAGCAACCCGAAACCGAATTGTGCACCGGCCTGCGAGTAGGTTGCGATACCGCTCGGATCGTCGTCAGCCGCGCCCGTGATCAGGCCAGGTCCTAATTTGGATAGTAACGTGGTGGGTTTTTCTGCGAACGCCGGCAGGGACTCTTCCATAATTGCAGGCTATTCCATTTACTCATGCATGGTCCAGGACGGACTGGAGGGGATGTTCATCACTTCCCCCCGAGTCTAACGCGTAAATTCGTCTTGTAGGATATTTCTTACACGACCTTGATAGCGACAGTGACAGCTGCAACGCCGCGTCGTCAGCAACACATTGGCACACGAATTCATGCCACTGTCATCATGCCGAATTAGCATCCCCCCGTCAGCCCCGCCGATATGGCGCTGACAACTTCTGATGCGCTCGCCCGTCATGCGTGGCGCGAAATAACTCATCACACTTGAAGAGGGTTTGCTTTTATGAAAACGTCGCATCTCGGACTGTTGCCGCTTGCGGCCATGCTGTTCGCGCCGGTCGCCGCCCATGCCATGCCGGTATCGACGCTCACCGGTGAACGTCCGCTGGTCATTTCCCACCGTGGCGCCAGCGGGTATCTGCCGGAAGAGTCGGTGCAGTCCTATCAACTGGCCATGCGGATGGGCGCCGACTACATTGAAGGCGATGTCTACCTGACCGCCGACAACAAGGCCGTGATGCTGCATGACGGCACCTTGAATGCCACGACCAATGTCGTCGCATTCGCCGCCACGCATCCCGAGATCGCCGCCCTGCGTTCCAGCAACGGGACCTACGATGTGCGCAAATTCACGCTGGCGCAGCTCGAGCAGTTGTCCGTGACGTGCCGCAACGCCAATGGCTACTGCACCGACAAGACCTACTTCAACCCGGCCATCTCGTACAGCTTCACGTCCTACGACGCCTTCCTCGACCTGGCCTACAACCATTTCCTGGAAACCGGTGTCGCCATCGGCGTCTTCCCGGAAGCCAAGCAGGCCGGGCTGGAGGTGGCGGAAGCCATCCTGGCAGGCCTGACCAATGCGAAGTACAACGGCTACTTCACGACAGTCGGCCGCGCCCTGACACAGTCCTTCAACGCGGCGCAGGTGGAATACCTGAACGCCAACTCGGCCATTCCGGTCAGCTATCTGGGCGTGTGCCCCACCACGGCGGCAGGGGCGGCTGCGGTCGCCGCCATCGCCGACGGTATCGGTCCATCGGCGGGCCAGCTCAGCGCAGCCTGCGTGCAGGCCGCGCACGACGCCGGCATGACGGTCACTCCGTACACGTTCCTGAACAACCCGGCCAGCTACGAGGCAGCCTACAACCTCGGTGTGGACGGCGTCTTCACGAACTACCCGGACATCGCCGTCACCGCGCGCGACCAGGTATTCGGGCCGGCCACGCCAGTGCCCGAGCCGCATTCGCTGGCGCTGCTGGGCCTGGGACTGGCCGGCATCGCCGGACTGAAAAAGCGCAAGCAGGCTTGATCACGCACGTGATTTGCACGCCCGGCCGGCTTGTCCGACCGGGCGTTTTTTATGGCGGGCACTTCATGCCCCGTGCATCGCCCACGTCATCAGAGCGTCATCGGCGCTGGCTAAGATTTGCCGTCTTTCACTTTTACCAATTGCCATCCCATGAACCAATCGCATTCGCGCCGCAATTTCATTCGTACCTTCTCCCTCGGCACCGTCGCCGTGTCGACCCTCCCGCTCGCGGCCTGCGGCGGTGACGGCGACGACCGCACTGTCAGCTTCGCGCACGGCGTGGCCAGCGGCGATCCGCTGGCCGACCGCGTCATCCTGTGGACGCGCATCACGGCCACCGGCACCGCCGACATCGATGTCGGCTGGGAGATCTCGGAGACGAGCGATTTTTCGCGTACGGTGGCCTCGGGCAGCCTGCGCACCGGCAGCGCCAGCGACTTCACGGTCAAAGTGGATGCCACCGGCCTGACGGCCAACCGCAGCTATTTCTACCGCTTCGGCTGCTACGGCCAGCTCTCGCCGGTGGGGCGTACCAAGACGCTCCCGACGGGCAGCGTCTCACGCGTGCGCTTTGCCGTGTTCAGCTGCTCGAACTACCCGGCCGGCTACTTCAACGTGTACGCCGATGCCGCCAGGTTCGACGATATCGATGTCGGCCTGCACCTGGGCGACTACATCTACGAATACGCCGCCGGCGGCTATGCGTCGCAAAACGCGGGCACGCTGGGGCGCGTGTCGAAGCCGGCCACCGAGATCATCACGCTGACGGATTACCGGGTCCGCTTCCAGCAATACCGCACCGACCCCGACCTGCAGGCAGTGCATGCGCGCATGCCCTTCATCGCCGTCTGGGATGACCATGAACTGACCAACGATACCTGGAGCGGCGGCGCCGAAAACCACGACCCGGCCACGGAAGGCCTGTGGTCGGCGCGGCGCCAGATGGCGATCCAGGCGTATCACGAATGGATGCCGATCCGTGTGCCGGACGCAGCGCGGCCGGACAGGATCTACCGCTCGTTCGATTTCGGCAACCTGATTTCACTGCACATGCTGGATACCCGCGTGATCGGTCGTGACAAGCAGTTGGCCCTGGCCAGCTATGTCGGCGCCGACCGCAGCTTCAACAGCGCGGCCTTCACCGCTGACGTGACGAACCCGGCGCGCCAGCTGATGGGTACGGAGCAGACTGCCTGGCTGCGCAACCAGATGACCAAGTCGACGGCCACCTGGCAGATCCTGGGCCAGCAGGTGCTGATGGCGCGCATGCTGCTGCCGGCGCCGATGGTGCTGGGCACCACGGGCTATCCGGCGTACTTCGCGATCGCGGCCAAGGTCAAGGCCGGTGTCGCGCTGAGCGCCGCCGAACAGCAGCTGCTCACGGCCACGCCGGTGCCGTACAACCTCGATGCCTGGGACGGTTACCATGCCGCTCGCGAGACGGTGCTGAACATGGCGCAGGCGCTGAACAAGAACATGGTGGTGCTGGCGGGCGACACCCACAATGCCTGGGCCAGCGACCTGGCCGACCAGCAGGGGCGGGCAGTAGGCGTCGAATTCGGTGTGCCTGCCGTGACCTCACCCGGTTTCGAGACCTATTTCCCGACTATTGCGCCGGCTACTGTGGCAGGTGGCATGGAGCAGCTGATCGGCCCGCTGCAATATGCCGAGACGGCTTCGCGCGGCTTTGTCGTGCTGACGGTCACGCCGACCGAAACACGGGCCGAGTACCGTTATGTCGATACGGTCACGTCGAAAACGTACAAGGCGGTCGTCGGCAAGACGCTGCGCATGTTGCCGGGCGCAGCGAACCGCAAGA
>Ga0308164_10005028_pt1 | contig 10871 bp, 6 predicted proteins | sample PhyTR2_FD_201031 | JGI IMG/M metagenome (GOLD analysis project Ga0308164, IMG submission 201031) | Phyllosphere microbial communities from UC Gill Tract Community Farm, Albany, California, United States - DLSLT.R2 | ecosystem: Host-associated > Plants > Phyllosphere > Unclassified | place: USA... | reverse complement strand
CGCGAACTTGCTCACAAGACACCACCCCGGCGGAGGCCGGGGCCCAGTTGGGGGACGTAGCTAACGGAGCGCGGTCCTCCATTATTGCTACCTTTCCACCTGGGCCCCGGCCTTCGCCGGGGTGGTGGTGGTTGGGGTGGGGTTTGCCCTCAACCACTTGTTTCCCCGCGAAGGCGGGGACCCAGACTGGGCTCCCGCCTTCGCGGGAGAACAAGGAGGTGGGAGGTGAAGGTGTTGCTCAGATTCGCTTCGCCAGCGGATACGCGAACAGCACGTCGGCATCCGCGCTCGTCGAGACCGTTTCGTTCCCCGTCATCGTGGCACACTCGCCGGCCTTGAACGCGACGCCTGCGACATCGCCCGAGCCGGTGATCGGGATCACCCAGCCGGTCGTGCCTTCGGGCAGGTTGACGACGTGGTCGCCGCCCTTCCAGCGCTCGAGCACGAACTTGGGGCCCTCGACCATGATCGTGCGGCCGGTCTCGACTTCGATCGGCGGCGCGACGGGGACGTAGGGCGTGGGGTCGGCGACCTCGATCCCGTCCTTGAGATGCAGCTCGCGGTCGCTGCCGTAATCGTAGAGGCGGTAGGTGGTCTCTGAGTTCTGCTGGACCTCGATCACCGTCAGGCCGCCGCCGATCGCGTGGATCGTGTCCGACGCGCAATACATGAAGTCGCCCGGCTTGACCGGCTTCCAGTCGAGCTTGTCCTCGATCGTGCCGTCGATTGCCGACTGCCGGAGTTCGTCCTTCGAGATCGGCTGCTTCGTGCCGACCGCGATCGTCGAGGTCGGCTCGGCGGCGAGGACCGTCCAGCACTCGTCCTTGCCGCGCGGCAGGCCGCGGGCGTGTGCCTGTTCGTCGTTGGGATGGACCTGGACCGACAGCTTCTCGCTGGTGAACAGATATTTGATCAGCAGGTCGGGGGTGGTGTTGCCGGGCTCCTGGAACCAGACTTCGCCGATCGGCGGCGTACCGGGGGCGGCATCCTCGAAACCGGGCCAGAGCGTGTCGCGACCCCAGGGCTTCTCGACGCGGTGGGTATGCAGCAGGGTGGCGGGCATGGGATATCCTCGACTGGAATGACGGGTCGGCAACGCACGACTATTGCCGTGTGATCCGGCTCACGGAAACCCCCCATGGTCGGCAACCGCGGAGCCGGTATTAAGGCGCCGAACGGGGGTGGCGAAAGGGATTGTTCGCGAAGCCCCGCATACGCTAAGGACAACGCCGATGCGTATCCCCCAGTCCCTTCCGAGCATGTCGCGTGCCTTTGCTGTCACGCTCATCGCAGCGCTTGCGCTCCCCATGGCCGGTTGTGCGGGTCGTTCCGCCAAGGGCGACCTGCCTTACGTCGCGCGCGACGTGGGGACGCTGTACTCGACCGCCAAGGCGCGCCTCGACCAGGGGCGCTACAAGGAGGCGGCACAGCTGTTCGACGAAGTCGAGCGCCAGCATCCCTATTCGATCTGGGCGCGCCGTGCGCAGATCATGTCGGCGTTCAGCTATTACCTCGCCAAGGATTACACCGCGTCGATCAGCTCGGCGCAGCGCTTCCTGGCGGTCCATCCGGGTAACCGCGACGCGCCCTATGCCTATTACCTGATCGCGCTCGGCTATTACGAGCAGATCACCGACGTGACTCGCGACCAGAAGATCACGCGCCAGGCGCTCGATTCGCTCGGCGAACTGATGCGCCGCTATCCGAACACGCGCTATGCATCGGATGCGCGGCTGAAGATCGATCTGGTCAACGACCATCTCGCCGGCAAGGAGATGGAGATCGGGCGGTTCTACGAAACGCGCGGCCAGTGGCTCGCAGCGAACGGCCGCTTCCGCACCGTGATCGACAAGTTCCAGCAGACGACGCACACGCCCGAGGCGCTGATGCGGCTGACCGAGACGTATCTGCAGCTCGGCGTGCCGATCGAGGCCGAGAAGGCCGCCGCGGTGCTGGGTCGCAACTATCCGGGCACCGACTGGTACGATCACGCCTACAAGCTGATGCAGGACCATCCGGTGAAGCCGATCGCACCACTGGCACCGGGTGAGCCAGTCGTGCCGACGGGAACCGCAGGCACGCCGGGTACCGGGGCGCTGGAGCTTCCCAAGGCTAACGGCAACACCGGTGGCACGGGCGCGGGCAGCGTTTCCAGCCCCGCACCCGTCGGTCCGGGCAGCGCGACGCGGACCGGCCCCGGCAACTGATCACGGAATACGCCATGAGAACATGGGCGTGAGAACAATGGGGGATCAACTTCGCGTGCGGATCGTCTAAGATGCGCGGGATGCTGACCGATCTTTCCATTCGCGACGTGGTGCTCATCGAGGCGCTGGATCTGGGATTCGGCGAAGGGCTCGGCGTGCTGACCGGCGAGACCGGTGCCGGCAAGTCGATCCTGCTCGACGCGCTGGGGCTGGCACTGGGCGGGCGTGGCGACAGCGGGCTGGTGCGGCATGGTGCGGCGCAGGCCGTCGTGACCGCGACGTTCGATGCCCCTGCCCCCGAGTCGCCGCTCGCGATGTTGTTCGACGAGAACGGGCTAGAGATCGAGCACGGCGAGCCGCTGATCGTGAAGCGGATCGTCAAGGCGGACGGCGGCAGTCGCGGGTTCGTCAACGACCAGCCGGCGTCGGCGGGGCTGCTGCGCGAGATGGCGCCGCATCTGGTCGAGATCCACGGACAGCATGACGAGCGCGGGTTGCTGAATGCGCGCGGGCATCGGGCGCTGCTCGATATCTTCGGGCGGACCGAGCCTGGGGCTACGGGCAAGGCGTATGCGGGTTTCCGTGCGGCCGAGGCTGAACTGGCCGCCGCCCGAGCGGATATTGAAACGGCGGCGCGGGATCGCGAGTGGCTGGAGCATACGGTTGCCGAACTGACCGCGCTGGCACCTGTCGCGGGCGAGGAGGAGACGCTGGCGGATACGCGGCGGTCGATGCAGCGCGCGGAGAAGATCGCGGACGATCTCGCGGCGATCGACGATTTCCTCGAGGGCAAGGATGGCGGGATGGCGAAGCTGCGCCAGGCCGCGCGCGTGCTGGAGCGGATCGCGGAGGACCATGTCGCGCTCGGCAATGCACTGGCGGCGGTCGACCGCGCGGTGATCGAGGCTTCGGTGGCGGAGGAGAGCCTGCGCGATGCGCGGGCCGAGATGGCGTATGATCCGCGGGCGCTGGAGGATGACGAGGCGCGGTTGTTCGAGCTTCGGGCGATGGCGCGCAAGCACCGCGTGCAGCCGGATGATCTGGCGGCGCTGGCGGACGAGATGCGCGCGCGGCTGGAGCGGCTGGATGCGGGCGAAGGCGGGATCGCGAAGATCGAGGCCCGCGTGGCGTCGGCTCGGAAGGCTTTCGATGCGGCGTCCGATGCTTTGACGAAGCGGCGGTTGGCGGCAGCGAAACGCCTCGACGTGGCGGTAGCGGGCGAGCTGGCGCCGTTGAAGCTGGATGCGGCTCGGTTCCAGACGGTGGTGGCGCCGCTTGGTGACGAGGGCTGGTCTGCGGCGGGCAAGGACCGCGTCGAGTTCGAGATCTCGACCAACCCCGGTGCGCCGTTCGCCGCGCTGACCAAGATCGCGTCGGGAGGCGAGTTGTCGCGCTTTATCCTCGCGCTGAAGGTGGCGCTGGCCGAGGAAGGCGGCGCGTCGACGATGGTTTTCGACGAGATCGACCGCGGCGTCGGCGGTGCGGTGGCCAGCGCGATCGGCGAGCGACTCGCGCGGCTGGCGCTGAGCACGCAGCTGCTGGTGGTGACGCACAGCCCTCAGGTTGCGGCGCGAGGGGCGAAGCATCTGTTGATCGCCAAGAGCAGTGACGGGACGGTCACGCGGACTGGCGTGCGGGCGTTGTCGGAGGACGAACGGCGGGAAGAGATCGCGCGGATGCTGTCCGGCGCGCAGATTACGGATGAGGCACGGGCTCAGGCGGAGCGGTTGCTCGAGCGGGCTTGAGGTCGGGACGTTTTGCCTTCCGCTCCCCCCTCCCTAGAAGGGAGGGGTTGGGGGTGGGTTGGTTTCCGCATTATGAAACGTTGACGGCAGAATCGGGCCTACCCACCCCCAGCCCCTCCCTTTCAGGGAGGGGAGCCGACCGTTCCCGGGGGCCGGGTCGCCCGCATTTTCACACGCGTTCGTTTAGCTCTCCCGTCGATCAGGGCATCGCCTGTCGCGGGTGACCCAAGTGGATCTTCAGCACCGGCACGACGATGTAATCGCCGCCGACTTTGCGCAATCCGTGGAGCGCCCGGCTGCCGAACGCGCCGTCTTCGTGAATCACCGCACGGACCGGCGCCTCTTCGGCATGGATCATGTCGTCGAGCCCGGCGGCACTGGCGTCCGATCGCGGCCATAGCGATTGCTGGACACGGTCGTCCGCGGACGAATCGTCGTTCCAGTCGTATCCGATCGCCGGGGCTGGTTCGGGGGAGACGTGAGTGTGCTGGGCGGCGGCGGGGGCGGCAAAGACCATGGCGATCATCATAGCGGCTGTTTTCATGGCACCCCCGATTTCACCCCGGAAGGCCGGGGCCCAACTGGGAAAGTTTAGCTGGGGAACACGGTGCTCCCTCACAATGACATTGCCAACTGGGCCCCGACCTTCGCCGGGGTGATGGGCGAATTCAGGACGCGCCGGTGCCGCCGTTCGCGCCGAAGAAGCTGCCGGTGGTGTAGCTGTCGCTCGGGTCCGCCAGCGCAACGTAGAGACCCGCCAGTTCGGCAGGCTGGCCGGCGCGGCCGAGTGGCGTATCTTGGCCGAACTCGCCCATCTTGCCCGGCAATTGCCCGCCTGCGACCTGCAACGGCGTCCAGATCGGGCCCGGTCCGACTGCGTTGACGCGGATGCCCTGCTTGGCGAGTTGCTTTGCCAGCGCCTTGGTGAAGATCAGGATCGCGCCCTTGGTCGAGGCATAGTCGAGCAGCTCCTTTTCCGGGCTGACCGAATTGACCGACGCGGTGTTGATGATCGAGGCGCCGGGCTTCATCAGCGGGATCGCCGCCTTGCACAGGTGGAACATCGCGTAGACGTTGGTCTTCATCGTCCGGTCGAACTGCTCGAAGCTGATCTCGGCGATCGAGTCCTTCGACTGCTGATAGGCTGCGTTGTTGACGAGGATGTCGAGCCCGCCGAGTTCGCGATTGGCGCGCGCGATCAGGTCGTTGCAGAATTTCGCATCGGTCAGGTCGCCGGGAATGAGGACGACTTTACGGCCCTCGGCGCGGAGCAGCTTGGCGACGTCCTGCGCGTCGGGTTCCTCGGTCGGGTAATAGTTGATCGCGACGTCGGCGCCTTCGCGCGAGAATGCGATCACCGCCGCGCGGCCGATCCCCGAATCGCCGCCGGTGATCAGCGCCTTCCGCCCCGCGAGACGCCCCGAACCGCGATAGCTCGACTCGCCGCAATCGGGGACGGGGCGCATGTTGCGCTGGAGCGCGGGCCATTTCTGGCGCTGTTCGGGAAACGGCGTCGAGACGAAGCGCGTCTGCGGATCGGCCAGCGGCGTCTGCCCCTGCGCGAAGGCAGGCGCGGCGGCGGCGGCGAGGCCAGTGACGGCGGCGCCCTTGAACAGGTCTCGGCGGCTGGTGTCTGTCATGATGGCGCATCCTTGGGAAAAATTCTCTTGGGATGTCAGCGCGCAAGTCGAGCGAATGTTCACGCCATGTTGATCGAGGTCTTGTAGAAAGGTGGCACCCTCCCCTAACCCGGCGCGATGCCCGACCTTCCCGCGACCGAGACCGAAGCCGCCGCCGAGCTGGAGACGCTCGCCGCGCAGATCGCGTATCATAACGCGCGCTATCACACCGACGACGCGCCCGAGATCAGCGATGCCGAGTATGATGCGCTGGTGCGGCGCAATGCCGTGATCGAGGCGGCGTTTCCGGCGGCGGTGCGGAGCGATTCGCCGAGCCGGACGGTGGGTGCGGCACCGGCCGGGCATCTGGCGAAGGTCGCGCATGTCAAGGCGATGATGAGCCTCGACAATGCGTTCGCGGACGAGGAGGTCGAGGAGTTCGTCGCGCGCGTGCGCCGGTTCCTGAAGCTGGCGGACGACGCGCCGGTGGCGCTGACCGCGGAGCCGAAGATCGACGGGTTGTCGTGTTCGCTGCGGTATGAGGATGGGCGGCTGGTCCAGGCCCTTACGCGCGGCGATGGCCAGGTCGGCGAGGACGTGACGGCCAACGTCCGCACGATAAGCGACATCCCCCAGACCTTGTTCCCCCGCGAAGGCGGGGGCCCAGACTGGGCCCCCGCCTTCGCGGGGGAACATAGTGAGGAAGGCATCCCCGCGATTTTCGAGGTGCGCGGAGAAGTGTATATGGCGAAGGACGACTTCGCCGCCTTGAACGCGCGCCTGCTCGCCGAGGCCGAGGAGAGCGGCAAGGACGCGCGGCAGTTCGCCAATCCGCGCAACGCCGCCGCCGGATCGCTGCGCCAGAAGGATGCAAGCGTCACCGCGAGCCGGACGCTCCGGTTCCTCGCACACGGTTGGGGCGAGGCAAGCGTCGTGCCCGGCGAGACACAGGCCGAGGTCGTCGACACATTGCGCGGCTGGGGCTTCCCGATCGCCGACGGGTTCGCGCGGGTCGAAGGAACGGCCGCGGCGCTCGACGTATATCGAAAGATCGAAGCCGGGCGCGCCGACCTGCCGTTCGACATCGACGGCGTGGTCTACAAGGTCGACCGGCTCGATTGGCAGGCGCGGCTGGGTCAGGTCGCGAAGGCACCGCGCTGGGCGATCGCGCACAAATTCCCCGCCGAGCGCGCGCAGACATTGCTCGAAAAGATCGACATCCAGGTCGGGCGGACCGGCGCGATGACCCCGGTCGCGCGGCTCTCGCCGGTCACCGTCGGCGGCGTCGTCGTGACCAACGCGACGTTGCACAATGCGGACGAGATCGAGCGACTCGGCGTCCGTCCCGGCGACCGCGTGCTCGTCCAGCGCGCCGGCGACGTGATCCCGCAGATCGTCGAGAACCTGACCCCCGACGCCGAGCGCGAGGCGTATGTCTTCCCGCATGTCTGCCCCGAATGCGGGTCCGCTGCCGAGCGCGAGGAAGGCGAGGTCGTCTATCGCTGCACCGGCGGGCTGATCTGCCCGGCGCAGCGCGTCGAGCGGCTGATCCACTTCGCCTCGCGCCACGCGTTCGACATCGGCGGCCTCGGCCAGACGCTGATCGAGGCGTTCTTCCGCGACGGCCTGATCGAGTCGCCCGCCGACATCTTCCGCCTGACCGAGGAGCAGCTCGCCGCGCGCAAGAAGGACGGGCGCGTCTGGGCGGCGAAGGTGATCGCGGCGATCGAGACCAAGCGGACGATCCGGCTCGACCGCTTCCTGTTCTCGCTCGGCATCCGCCACGTCGGCGAGATTACCGCGCGCGACCTGGCGCGACGCTATGTGTCCGCGCGCGCGCTCGGTGCGGTGCTGCGGCACGCGGTGTTCCTCCGCGGCCAGATCGAGCCCGTCATCGGCGAACCCGAGCGGAAATTCGTGCTCCGCCGCGACAAGCTGCTGGTCGGCGCGATCGAGACGGCCGGGATCGGCCCGGAGGTCGCCAGCGCGCTCGTCGGATTCTGCGCCGAGCCGCACAACCGCCGCGTCGTGTTCGACCTGTTGCGCGAAGTGAAGCCCGCGGATGTCGTCCACGAAACCCGCGAGTCGCCCGTGACGGGCCAGATCCTGGTCTTCACCGGCAGCCTCGAAACGCTGAGCCGCGACGAGGCGAAGGCGCAGGCGGAAGCACTCGGCGCCCGCGTGGCCGCGTCGGTGTCGAGCAAGACCGGCCTCGTCATCGCCGGCCCCGGTGCCGGATCGAAGCTCAAGAAAGCCACCGACCTCGGCATCCGCGTGATCACCGAAGCCGAATGGGCGGAGATCGTCGCCGCCAGCTGAGGCGCGGACCACACTCCCCACAATGGTTCCGGCTACCCCGAAAGGGTTCGATTGCGTGGCTTTTTTGCAACGCACCATGACCGAGTGTGTCTGTGACACTTCCCGACTCGCCAATGTCACAGAACCGAAATATCCGGCGTGCAGGGGCGCGGCAGGCCGAACGAAAAGTCGCGGATCTCGAGCAGAAGCTCAAAGGGGAACTTCAATGCGTAACAACCTATTCCTGGGTGCGGCAGCGATTGCGCTGATCGCCCCGATGACTGCGTCCGCGCAGGAAACCACCTCCTCGATCCGCGGCACTGTGACCGCGAATGGCGCGCCGGTTAACGGCGCGACTGTCGAGATCACCAGCCCCTCGACCGGATCGCGCTCGACCGCGACCACCGACACATCGGGCACGTTCAACGTCAACGGCCTCCGTCCCGGCGGCCCCTACACCGTCGCCGTCGCAGCAGCCGGCTATGGCAGCAAGCAGGTCACCGACGTCAACATCACCGTCGCACAGGCGTTCGATCTGCCGATCGATCTGGCCACCGACGCTGCTGGTGGCGCCGACGAGATCGTCGTGACCGCCGCCAGCCTGCCCAATGCGCGGTCTATCTCGCAGGGGCCGACGACCGTCCTCAACGCGCGCCAGATCGCCAACATCGCTTCGGTCAACCGCGACATCCGCGATCTCGAGCGTCGCGATCCGTTCGCCCGCCTCGACGACAGCCCCTCGGGCGGCCGTTCGGTGTCGTTCGCCGGCCAGAACGCGCGCTATAACCGCTTCACCGTCGACGGCGTGTCGGTCAGCGACAATTTCGGCCTGAACAGCGATGGCTTGCCCAGCCGCCGTTCGCCTATCCCGCTCGACGCGATCGGCCAGTTCCAGGCACAGGTCGCACCGTATGACGTGCGACAGGGCAACTTCCAGGGCGGCGCGATCAACATCGTGCTGAAGTCGGGCACCAACGACTTCCACGGCACCGGCTTCTACTCGCAGTCGCGCGACGAGTTCGTCGGCAAGCGCACCAAGGACCTGCGCGTCAGCGTCCCCAACTTCAAGACCGAGAACTACGGCGCCGAGCTGTCGGGCCCGATCATCAAGGACAAGCTGTTCTTCATGGTCGCCGGCGAGCGCCTTCGCGGCGGCCGTCCGATCGCCGAGGGTCCGACCGACAACAACGCCGGCACCAGCATTCTGGGCATCAGCCAGGCGCAGGTCGACCAGATCAGCGCGATCGCGAAGTCGGTCTACAATTACGACACCGGCGGCGTGCTGCGTAACCTCGGCGACAAGGACGACCGCGTCGTCGCCAAGATCGACGCGAACATCACCGACAAGCAGCGTCTGTCGCTGACCTACACCTACGCCAACGACGCCATCAACCTGCTGCAGAACACCTTCCCGACCGCACCGACCGGTCTGGGCCTGGCGTCGAACGCCTATATCCAGGGCAACCGCCTGCACACCGGCGTCGCGCAGCTGAACTCGGAATGGTCGGACAGCTTCTCGACCGAAGTCCGCGGCTTCTACAAGAACTACACGCGTATCCAGGATCCGTTGCTCGGCCGTGGTTTCGCGCAGTTCCGTGTTTGCACCAACCCGACGAGCACGGCCGCGACAGCGGGCCTGACCGTCTCGCCGACCGCCTGCGAGAACAACGCCGGCACCGTGTCGTTCGGTCCTGACAGCTCGCGCCAGACCAACGAACTGCGCACCGAGACATGGGGCGGCCTGGTCCAGGCGCGCCTGACCATGAACGACCATGACGTTCGCGTTTTCACGGAAGTATCGAGCGTATCGATCTTCAACTCGTTCCTGCAGAACAGCGCGGGCAGCTATTATTTCGACTCGATCGCGGACCTCCAGAACCGCAATGCGGGGTCGTTTGCGTACGGCAACGCGATCGTGGGCAATAACGGCCTGGCCGCACTCGATCCCAATGCCGCCGCAGCACAGTTCGGCTACCAGAGCTACACGTTCGGCGTGATGGACTCGTGGAAGGTTACGCCAACGCTGAACGTCAGCTTCGGCGCACGCTACGACCTGTATGCGATGGACGACAATCCGCCGCTCAGCGCTGCCTTCGCCAGCCGTTATGCGAACGGTGCGATCGTCAACGGCCAGCGCATCAACATCAACAACAACAGCGCGAACATCTCCGGGTTCGACCTGTTCCAGCCGCGCGCCGGCTTCGACTGGAAGCCATCGCAGCGTATCAGCATCCGCGGCGGCGGCGGCGTCTTCGGCGGCGGCACCCCCGACGTCTATGTGTCGAACAGCTTCTCGAACACCGGCGTGCTGACCAACTCGTTCAACGTCAGCCGCACGGCGACCGGGTTCAACGGCTTCCCAGCCGGCACCCCGGCTGCCACGCAGGCAGCTACCGCCTCGGCCCTTCTGACCGGCGTTACCGGTACGTCGGTTCCAGCCGCGGCCAACACGTTCCTGACGGGTGGTTCGGTTCCGGCCAACTCGACGGTCAATGCGCTCGACCCGAACTTCAAGATCCCGTCGCAGTGGCGCGCCACGCTGACGGGCGAGTATAGTGCAAACCTCGGCCCGCTCGGCGACAACTGGGTATTCGGTGCCGATCTGCTGTACTCGAAGGTTCGCAACCAGGTGTATTTCACCGACATCCGTTCGGTGCCGATCGCCGGTTCGCTCACCCCAGACGGCCGCCAGCGCTACCAGAACCTGATCGATGGCGGTGCGACGAGCACCAACACCAACACCGACATCCTACTGACCAACACGAACAAGGGCCGCGCCTACATCGCGGTCGCGCGTCTCGACAAGGCATGGGATTCGGGGCTGAGCATCAATGGCAGCTTCACGTACCAGGACGTCAAGGACGCAGCGCCGGCCACGTCGTCGACCGCGGGTTCGAACTATTCGAACGGTGCGTTCGTCGATCCCAACAACGTTGCCTATGGCATCTCGAACGACCAGGTTAAGTACTTCTTCAAGTACGGCGTGAACTACGACCACGCCT
>Ga0308164_10005023_pt1 | contig 10879 bp, 8 predicted proteins | sample PhyTR2_FD_201031 | JGI IMG/M metagenome (GOLD analysis project Ga0308164, IMG submission 201031) | Phyllosphere microbial communities from UC Gill Tract Community Farm, Albany, California, United States - DLSLT.R2 | ecosystem: Host-associated > Plants > Phyllosphere > Unclassified | place: USA... | reverse complement strand
CACGGGTCAGCCCTCCGCCTTCAGCTGTCGACGCTCTGCATCATCACCGCCGCATGCGAATGCAGCAGGCCGGACAGGCTGCTGGCGCCGATGCCCGGCGACGCCTTCTGCGCATGCACCAGGTAGAAGTCGCGGCGGTTGTGATAGTACGGGGGCAGGGCCAGCACTTGCAGCACGCCCTGCCTGGTGAGCCGTTCGACCCGGTTCAGCGGCAGCCAGGCATAGCCGAGGCCGGCTTCGAGCGCGGCCAGCGCGCTGTCCAGGCTGCTGAAGCGCCAGTGCATCACCGGTTCGCCGGGGCGGCGGCTTGCCGACTGCTGCCGGGCTTCGGCGTCGCTGCCCAGCACGATGCGGGTGTGGCGGCCGAGGTCGGCGTCGGTCAGCGGCGCGCTTGCCTTCGCCAGCGCATGCGATGGATGCGCGACGGCGACGTATTCGATCGACAGCAGGCGCTCCGCGATGTGTCCCGGCGGGACGTTGGCGCAGATGGCCAGGTCCGCCGCATTCTGCAGGATCGCCAGTTCCGCGCTGGCGCTGCCGGTTTCCTCCAGCGTGACCTTGACATGCGCGGCGGCCTGGTGAAAGGAGCGCATCGCAGCCATGATGAAGGCCTGCGGGCAGTCCTGGTCGACCACCAGGCGCAGCGCCGGCTCCCAGCCCAGCCGCATCTTCTCGGCCAGCGCTTCCAGTTCGATCGCTCCGCGGATGATGTTGCGCGAATATTCCATCAGCGCCCGGCCTTCTTCGGTCACGTGCGCCTTTCGCCCTTCCACCTTCAGCAATGCCACGCCCAGCTGCTCCTGCATCCGCGCCAGCGTATAGCTGATCGCCGACTGGCTGACATGCAGGTATTCCGCCGCGGCGCTGAAGCCGTTGCAGTCGATGACCGCATGCAGCATGCGCCACTGCTTGAGCGTGATCCGCATCCGGCGGCTGTCGTAGAGCCGCGCATTGCGCGCGGTTGCCGCTCCGTTTTGCCTCTTTTCCCCCAGCAACTCGCTGTTGATATCGACCAGTTTCATGTTATTGATTATTGCCTGCCGGTGATTTATGGCGCTTGCAGCGCCGGAACGTTGCGTGAAGCAAGAATAGGAGGATGGCCGGCGCGCCACTTTAAGATTTGTCAATATTTGACGATGATCGAACTTGGCCCGCAGTAAAGGGCAGGGCAGCCCGGTTATTGAGCTATCGCAGGAAAATCGCAAAAACCCACACACCTTGCCTTTAATCGTGAATTTGAATCGGAAGCGTGGCTTTGTCCCCGCTTTAATCAAATTTTCATACTTATTGCGCCAAGGGCTAATCCGTAGAATTCGACCAGCGGACAGTTGAACAGCCGGTTAAACCAGTCACGTGTTCCGCCGGGAGCCTGGAAAATGAATTCGATTGCGGGCCGTGTCTCGCCCTTGAAACCAGTTGTCGATGTGAAGCGCGCCCCGACGGGCATGCCGCCGTATCCGGGCGGCCGGGTCCGCACGGCAGGAGGCCCGCGATGATCCCGGCCTTCGACATGTGGGCGTCGCTGGCCGTGCCGGCGGCGACCAGTTTTCTGATCAGCCTGATGATCATCTGGACCGAGGGCTGGCACGGACGCTACACCTTCGACATGGACATGGCGGCGATCCAGAAAATGCATCGCAAGCCGGTGCCCCGCGTCGGCGGCATCGCGCTGTGCAGCGGCGTGGCCGCGGTGGTGCTGTTCGGCTTCGTCGGCGACCAGCATCCGGCGCTGCGCGCGCACAGCAAGGACCTGCTGCTGCTGCTTCTGGCCGGCATGCCGTGCTTCCTGATGGGACTGACCGAGGACCTGACCAAGCGGGTGTCGGTGCGGGCGCGGCTGCTGGCGACCTTCGGCAGCGCGCTGATGGCCGCATGGCTGCTCGGCGCCTACCTGCCGCGCCTCGACATCTACGGCGTCGACCACCTGCTGCAGTACGGTCCGCTGGCGCTGGTGATCACGGCCATCGCGGTGGCCGGCGTGAGCAATGCGATCAACATCATCGACGGCTTCAACGGCGTGGCCGGCGGCGCGGTGACCATCATGCTGGCCGGGATGGGGGTGCTGGCCTGGCAGGCCGGCGACATGTTCGTGGTGACGCTGGTGCTGGCCGGCATCGGCACGATGCTGGGCTTCCTGGCGGTGAATTACCCGACCGGCCGGCTCTTCATGGGCGACGGCGGCGCCTATGTCTCGGGCTTCTGGGTGGCCGAGATCGCGGTGCTCATCATCATCCGGCAGCCGGAGATCAGCCCGTGGCAGGTGCTGGCGATCTGCGCCTATCCGGTCATCGAGGTCATGTACAGCATCTACCGCCGCAAGGTCATCCGCAAGTGCAGCCCCGGCGCGCCGGACCGCCTGCACCTGCATACGCTGCTGTACCGGCGCCTGGTCTGCCGCTGGATGCCGGCCAGCACGCGGCCCCGCTGGAAGAGCAATTCCATCGTCGCCTGCATCGTCACGCTCTGGCTCTGCCTGGCCAGCTTCGCCGCCGTCACGGTGGGCGACAAGCCCTGGATGGCATTCAACCTGGTCGCGCTGCAGGTGCTGCTTTACATGGCGGTCTATGCGCGCCTGGTGCGCGGCCACTGGTGCCTGAATCCGGTCGTCATGCTGGGGCTGCGCGCCGAGTCCCGCACCAAGCTGGTGTAGCGGCGCAATTCGAACGGCACGTCGCCGGGTCTGTTCATCAAGCACGGGAGAGCATTTCATGAGTGTACCTTCATCCGCGGTAGTCGCCGTCATCGGCCTGGGTTATGTCGGATTGCCGCTGGCGGTCGAGTTCGGCAAGAAGTACCCGACCATCGGCTTCGACATCAACCAGCGCCGCGTGGCGGAGCTGCGGCAAGGCGTGGACATCACGATGGAGATCGACGCGCCCGACCTGGCCGCGGCGACCCGGCTGACCTTCACGACCCGGCCGCAGGAACTGGTGCGCGCGTCGATCTACATCGTGACGGTGCCCACGCCGATCGACCGCCACAAGCAGCCCGACCTGACGCCGATCGAAAGGGCGTCCGAGACCATCGGCAACGTGCTCAAGCGCGGCGACCTGGTGATCTACGAGTCCACCGTGTATCCGGGCGCGACCGAGGAGTTCGCGGTGCCGGTGCTGGAGCGCGCGTCCGGCCTGACGTTCAATACCGACTTCACCGTCGGCTACAGCCCGGAACGCATCAACCCGGGCGATCGCAGCCACCGGCTCACCAGCATCATGAAGGTCACGTCAGGCTCGACGCCGGAAGCGGCCGACGTGGTCGACGCGCTGTATGCGAGCATCATCCCGGCCGGCACGCACAGGGCGTCGTCGGTGAAGGTGGCCGAGGCCGCCAAGGTCATCGAGAACACCCAGCGCGACCTCAACATCGCGCTGATGAACGAGTTCGCGATCATCTTCAAGAAGATGGGCATCGACACCGAGGAGGTGCTGCTGGCGGCCGGCACCAAGTGGAACTTCCTGAACTTCCGGCCCGGCCTGGTCGGCGGCCACTGCATCGGCGTCGACCCGTACTACCTGACGCACAAGGCGGCCGCGCTCGGCTACCACCCGCAGGTGATCCTGGCCGGGCGCCGCATCAACGACAACATGGGCGGCTACGTGGTCGGCCAGCTGGTCAAGAAGATGCTGAAGTCGCAGATACCGGTGGTGAACGCGTCCATTTTGATCATGGGCCTGACGTTCAAGGAAAACTGCCCCGACCTGCGCAACACCAAGGTGGCCGACATCATCGCCGAGCTCAGGAGCTACAGCGTCAGCATCGATGTCTACGACCCGTGGGTGATCCCGGAAGACGCGCAGCACGAGTATGGCGTGACGACGGTGCGCGAGCCGGTCGCGGGCAAGTACGACGCCATCATCCTCGCGGTCGCGCATGACGAGTTTCGCAGCATGGGCAGCGAGAAGATGCATTCCTTCGGCAAGACCGTGCATGTGCTGTACGACCTCAAGTACATGCTGCCCAAGGCCGAATCGGACATGCGGCTGTGAGCGCGCGGATGACGGGCGCAGGCAATCCCGCGAACCTTCCGCCGGCGCTGCGCGCGCGGCTGCTGGAGCAGAAGGCGACCTGGCTGGTGACCGGGTGCGCGGGCTTCATCGGCTCCAACCTGACAGAGACGCTGCTTGCACTAGGCCAGGAAGTGGTGGGGCTGGATAATTTCTCGACCGGCCGCCAGGCCAACCTGCGCGAGGTCAGGGAAGCGGTCGGTCCGGCGCAGTGGGCGCGCTTCTGCTTCATCGAGGGCGACATCCGCGACAGCGCGGTCTGCGCGCATGCGACGCATGGCGTCGACCACGTGCTGCACCAGGCCGCGCTGGGCTCGGTGCCGCGGTCCATCATCGACCCCGCCACCAGCAATGCGGTCAACGTCGGCGGCTTCGTCAACATGCTGGTCGCCGCGCGCGACGCCGCGGTGGCATCCTTCACCTACGCGGCGTCGAGCTCCACCTATGGCGACCATCCGGGCCTGCCCAAGGTCGAGGACCGCATCGGGCGGCCGCTGTCGCCCTACGCGGTGACCAAGTACGTGAACGAGCTGTATGCCGATGTGTTCGCGCGCTGCTACGGCATCAGCGCGACCGGGCTGCGCTACTTCAACGTGTTCGGCAGGCGGCAGGATCCCGACGGCGCCTACGCGGCGGTGATCCCGAAATGGGTGGCGGCGATGATACGCGGCGACGATGTCGTCATCAACGGCGACGGCAGCGTCAGCCGCGACTTCTGCCACATCGACAACGCGGTGCAGGCCAACCTGCTGGCCGCGCTGGCGCCGCAGCATGCGCGCGGACAGGTCTACAACGTCGCCGTCGGCGACAGCACCACGCTGCTCGAACTGTTCGACAGCCTGCGCGCGGCGCTGCTGGCGCATGGCGTGGAATACCGGCGCGCGCCGCTGCACCGGCCGCCGCGGCCCGGCGACGTCCAGCATTCGCTGGCCGACATCGGCCGCGCCGAGCGGCAGCTCGGCTACGCGCCCGGCATGCGCATACGCGACGGGCTGGCCCTGGCCATGCCCTGGTACCTGGAGCGCGAGCGGCAGCTGGCGGGGAGCATCGATTGAACGTTTTCCTTGCCTTCAACAGCCGCATCAGGGCCTTCCACCCGGACCATCTCGCCATCGTGCGCGGCATGGCCTGGGTGACCCTGTTCGTCCTGTTGGGCAAGGTGTCCGGCGCGGTCAAGGAAATGGCGGTGGCCTACCGCTACGGCATCGGCGCCGAGGTCGACGGCTACCTGTTCGTGCTCAACCTGGTCAGCTGGCCGCTGGCCCTCTGGTTCGGCGTGCTGACGATGGTGCTGGTGCCGCTGGCCGCGCGGATGCGGGAGCAGGCGCCGCAGGCGCTGCCGCGCTTTCGCGGCGAGCTGCTGGGCGCCGCGCTGGCGCTGGGTCTGCTGCTGGCGCTGGCGGCGGCGGTGGCGCTGCCGATGCTGATCGCGTCGCCCAGGGTCGGCCTGTCGCCCGCCGCGGCAAAGTCGGCCGGCGAGGCCGCGCGCGCGCTGGTGCTGCTGCTGCCGCTGGGCGTGCTGAGCAGCCTGTTCTCGGCCTGGATGCTGGCGGCGGGCCTGCACGCAAACACCCTGCTGGAAGGCGTGCCGGCGCTGGCCATCGCGGCGGCGGTCATGCTGCTCGACGGCGGCATCGCGCCGCTGGTCTGGGGCACGGTCGCCGGTTTCGCGCTGCACCTGGCCTGCCTTGCGCTGCCGCTGGCCAGGCGCGGCGAGATCGCCCGGCCGCGCCTCGGCGCCAGCTCGCCGGCCTGGCGCTGGTTCTGGCAGAGTTTCGCGGTCATGCTGGCCGGGAACGCGGTGATGAGCCTGATCGACATCGTCGACCTGATGTTCGCGGTGCACGTGGGCACCGGCGCGGTGTCCACGCTCGGCTATGCCAACCGCCTGCTGGCCCTGATGATGGGACTGGGGGGCACCGCCGTGAGCCGCGCCACGCTGCCGGTGTTTGCGCGCGCCCATCATGGCAGCGGCGGCCGCATCCACGAGGTGTCGGTGCGCTGGGTCGCGATCATGCTGGGCGTGGGCGCGCTGGCCGCGCTGGCCGTCTGGTGGCTGGCGCCGCTCGCGGTGCGACTGGTGTTCGAGCGCGGCGCGTTCGACGCGGCCAGCACGGCCGCGGTGGCCGGCGTGCTGCGCTACGGCGCGCTGCAGATGCCGTTCTTCTTCGCCGCGCTGGTGCTGGTGTCGAGCCTGGTCGCGCGCGGCCACCATCGCGCGGTGGCGCTGGGCGCGGCGATCAACCTGCTGGTCAAGCTCGGCGCGAGCCTGCTGCTGGTGCCTGCGCTCGGCATGCGCGGCATCGTGCTGTCCACCGGCGTGATGTACCTCAGTTCCTTCGCCATGCTGTTTCTGTATGCCAGGCATGTTCATAAAGCCACTGATAGCCACTGAAGACGGGAAGCCTCGATGAAATTGCTGATCTATCTCCATTCGCTCGAGTCCGGCGGCGCCGAGCGTGTCGCCGCCAACCTCGCCAACCACTGGGCCGGCCGCGGCTGGGAGGTGATGATCGCCACCGTCGAGACCACGGCGCGCGACTTCTACCAGCTCGATCCAAGGGTGCGGCGCGCCGGCTTCGGGCTGGCCGGCGACAGCCGCGGCCTGCTGCAGGCGGCCACCCGCAATATTGCCCGCATCCGTTCGCTGCGGCAGGTGATACGCGACTTCAAGCCCGACGCCGCGCTGGCGATGATGACCAACGCCAACGTGATCCTGTCGCTGGCATGCCGCGGCCTGCCGCGCTTCTGCGCGGTCGGGTCCGAGCATATCTTCCCGGCGCAGGTCTCGCTGGGCGCGGTATGGAATGCGCTGCGGCGCATGCATTACCGGCGGCTGCACGCGGTCGCCGCGCTGACGCCCGAATGCGCGCAGTGGATCATGGCGCACACCTCGGCCAGGCAGGCGCCGGTGATACCGAATGCCGCCGGCTGGCCGCTGCCGCTGCAGGAGCCGATGCTGTCGCCGGACGTGCTGTGCCGCCCGGGCCGGCGCATCCTGCTGGGCGTGGGGCGGCTGGCCGACCAGAAGAATTTTCCGGTGCTGGTCGATGTCTTCGCGCGCATGGCGCCGGCCTACCCGGACTGGGACCTGGTCATCCTCGGCGCCGGGCCGCAGCATGCGATGCTGCAGGCCCAGGTCGACCGGCTGCGGCTGACGGACCGGGTGTTCCTGCCGGGCGTGGTGGGCAATGCCGGGCAGTGGTACGAACGGGCCGACCTGTATGTGATGAGCTCGCGTTTCGAAGGGTTTCCCAACACGCTGGCCGAGGCGATGGCGCACGGGCTGCCGGCCGTCAGCTTCGACTGCGACACCGGTCCGCGCGACATCATCCGCCATGGCGTCGACGGCCTGCTGGTGCCGCCGGACGATGCCGACGCGCTGGGCGTGGCGCTGTCCACGGTGATGGCGGACGACGGCCTGCGCACGCGCCTGGCCGCGCGGGCCGTCGACGCCCGCGAGCGCTTCTCGATCGAACGGGTGGCTGCCATGTGGGAGTCGCTGTTCGCCGAACCGCTGATCCCGGCAGCAGCCGCCGTTCGCACGGCCGACGGCAACGGCGCGCATCCGGCGCCGCTGCGGCGCGGCGGCGCGGCCTGACGGGAGATCATGTTGAGCACTCCCGCGCTGCAGGGCATTTCCTACCAGGCCGGCGCCCGGCTTGGCCGCCGCAACGGCCGCCTGCTGGCGGCCTGGACCGGCCTGGCGCTGCCGGTGATCCTGGTCTGCATCTACCTGCACCTGCCGGTGTTTGCTTACACGCTGGACAAGGGGCTGCTGCCCAAGCTGTTCTATGTTGGCTTCATCGCCCTGGTGCTGCCGGTGCTGCTGACGCGGCTCAATGCCTTCCTCGCCTACCTGACTTCGCCGTTCGTGCTGTGGGCATGCGCGCTGCTCACGCTGAACCTGCTGCACCTGCTCAGCAACGACAGCAACATCAATGCGCGCAGCGAGGCGCTGGTGGTGTTCCGCATGCAGGCGGTCGCCATGGTCATCCTGCTCGGCTTCGTGTTCAGCCGGATGCGTTCGAGCGGCTGGGAGCGCGTGTTCGTTTTCCTGGCCGTGCTGCTGCCGGTGCTGGTCATCACCGACTTCCTGTATCCGGGCCTGCTGTATCCGGTCGACACGCCGGGCGCGGTGCCGGGTCGCGCCGCCGGCACCTTCATCAATCCCACCATCGCCGGCGAAGCGGTGCTGCTGGCCTTCCTGATGGCCTGTCCGCTGGTGGCCAAGCGCTATCGCACGCCGCTGATCCTGCTGGCCGGCATCGGCGTGCTGCTGACCTTCACGCGCGCGGCCATGCTGGCGTGGCTCATCCTGCTGGTGTTCCTGATGGCGAAACGGCGGCTGCCGGCCTTCAGCGCGGTCGCCGCGCTGGCCGTCCTCGCGCTGCCGCTGCTGATGGGCGGGCTGGAAAGCTACATCAGCAAGCGCACCGACTTCACCGATGCGCTGGACAACATCCAGCACCGGCTGCTGTTCTTCTCGCAGGCGCGGCTCAACGACGACAGCGCGCTGGAGCGCGAAGCGGTGCTGCGCGCCGGCTGGGAAGCGTTCTCCAGCAACCCGCTCACCGGCGCCGGCGCCGGCGTCACCGACGGCGGCTACAGCCGGCTCTGGGCGCAACCGGTGAGCACGCATAACCAGCTGGTGTCGCTGGCGGCCGAGTACGGCATCGCCGGCGTCGTCATGTGGCTGTGGCTGCTGGCAGTGCTGGTGCGCGGCCGCTATTTCGAGGACCGGACCATGCAGGCCGCCGTCATCCTGCTGTTCTGCGTGATGACCTTCTTCACCCACAACATGTTCGACTTCCCCTACTGGCTGCTGACGTTCTCGCTGCTGGCGCAGCGCGACGGCGCTTCGCGCGCAGCAGTCCCCGGCGCCGCCGCGCGCCGCCACCTTCGGATGCAGTAACGCTACCTTGTCCACCTTCGTCATCTCGCTGGACTTCGAACTGTTCTGGGGCGTCGCCGATATCGCCGCCATCAAGGACTACGGGCCCAACGTCGACGGCGAATGGGAAGCGGTCCCGGCCATGCTGTCGCTGTTCAGGCGCTACAGGGTGAACGCGACCTGGGCCACGGTCGGCATGCTGATGTGCCGCGACTTCGAACAGTGGCGCGCGCTGCGCCCCGACATCATGCCGGCCTATCGCAATCCGGCGTTATCGGCCTACCGCCATGCCGACATGGCGCGCAGCCATCCGCGACTGTTCTTCGGCAGGCCGCTGGTGCAGCGGATACTGGAGACGCCGGGCCAGGAGCTTGCAAGCCATACCTACAGCCATTACCTGTGCAACGAGGAGGGCGCCGCGCCCGACCAGTTCGCGGCCGACATGCGTCTCGCCGCCGAGGTCGCGGGCGAACTCGGGGTCCGGCTGCAAAGCCTGGTGCTGCCTCGCAACCAGGTCCATGCCGACTATCTCGACACGCTGGATAAAAGCGGCATCGAGGTCTTCCGCGGCAACAGCGATCACTGGCTTTACCGGAACGGCCATGCAGCGCCCGGCGGCCTGGCCGGGCGCGCGGTGCGTCTCGCCGATGCGTGGCTGCCGCTGCGCTGTGCGACCTCGAAGGCCGGCGCCGCTGCAGGGCGACTGGTCAATGTCCCGGCCAGCATGTTCCTGCGCCCATGGTCGAGGCCGCTCGCGCGCATCGAGCCGCTGCGCCTGCGCCGCCTGCGCGAAGCGATGACCGATGCAGCGCGCAGCGACGGCATGTTCCACCTGTGGTGGCACCCGCATAACTTCGGCGTGAACCAGGCCGAGAACATGCGCGTGCTCGAAGCGGTGCTGCAGCATTACGCGATGCTGCGCGGCGAGTACGGCATGGCGTCGATGACCATGCGCGAATTTGCGAAATCGCAGGTTGGCATGGTGGAAGCGCATGCATGATCAATCCAAGAACAGATGCCGGTCCCATACCGGCAGGGAGAAAAGAACGATGCCTACCGTCCTTCATGTGATCACCGGCCTCGACACTGGCGGCGCAGAGACCGCGCTGTTCAGGCTGATCGATGGCTCCGCGAAGGGCAGGTACCATCACAGGGTCGTGACCCTGCTGCCCGGCGGGACCATGCTGCCGGTGTTCAGGAAGGCAGGCATCGATGTCGCTCAGGTCGACCTGCGCCGCGCGCCGTTAAGCAGCTTCCTGCAGCTGGTGCGCATCCTGCGCGCGGCGCGGCCCGACATCGTCCAGACCTGGATGTATCACGCCGACCTGGTCGGCGGCCTGGCCGCGCGGCTCGCGGGCAACCGCAACGTGATATGGGGCATACGCACCACCGGGATTGCGCATGCGCCGCGCGCCACCGCGGTCGTGCGGCGGCTCTGCGCATGGCTGTCCGGCCGCGTGCCGCACACCATCGTCTGCGTCGCCGACGCGTCGCGCCGGTCGCATGTCGAGAAGGGCTACGACAGCCAGCGCATGGTGGTCGTGCATAACGGCTTCAACCAGTCGCCGGCGGTCGGCGCATTGCAGCGCATGACGCTGCGAGCGCAGTGGGGCTTCGACGATACGCACGTGGTGGTCGGCAACCTCGGCCGCTTCGACCCCGACAAGGACCTGGAGAATTTCATCCGCGCCGCCGGCCTGCTGGCCCCGGCCCATCCAGAGCTGCGCTTCGTGATGATAGGCCATCGCAACGACGACGAGCGCGCGCAGCTGGACGCGTGGACAGCCGCGACCGGGCATGCGGAGCGCTTTACGCTGGTGCGGGAACGGGCCGATGCGCTGGTCTGCCTGGCCGCGATGGACGTGTTCTGCCTGTCCTCGCGCAACGAGGGCTTTCCGGTCGTGGTGGGCGAAGCGATGACGGCCGGCGTGCCGTGCGTGGTCACCGATGTCGGCGACACCGCGCTGCTGGTGGCCGACAC
>Ga0308164_10005022_pt1 | contig 10880 bp, 9 predicted proteins | sample PhyTR2_FD_201031 | JGI IMG/M metagenome (GOLD analysis project Ga0308164, IMG submission 201031) | Phyllosphere microbial communities from UC Gill Tract Community Farm, Albany, California, United States - DLSLT.R2 | ecosystem: Host-associated > Plants > Phyllosphere > Unclassified | place: USA... | reverse complement strand
CCAGCCTGCTCGCTCGGCTGGGCGCAGACGAATTCGCGTGCACGTTCGTCTTCGATGCCGCGCACAAGAACGTCGCCGACCGGATTGCCGAGCGCATGGTCGCCGGGCTTGCAGTACCGTTCCGCACCAACGGCGTCGATATCCATACCAGCGTCTCGATCGGCATCGCCCGGTCCGATCGCGACTGCGCGTCGGTCGACGCCTTGCTGCGCAACGCCGACATCGCGCTCCACGCGGCCAAGACTGCCGGGCGCAGTCGCCATGCGTGGTTCGACACCTCGATGGAGCGATCGCTGCAACTCCGTGGCGAGCTCGAAGCAGGTCTCCGCAGCGCAATTCCAGCGCAGGAAGTCGTTCCGTATTTCGAGCAGCAGGTCGACCTGACCACCGGCCTCATCACCGGTTTCGAGGTGCTGGCGCGCTGGGAACATCCGACGCGCGGCACGATCGCGCCCGACGTGTTCATCCCGATCGCGGAGGAAACCGGGCTCATCGGCGACCTGTCGCTGTCGATCATGCGCCAGGCGTTCGCCGCCGCGCGGGATTGGGACGCCGGGCTCACCTTATCAGTCAACGTCTCGCCGCTGCAGTTGCGCGACGCGTGGCTCGCGCAGAAGATCATCAAGACGTTGGTCGAGACTGGCTTTCCCGCCAGCCGGCTCGAGATCGAGATCACCGAGAGCGCGCTGTTCGACAACCTTCCCCTCGCGCAGTCGATCGTCGGCAGCCTGAAAAACCAGGGCATCCGCCTCGCGCTCGACGATTTCGGTACCGGTTATTCGAGCTTGGCGCATCTGCGGGCGTTGCCATTCGACCGGATCAAGATCGACAAGAGCTTCGTCTCGTCGATCCTGGACAATCCGGAGAGCATGGCGATCGTGAACACGATCGTACGGCTGGGGGACAGCCTCAACCTGCCGACGACCGCAGAAGGGATCGAAGACGCAGCGATCGAGGAACGCCTGCGCGGGATGGGATGCGCGAAGGGCCAGGGGTATCTCTACGGGCGCCCGCTGGGTGCGGCACAGGTCCGGCGGTTGCTGGCGGAGAAACGCTTGTTGGCGCAACGCCCCGACCGGAGCGTGCCACCGCCGCGCGGCATTGCACCGCGGTTGGCGGGGTAACGCGAGCGCCGGTATCAGTTGCCGGTCCTTCGCTTCCTAACCCAAAGACCACCCCGGCGAAGGCCGGGGCCCAATTGGGAAGGTCGAAGTAACGGCGCGCCGTCCGTCGTTAGCGACGCCCCCCCAATTGGACCCCGACCTCCGCCGGGGTGGTATTATATGGAGGCGGCTCCCCAATCCGTTCTCCCGCGGACGCGGAAGCCCAGGCCCAAGCAGCGCTCCGGCTGATGCCCTGGGCTCCTGCGTTCGCAGGAGACTAAAGTGTAGGACGCCCCCCGCAACACCAACCGTGGACTTCCCCCCCCGCCCCTCCTAAATCGCGCCGCATGCCATCTGCCCCGCAGCCAGAGGTCATCAGCCTCGGCTGCCGCCTCAACATCGCCGAAAGCGAGACCATCCGCGCGCTCGTCGCGGGGCGGGACATGGTCGTGGTCAACAGCTGCGCCGTCACTAACGCCGCGGTGAAGGCTACGCGCGTCGCGATCCGCCGGGCCAAACGCGATCGGCCGGACGCGCAGATCGTCGTCACCGGCTGCGCTGCTCAGATCGACCCCGCGAGCTTCGCCGCGATGCCCGAAGTCGACCGTGTCATCGGCAATGCCGACAAGCTAACGTCGCAAACCTGGCAGACTGACGCCCCGGTCGTCGTTTCCGACATCATGCAAGTCCGCGAGACCGCGCCGCATCTCGCCGCGAGCTTCTCCGCTCACGCCCGCGCGTTCGTCGAGGTCCAGAACGGCTGCGACCACCGCTGCACCTTCTGCGCGATCCCGTTCGGCCGCGGCCCCAGCCGCTCGGTCCCCGCAGGCGCGGTCGTCGACCGGATCGCCGGTCTCGTCGACGCCGGCCACCGCGAGATCGTCCTCACCGGCGTCGACCTCACCAGCTACGGCCCCGACCTCCCCGGCGCGCCGACGCTCGGCCATCTCGTCGAACGCATCCTGCATCACGTCCCAAAGCTCGAACGCCTGCGCCTGTCCTCACTCGACGGCATCGAGATCGACGACCGCCTCTTCGCGCTGCTGACGACCGAGCGCCGGATCATGCCGCACGTCCACCTCTCGCTCCAGGCCGGAGACGACATGATCCTCAAGCGCATGAAGCGCCGCCATTCGCGCGCGGAAAGCGTCGCCCTCGTCGAGCGCCTCAAGACCGCCCGCTCCGACATCGCGATCGGCGCGGACCTGATCGCCGGCTTCCCGACCGAAGACGCGGCGATGTTCGCCAACACGCGCGCGCTGATCGACGACTGCCACATCGTCCACCCGCACATCTTCCCCTACTCGCCGCGCGCCGGCACCCCCGCCGCGCGGATGCCGCAGGTCGAGCCCGAAGTCCGCCGCCAGCGCGCCGCCCTCCTCCGCGAGGCTGGCGAAACGTCGCGAGCGAACTGGCTGCAAACGCTGGTAGGCACCTCGCAGGATCTGCTAGTCGAACGCCCCGGCGACCGCGGGCATATCGGTAATTTCGCAGAAGTCCTGCTGGACGAACCCGCCATACCCGGCGACATCGTCCCCATCACGATCACCGGCGCCACGTCCGACCGCCTCAGCGCAACACGAGAACCATCATGAGCACCACCCCAACCTGGCACGACAAGCTGATCGGCGGCTTCAAGCGCACCTCCGACCGGCTCGTCGGCAACCTCGCCGGCCTCGGCGGCGCGCGGCTCGACGATTCGACGCTCGACGACATCGAGGAAGCGCTGATCGCCTCCGATCTCGGCCCCGAGACCGCCGGCCGCATCCGCCGCCGCCTGTCCGAAGGCAGCTTCGAGCGCAACATGGAGGAGCTCGGCATCCGCGTGATCGTCGCGGAAGAGGTCGAGAAGGTCCTTGCCACGGTCGCCAAGCCGATCGAGATCGACGCCTTCCCGCGCCCGCAGGTGATCCTCGTCATCGGCGTCAACGGCTCGGGCAAGACCACCACCATCGCCAAGCTCGCGCATCTGCTGATGGAGCAGGATTACGGCGTGATGCTCGCCGCCGGTGACACCTTCCGCGCCGCCGCGATCGGCCAGCTCCGCACCTGGGCGGAGCGAGTCGGCGTGCCGATCGTTACCGGCCCCGAAGGCGGCGACGCTGCGGGCGTGGTCTGGGACGCGGTCAAGAAGGCGACCGAAACCGGCATCGACGTGCTGATCGTCGACACCGCGGGCCGCTTGCAGAACAAGCGCGAACTGATGGACGAACTGGCCAAGATCCGCCGCGTGCTGGGGAGGATCAACCCCGAAAGCCCGCACGACATCGTCCTCGTCCTTGACGCCACCACCGGCCAGAACGCACTCCAGCAGATCGAAGTCTTCAAGGAAGTCGCCGGCGTCACCGGGCTCGTGATGACCAAGCTCGACGGCACCGCCCGCGGTGGTGTGCTGGTCGCGGCCGCGGAGAAATACGGCCTTCCGATCCACGCGATCGGCATCGGCGAGGGCATGACCGACCTGCGCCCGTTCGATGCGAACGAGGTGAGCCGCATTATCGCCGGGGTTGAGAGCGTCCGGAAGTAACGCTCGGAACGTCCTTCGATACGCCATCTCGACAAGCTCGACGGCTACTCGGGACGAACGGCGGGCTGACAGACGCCCTCCCGAACTGCCCCCGTTCGTGCCGAGTAAGGATCGAGCTTGTCGAGGGCCTGTATCGAGGTACATGCCCGCACGCACCCGCCCCCAGGAAGCGAAAACCCAGTGACCCCAACCAAGCCCCCCCTCTCCCCCGGCCTCCGCATGGCGGTCGACTACGGCCCGCTCGCGGTCTTCTTCGCGGTGAACTTCCTCACGCCCGGCCTGCCGATCGTCCGCGTCGTCGCCGCGACCACCGCGTTCATCATCGCCACGATCGCCGCGATGATCGTGTCGAAGGTCAAGACCGGCCACATCTCGCCGATGCTGTGGCTGTCGGGTGTGCTGATCGTCGTGTTCGGCGGGCTGACGATCTATTTCCACGACCAGCGCTTCATCCAGATGAAGCCGACGATCATCTACGCGATGTTCGCGGCGATCCTGACGTTCGGGCTCGTCACCGGGCGCCCGCTGCTCCAGTCGCTGCTCGCCACCGCTTACCCCGGTCTGTCCGCCGATGGTTGGCGCAAGCTGACGCGCAACTGGGCGGTGTTCTTCGTGCTCATGGCGGTGCTGAACGAGGCCGTGTGGCGCAATACCACCTGGGATTTCTGGGTCGGCTTCAAGCTCTGGGGTGCCATCCCGCTGACGCTGCTCTTCGCGTTCGCCAACATTCCGATGCTGCTGAAGCACGGATTGCAAACGGGCGACAAAGCCGTGACCGACCTGCCGCCCGAAGGGTAATCTACTACTTCCCTCCCACCTGCGGAAGGGGTCGGGGGAGGGCCTGACCAACAGACCGGACGCCAGTACGTACGTCGCGCCCTCCCCTAGCCCCTCCCGCAAGTGGGAGGGGAATTCAGGTTCAGCCCGCAACCTTGGCGTAGCGCTCGCCGACGACATCCCAGTTCACGATGTCCCACCAAGCCTTCAGATAGCCCGGACGATCATTCTTGTACGTCAGGTAGTATGCGTGCTCCCAGACGTCGTTACCGAGCAGCGGCGTACCCGGCTCCTTGGCGTCGTCCATCAGCGGGTTGTCCTGGTTCGGCGTGCTCGTCACCTTCAGCTTGCCGCTCGCATCCGCGATCAGCCACGCCCAACCCGAGCCGAATTGCCCCGCACCCTTGGTGTTGAACTCTTCCTTCAGCTTGTCGAGGCTGCCGAAGTCGCGATCGATCGCCTCGGCGAGCTTGCCCGACGGTGCTTGGCCGCTCTTGGCCGCCATCGTCTTCCAGAAGAAGTCGTGGTTCCAGAAACCGCCGCCATTGTTGCGGACCAGCGGCGGCTGCGACGAGATCATGCCGAGGATGTCCTCGATCGACTTGCCCGCAAGCGCGGAGTCCTTCTCGACGCCTTCGTTCAACTTCGCGGTGTACGCCGCGTGATGCTTGTCGTGATGAAACTTCATCGTCTCCTGGTCGATCACCGGCTCGAGCGCGTCATAGGCATACGGCAGCGGTGGGAGTTCGAAAGCCATGGGGTTCTCCTTTATGGGGTCGGACGCTCAACGTCCGCACCTCGCAAATGGTCCCGCAAAAGTCGTTGCGCAAGCGTATCCAGCGGCCGAAACGCCGCGACCCGACAGCATCATCGGTCAGGCGGCGGTCTTCCCGTATTCCTGCCGCGTGACGGGATGGCTCGACGAGAGACCGCCATCGACCGCGATCGCTTGGCCGTTTACGTAGCTGGCGTCGTCCGAGGCGAGGAACAGCGCGACCTTGGCGAGTTCCTCGGGCTGCGCGCCGCGGTGGAGCGGGTTGAGGCGGCCGACGCGGTCCATCTTGTTCGCCTCGCGCGCGTAGTCGAACACGGGCTTGGTCATGCCCGTCTCGGTCAGCCCCGGACAGATCGCGTTGACGCGGACGTTCGAGCCGGTGAGTTGTTGCGCCGAGACGGCAGCGAGGTTGATGACGCCGGCCTTCGACGCGGAATAGGCGGGCGAGCCGGCGCCGGAGCGGATGCCGGCGACGCTGGCAGTAAGGACGATGGCCCCCTTCCCTCGTTCGGCGATGCGCGGCGCGGCGTGCTTGATCGCGAGGAACGGGCCGATCAGGTTGACGCGCAGCACTTCGGTGATCAGCGCGACGTGGGTGTCGAACAGGTTCGCCATGCCGCCCGAGATACCCGCATTGGCGAACATCACGTCGAGCCCGCCGAAGCTGTCGCACGCCAGCGCCACGGTGCGGATCACGTCCTCTTCGAGCCCGGCGTCGATGCGGATCGCCTTCGCCGTGCCGCCGGCCTGCGTGATCAGGTGCGCGGTTTCGTCCGCGCCCTCGGTCTTGTCGGCGACGACGACCCTGCCCCCTTCGCTTGCGAACAGGAGCGCGGCGGCGCGGCCTATGCCGGAGCCTGCGCCAGTGACGATGATGGATTTGTCCGTAAAGCGCATCGCTTGGTCCTTCGGTTAGATCGTGACGCCGCCATCGATGACCATCGTCTGGCCGGTCATGAAGTTGCTTGCCGAGGACGCGAGGAAGACGACCGCGCCCGCGATCTCTTCCGGCTCGCCGATCCGGCGGAGCGGCACGCTGGTGTTCGCTGCCTCGATCCGCTGCGGGTCTTCCCACAAGGCGCGCGCGAAGTCGGTCTTGATCAGGCCGGGGGCGATGCAGTTCACGCGGACGTTGGACGGCCCGAACTCGACCGCGAGGTTGCGCGCGAGCTGCATGTCGGCGGCCTTGCTGATGCAATAGGCGCCGATCACCGGTGAGCCACGAAGCCCGCCGATCGACGAGATGATGATGATGCTGCCGCTGCGGCGCTCCAGCATCTCGGGCGCGACCATCTGGATCAGCCAGTGGTTGGAAACGATGTTGTTGTCGAGAATCTTGCGGAACTGGTCGTCGGCGATGCCGGCTTGGGGCCCGTAATAGGGGTTCGATGCGGCGTTGCAGACAAGGATGTCGATGCGGCCGAACGTCGCGCGGGTCTCGTCGACGAGGTGCTGGAGGCCCGCCTTGTCCGAGATGTTCGCGGCGATGGCGATGGCGGTGCCCTCGCCGTGCTTGGCGTTGAGTTTCGCCGCGACCGTGTCGCACGCGTCCTGCTTGCGGCTGGAGATCACAATCTTCGCGCCGTGTTCCGCCAGCTCGCGCACGGACGCCAAGCCGATGCCGCGAGACGATCCCGTGACGATGGCGACCATGCCGGTCAGGTCGAATGGCGACATTGTCTTCTGCTCCCCTTCCGCTTGCGGGAGGGGTCGGGGGAGGGCCCGATCTTTCCGCAACGTTTCATGCCGGGGAAGGTCAGCCCCTCCCCTAACCCTCCCGCAAGCGGGAGGGGAATCAGGCCCCTGCCTTCACCGCGAAGCCCCAGGCCGCATCCGCCAACCCGTGGATCTTCGCCACCGTCTTCTCCGCCTGCGCGCTAGAAGCGGTGCCGTCGACGATACGCTTCTTGATGCCCTGGACGATGCCGGTCAGGCGGAAGAGGTTGTAGGCGAAATACCAGTTGAGATCGGGGACGCCGTCGCGACCGGTGGCGGCGCAATAGCGTTCGACCACCTGCTCGATCGTCGGGATGCCCGTCTCCGGCCCGGTCATGCCGAGCACGCCCGAGCGCCCTTCGGGTTCGGTCACCCAGCTCATCAGCAGATACGAGAAGTCCGCCAGCGGATCGCCGAGCGTCGACAATTCCCAGTCGAGCACCGCGATGACCTTTGGCTCGGACGGCGCGAAGATCATGTTGTCGATGCGGTAGTCGCCGTGGACGATCGAGGTGCGCGTCTGCTCGGGGAGCGTGCGCGGCAGCCATTCGATCAGCCGTTCGACCGACTCCATATGCTCGGTCTCGGCGGCGCGGTATTGCTTGGTCCAGCGGCCGACCTGGCGCTCGAAGTAATTGCCGGGCTTGCCGTACTCGCCGAGCCCCGCCGCCGCGTAATCGGTGTTGTGGAGCGCGGCGAGCGTGTCGACCATCGCCTCGTAATGCGCGGTGCGCTCAGGCGCAGTCGCACCGGGCATCGCGCCGTCCCAGATCGTCCGGCCCTCGACCATCTCCATGACGTAGAAGGCCGAACCGATGACCGCCGCGTCCTCGCAGAGACCATAGGGCCGAGGCACCGGGAAACCGGTGGGATGCAGCCCTGCGATGACGCGGTATTCACGATCGACGGCGTGCGCGCTCGGCAGGATCGGGCCGAACGGTTTCCGGCGCAGCACGTAGGCGCGATCCGGCGTATCGAGCCGATAGGTCGGGTTCGACTGGCCACCGGCAAACTTCGCGTAGGTCAGCGGGCCGGCATAGCCGGGCACGTTGGCGGTCATCCACGCGCCAAGCTTGTCGAGGTCGAGCTTGTCACGCTCCCCGACCTCGATCGTGCCGACCATGCTGGTCGATGCGTCGCTCACGAGAAGGTGATCACGCTGCGAGTGGTGTCGCCGCGGCGGAGTTCGTCGAACGCATCGTTGATGCGCTCGAGCGGCATCCGGTCGGCGATGATCGTGTCGAGATCGAGCAACCCGCGCATGTAGAAATCGACCAGCCGTGGGATGTCGACCGGGAAGCGGTTCGAGCCCATGAACCCGCCCTGCAAGCGCTTGCCCGACAGCAGGTCCATCGCCGACAGACCGACCTTCTCGCCGAGCGGCATCATCCCGAGGATCGTCGCGGTGCCGCCGCGACGCAGGACCTTAACCGCGGTCGCCGCCGATTGCGCACGCCCGACCGCCTCGATCGCGTGATGCACGCCGCCCTTGGTGATCGCGACGACCTCGTCCGCGGCGGTGTCGGACAGCGCGTCGATGCTGTGCGTCGCGCCGAGCTTCTCCGCCATCGCGCGCTTCTCGGGCACCGGATCGAGCGCGATGATCTTGCCAGCGCCGGCGATCTTGGCCGCGTTGACCGCCGCGAGCCCAATGCCGCCGCAGCCGACCACGCAGACCGTCTCGCCCGGCGTCACATCCGTAGTGTTAAACACCGCCCCCGCCCCCGTCGTGATCGCGCAACCGAGCAGCGCAGCGCGGTCCATTGGCATGTCACGGTCGATCGCCACGCAAGCATGTTCGTGGACCAGCATCATCTCGGCATAGGCACTGAGGTTGAGCATCTGCGCAATCGGCCGGTCGCCGAGCATCAGGCGCGGTGTAGCGCCTTTCGGGCGGCGGACGCTGGCGTCGATACACAACGACATCCGCCCGGTGACGCAGAATTCGCATTGGCCGCAAAACGCCGAGAGGCAGGTCACGACATGGTCGCCGACCTTCACGCCGCGCACTTCATCGCCGACCGCCTCGACCACGCCGCAAGCCTCATGCCCTGGGATCGTCGGCATCGCGTGCGGATAGGCGCCATCGACGAAATGCAGGTCGGACCGGCACACGCCGACCGCGACCGTGCGGATCAGCACTTCGTGGGCCGTCGGCTTCGAGACGGTCACGTCCTCGATGCTGAGCTGGGTGTTGGCTTCGAAAAGGACTGCGGCTTTCATGGGTAGGTGCGCTCCGAAACGAGACCGTCATCCTGGCGAAAGTCAGGACCCAGAGCCAAGAGCGCTGCCCTTTTGGCTATGGGTCCTGGGTCGAGCCCAGGATGACGAAGAAAGAAGGACGAACGGGGAGTGCGGTGGGCTTACCGGCTCACCCCGACGTCCCCGCTGGACACGCCACCCTTCCGGAAGTCGCCGTACTTCCCGAACTCGTTGCGCGCGATCGAGCGATTGTGGACCTCGTCCGGGCCATCCGCGAACCGCAGCGTCCGCATCGCCGCCCAGTCATGCGCCAACCGGAAATCGCCCGAGACGCCGCCGCCGCCATGCGCCTGGATCGCATCGTCGAGGATCCTGAGCGCCATGTTCGGCGCCGCCACCTTGATCATCGAAATCTCGATCTGCGCGGACTTGTTGCCCGCCTTGTCCATCATGTCCGCCGCCTTGAGGCACAGCAGCCGCGTCATCTCGATGTCGATGCGCGCAGTTGCGATGCGCTCTTCCCACACCGAGAAGTCGGCAATCCGTTTCCCGAACGCGACACGCGACAGCAGCCGCCGGGCCATCGCCTCGATCGCGGTTTCCGCAACACCGATCGTCCGCATGCAGTGATGGATACGCCCCGGCCCAAGCCGCCCCTGCGCGATCTCGAACCCACGGCCCTCGCCGAGCAACACGTTCTCGACCGGCACGCGGACGTTCTCCAGTACGACCTCACCATGCCCATGCGGCGCGTGGTCATAGCCATACACGGAGAGCATCCGCTTGATCGTCACGCCGGGCGTGTCCATCGGCACAAGGATCTGGCTCTGCTGCTGGTGCCGCGAGCCCTCGAAGCTCGTCTTGCCCATCACAATCGCGATCTTGCAGCGCGGATCGCCGACGCCGCTCGACCACCATTTCGTACCGTTGATGACGTAGTGATCGCCATCCCGCACCATCGACGTCTCGATGTTGGTTGCGTCCGACGACGCCACCGCAGGCTCGGTCATCAGGAACGCGGAACGGATCTCGCCACGCATCAGCGGCCCGAGATACGCCTCCTTCTGCTCGCGCGTGCCATAGCGGTGAAATACCTCCATGTTGCCGGTATCGGGCGCCGAACAGTTGAAGCACTCGCTCGCCCAGCCGATCTTGCCCATCTCCTCCGCGCATAACGCATATTCGAGATTGGTAAGCTGCGTGCCTTCGAACGCGAACGAATCGTCGACATGCGTCTGGCCAGAATGCGGCGGCATGAAGAAATTCCAGAGCCCCGCGGCCTTGGCCTTCTCCTTCATCTCCTCGATCACCGGAATCACCTTCCAGCGCTCGCCCTCATGCGCCTGCTGGTCGTAATCGGCCTGTCGCGGGCGGATATTCTGGTCGATGAAATCCCGGACCCGATCCCGGAAATACGTCTCTCGTTCGCTCAGCGTAAAATCCATGCGGGCTCTCCGTTCGTCATCGCTCTGGAGGCGGGGTAGACCATACCGCACATTCGGTAAAGCGTGTGGAGGGCCCTGGAAAGCATGTTTTCAAGTCCGCCCTGAAACCGCCTAAAAAGCACTGTATCTTCAAATCGAAGCTGTTAGGGTGTTTCGATGAAGGTTCCGGCAGAGGCCAGCGACGAGAGCGAACAGGGGACCAAGCGCTTCCGTGCGAAGCGTGACGCGATCCTCGCCGCGGCGGCAGAAGCGATCAACGAACAGAGTGCCAAGGGCATGACGTTCGCGGACGTGGCGCGGCGCGTCGGGCTCAATACGACGAGCGTTACCTATTA
>Ga0308164_10005021_pt1 | contig 10882 bp, 10 predicted proteins | sample PhyTR2_FD_201031 | JGI IMG/M metagenome (GOLD analysis project Ga0308164, IMG submission 201031) | Phyllosphere microbial communities from UC Gill Tract Community Farm, Albany, California, United States - DLSLT.R2 | ecosystem: Host-associated > Plants > Phyllosphere > Unclassified | place: USA... | reverse complement strand
GCACGTAGGTTCGTAATGCAATCGGTGGTGGTGGGTAATCATCCTCTGCATAGTGCTGCTCTCGTAGTTCAGCCGGCGTTTTATTGGTCAATTATCCAATTTTGGAAGAATCGATGAAAACCTTCTCTGAAGCCCTGATGGCAGGATTCATTGATCCCTCGGCCACGATCGAGTTACCGCTTGGTGACTCAGTGCGGTGCGTCCTGGTTCACGGGTTTCTTTCGCCAAGAGAATGCGAAAACTTGATCGAAGCCATCGAGAGGCATGGGTTCGCCAGCGCAGCGCCCGACTATCCACCCTCCTATCGCGACAATGACCGAATCGTGGCAGACGACCCGGCGCTGGCCAGCAAGCTCTTCGAAAGACTGACACAATGCGCCTCACATTTGTCGGGACTCAACACCGTGATCGACGAAGACGACTGGACCGTGATCGGGGTCAACGAGCGGCTGCGCTTCTGCCGCTACCGGCCCGGCACCCGGTTCCGTGCCCATCAGGATGGCGTACACCATCGCCATAACACGCAATCGCGCCTGACCTTTATGGTCTATCTCAACGATGACGCGTTCATCGGTGGGGATACGGTGTTCTTCAACGACCGGTCCGCAGCCATGTCAGACCGGGATGCCATCCTGTGTCTGCGACCTCGTAGAGGCAGCCTTATCGTATTTGATCATGCACTCTGGCACACCGGCGCCTTGGTGAGCGCGGGCCAAAAATACGTCATGCGCAGTGACCTGATGTACGAGCCGCAACAGCCCCCGCAGCTCGACGGCCCTTTCCAGCCAGGGCATCGCGGATACGTCTGGGCACTTGTCCGTCTCGGCGACTCGGGTTTTGCAAGCGCTGGCCGCGACGCGACCATCCGGCTCTGGGATCGCGACGGCGGTTGTCTGGGCCAGCTAAACGGACACACTCAGTCGGTCTTGGGCTTGGTGGAATGTGCACCCGGCGAGCTTGTTTCGCATTCGCGGGACCGCATAATTCGACGCTGGTCGCTGGCGACCGGAACATCATCGGTGATAGGCACGTCGGACTCGGCAGTACTGTCTTGTGCGCAACTCGACTGCGGCCGCCTCGTCACCGGAGCCGCTGATGGCAGCTTGATGGTCTGGGACCTTGCAGCAGGGACTGCGTCCAGACATCAGACCCACTCACACTGGATATGGGCGATTGCACCATTGGGTAACGGCCGTTTCGCCACTGCATCAGAGGATGGCACAGTCAGACTCTGGCAACGAGAGGAACCGGACTGCGTGCAGGTGATTGATCTGGGCCAGTCCCTCAGGACGCTTGCGAGCTGGATCGACACTCACGGCAGTGTCATCCTGGCCGCTGGCGACATCGAAGGCATGGTGCACCTGCTTGCGACCGATCCAGTGCCACTACGCCTGAACAGCTTCTGCGCCCACGAAGGGCCAGTCCGGCGCGTACGTTTCGAGAGCCGACACTTACTGCTGACATGCGGCGAGGACGGACTCGTAAGCCGGTGGAACCTGCAGTCACTGCAGGGGACGGTGATAGGGTCGCACGACAACTTTGCTACCGACGTATTACCCACCGGAGACGGCCGCTGGGTCAGTTGCGGCTATGATGGCCGGATAATCATGCAGGGTGCGAAAACATGCCCGACAGTTTCGTCTTCCGGTGCATAACCGTTAAGGTTGATGAACGTGCACATGACCGGCATAACACTTACCGCGACAGTGCTATCAACCAGAATGTTGCGCATCCGTCATCTCAATGAGCGATGTGCTGAAGAGAATGAGCGACGAATCGATTGGGACTGACATGAAAAAGGTTGTGTTGGCACTTTCATCGATCATGCTGGCAGCCTGCATGCCGTACAGCTCAGTGACCTCGCCAGATCCAGACATGCGTCTTGATGGAGATGAACCTGAAGGTTATCCAAGGACGTTCGTTGTTCACTACAAAGGAAGCTGCTATCGGGCTACCGAGTCATGGTCCAAGGAAACAGAAGCAATCAGAGGTCATACTCTATGGATCAAGCGGCAGACTCGAGAGGGTGTTGCCTGTCCATAGCCTCGCAGTAAAGGCTGACCTCGCGCCCAGGAGCAGGCCGCGCTTATGAAGCGTACTGATGCCCTCGAACTCAACCTTTTGGTCTGTCCTCAACTTCATGTTCTGGTGTGTGATGTAATCGCGCCGAGACGGATGAAGCAACGCGCCGGAGTAAGGTCAATCTATGCCAAAGAAATCTCAAACCAAAGCAGCGACTGCTGCTGATATCGAGCACTCCATCCAGGCGCTGAACACGATGGCTGAACGCCTGTGGGGCGATGGCCGGGAGGCTGAGGCAAAAGCCCTGCTCGACGCCCTGGATGCTTTGAACCGAGCGCTCGATAGAATCAGGATCGGGGAAAGCCGCAGGGTCCTTCATTGATCCGCCAGCCTGCGTATGTCTTGTACCAACAAGCGGCTGGCACTCAATCACAACGTCAAAACCATTCCATGATTCGATGGACACGAGCCTGATAATGCCCCGAACATCGATGCTCAAGGCAGCGTAAATGATGAATCGTCATGCGACACGCAGCGTGTTGTTTTTCTTGCCCCTCTTCTTGCTGTGCGAACCCGTACAGGCATCAACGTGGCAAATTTGCAGGATGGAACTGCGCATCACCGATGTCTTGAAAAAGCCTTATCCGACATTACAGGCACAGGTATTAAAGGTACGTACGACATCGCCCGCTATAGAGTGCCCGATGGAAGGAACCATCCTCACGTTTACGCCAGAAACCAAGGACTACCAGAACGATCTGCCGCGTCGGCAGTGGCCCAAAAAAGGGCAGTCTGTGCGCGTCGACTACCGGTATCTGGATGGTATGTGCAAAGGCGACGGCCATAGCCATGCATGCCGCATCAAGCACTACCCAATGGTTGGGCCTTGAATATCAGGGGAAGTCTTGATCGTCTTTGATAAATAATCGGTTTCCATAATCCGAAGAAAAGGCCAGCGGGTTTGATAACTTTTCGCCTTCTGATCGAACAGGTCGGGATGGGCGTTGTTGGGATTGATCCTGAGAAGCCCCTGCCCCACATCGTCCAGACCAAAAGGTGCGTAAACGTCGCCCGCTTCAACATCCAGCCCGATACAGGTACCGGCAATGAGATAGCGGTCAATACCGTCCCGGGTCGAATGGAGTTGAGGACTATCTCGGCCAAACCGCTGTTGATACCAAAGATGGACGCGTGCCTGGTTCTTGATGTCGACATTGACGCCCAGATCATTAAAAAGACGTCTGGCCGAGGTGATGACCTCGTTTTCCGCCTCCCAGGACAGTTCGGTATCGAAGTAGAAAACGTCGTAGTCCTTTACCCCCCAATCTGGCGGCAACTGCGCCTGATGATTCCAGACAGCCTGGAACAGACAGCCCGCAGTGAGCATGCACTGACTCAAGCCAAGTGAAGGCAAACGGGACATGATTTCCGAATTCACGGAATTGGTCATTGCTATTCTGACCAGCTCTTCGGCACTCAATGTCGTACCCATCCGTGGTTCCTCAATACCGTCTGGGGCCCCTTGCCAGGCAAATGACGCTTTGGCTACCGAGCTTTGAGCGAGGCTACTACCATCGATAGTACCCCATGATTGTTTCTGGGTGACGCATGCGGCCGCTGCTCCGTATGTCCCCTATCCGAACCTGAGTAGTCAAAAAAGTCGCCGACTTCCGCAAGGCGCGTCGCATATTCGACAGCCAGGAGGGCAAAAAACCCTCATGGCAAATTCCCACTCCTGTTCCAGAAAATCTCTAAGACTCAATCAGACCGGGCGTCCATCCAACCCCGCAAAATAATGATCACACCACGAACCGATTCACCAACTGATTCAGGTTGACCGCCAGTTTCGACATTTCGCCACATGCACTGGCCGTCTGGCTGGCACCTGCGGCGCTCTGGGTGGCGAGTTCGCGGATGCTGACCAGGTTGCGGTCAACTTCGCGGGCAACATGGGACTGCTCTTCGGAGGCAGTTGCGATCATGAGGTTGCGCTCGTTGATCTGGACAATGGCCTTGGCAATCTGGTCCAGCGAAGTGCTGGCTTCCTGAGCGACGCCCAGCGACTCGGTCGCCAGATCCTTGCTTGTGTTCATCGCTTTCACCGCCAGATCGGAATCGGTCTGGATCGCCGCGATCATCTGCTCGATTTCCTGTGTCGACACCTGGGTGCGATGGGCCAGCGCTCTTACTTCATCCGCTACTACCGCAAACCCGCGGCCCTGCTCGCCTGCACGGGCGGCCTCGATCGCAGCGTTCAACGCCAACAGGTTGGTCTGCTCGGCAATCGCTCGAATCACCTCGACCACTTTGGAGATGCTCTGGGCACGATTGGACAGGCCTTGAATCTGCTCACTGGTGTTCTCGACATTGCCGTTCAGCTTTTGAATCGACTTCAATGTCTGGGCCACTCGGGCCGAACCTTCTTCGGTGTAACCCTGGGTGCGTTTCGACTCTTCAGAAGCTGATTCCGCGTTACGAGCGACCTCGTCAACCGCCGCGCTCATTTCGGTGACTGCCGTTGCCGCCTGATTGACCTCATCATTCTGGGCAACAAGACCCCGGCTGGACTCTTCGGTGACCGCCGTCATCTCTTCCGAGGCGGACGCCAGTTGGGTGGACGAATCGGCGATCTGCATGATCGTGGTGCGAAGGTTTGTCTGCATTTGCGCCAGCGCTTTCAACAATCGCCCGGCTTCATCAGTCCCGCTGACCAGCACTTCCTTGGAGAGGTCACTGGCTGCAATGCGCTCTGCGACGGACAAAGCATCGTTGATCGGTGAAGTAATACTTCTCGTCAGCAGCAGTGCAAAACCAATCGTCAGAATAACGACAGCCGTGATGAGTCCTACAACAAGCCAGAACCCATTCTCGTAAAGATCAGTGGCGGTTTGCCCGGCCTGAGCGGCGCCTTCATTGTTGAAGTCGGTGAGGTCTTTGATCTGATTTTCCATCGCGTTCGTGAGCGGGCGAATGCCGGTACTGACCAGCTTGACCGCTGCCGGGATATCACCCTGTTTCATCAAAGGTTCGAGAAGCTCCAATTGCCTGGAGTAGGCATCGGCACTGGTTTTTACCGGTGTATAAACCGACCGTTCCTTTTCGCTCGCGATGAGTGGTTCATAATTTACCACCGCATCAGTGAACGCCTTACGGTAGCCAGGGAAGCTCTCGATGGTCTTTTGAATGGATTGAGGGTCAGCAAGACCACGCTGCGTTTCAAGCCTCAAGCGAAGGACCGTAGCATTCATCAACGCCGTTTGTCGAATACTGGCCATCCAGTTGAGTTCGACATCTTTTTCAGCGTCCCTCAGCTTGCCCATTTGCACCACGGCAAATGCGCCGAGCACAAACACCAGAGCGATGATCAGTGCGAAAAACAGGGCAGCTCGAGGAGCTACGTTCATATTTCTAAGGCGCATGCTGGATTCCTGTCTTCCGTCGAATGATTGACACATCATCATGCTATCGACTCAAAGCTGGAAACTTTAAGCAGGCTTCAACGGTTCAGCACCGGGTGGATCACTAAAAAAGGCGCCTCTGGCCACGTCACCCCATCATTGACGGGCGTGGCCTCGGTTTTGGCTAAAGCTCAGACCCACTTACTCGCGCGACATCACGGCGTTGTGCACGGGCAAATGAAATTTTGCCGGGTGCTGCTGCAGGAAGCGCTTGACCGCTTGGTCCTGGCGATCCACTACACACACGTTCACGCTGGGGCTAGGCACGGTGCAATTGCCAAGCGCGAGAAGTCCGCAATTCATGACGCCATATACCGCCACGGGTTGCGCGACGTCTGAACAGCCGTAGACCATCTCGCCCAGATAGTTAAGCTGCCCCTGAGTAACTGTAAAACGCAGTGGTCTGGAGTAAGGCCCCATAACGCCGCGACGATGGCCAAGGCGGCTGACCTCGTATACACCGGCAGGCAGCCATGCCGAGTAATCGTCCTTGGGTCCCCATCCGAAGGTCTTGTCACTTTTGATATCACGAAACTCAAGGTAGGTTCCGTAAGGGCCACCCTCTATCAAAGTCCCGAACACCAGACCGGCATTTTGAGAATTGTAAACGGGAGAGTCCAACGCCATGTCTTTGGGCAGTTGCGCACAACCGGCCAAGAGTCCAATCAGGCCAATTGCATACAGAGGGTGCGAGCAAAGCATTCCATTACCTCGAAGAAAAAACGAATCAATAAAACTTTACAGTGATCAGTCCGCTGGACGGCGACCTCCACCTTCCTTAGCATGACGGCTTTTCGCCTTACCGTTCATCAGGGACGATACATCATGTTCAATTTTTTCCAATGGCGCATGTTTGCTACCGTCAGCATTTCTGCATTATTACTCAGTGGATGCAGCTTCAATGGCAACTATCAAGACGCCACTGAGCCAGATGCGGCCAAGCTGCGCTTTATAAGCAGTAATGAAAACTCGACCCTCGATTTCTTCGACGCAGACCACTGCGACGGCCAGACCACCGGACTGCTCAACAACCTGTTTTCCGCCGACACCAGACGACGGGCATCCATGAGCGTCGCGCCCCCCGAAGATGCCAAAGGCTATCTGGAGGTACGACTCAAACCCGACCATGAGCTCTTCATGCGAGCCAATACCCTGGGCACTGGCATTGTTTGCACCGTAGCGTTCAATTTCACGCCGCAACGGGGCGGCGAGTATGAGGCAAACTTTCGCTACGTAGGTCGCAGTTGCCAGGTCAAGCTCGACCACCTGCGCCAGGTTGATGGGAAAGTTGTGCGCACGCCGATCGTACTCGTCGAAAAAGGCATGCCTGCCTGCATCGGACGTAACCCGATTTTCCTCAAGCCTATCGAGACTCAGCCGCAATCAACCGAGCGAGCCGCGCTTATCGCGCAGATTGTCGAGGCCAGCGTCATTGAAAAAATGAAACCCGATGCCTCCAACACCCCCGTGGCACGTAACGCTTTGCTCGACAAATTGGTGGCGGAACGCAAACAACGTCTGAATTTCAACTTGCCGGATGCGTACTGGACTGAATATCGCCAGCATTCGGAACAGTTCATCAAAGAATTCACGGGCATCAATGCCCGGTCATTGCAGTTGTACAAGGATTATTACAGCAGGCATCTGGGCCAGCTTGACACTCCCGAGCTCAAAGCGCTGCTACCTGACAGCGCAACTGCCGACCACGGTAAAGCGATGTCTACCAACAATAAGATGCTGGAATACTATTACCGGACCCAGCAAGAATTGCGCAAGGAAGTACTCAGCGCGCACCAGACCCGAATGGCAGATCTGGACCGACGTTTTGAGGTGTGTAAACGCTTCGCCGCCTGCTGGCAGAACTGAAGAACCCGGCGATCAGGCAGGGCCCTTCTTAACCCTGCCGCTCAGCACAAACACGCCAAGCGCCACACCACACACCACCACCTGAATCCCGCCCAGTGTGGTCACGGCCGGATAGGTCAGTGCCGATCCCAGCCACGTGGTAACCGCCGCGCAGCCCATGGTCAAAAACCCCAGCAACGCAGAGGCGAGCCCTGCCTGTGCGCCGTAAGGCCCCATGGTGACGGCGGTGCCCAGCGGATTGGCCAAGCCCATGCCCCACAGAAAGATGACCATCGACAAGGTGTAGGCGCCCAGGCTCGGGCTCACCGGCCCCAGCAACAGCACCAGTCCGCCGAACAGTGCGATGGCAAAGCCTGTCGCTGTGACGGTCCGGATGCCGAATCGGTGGGCAAGCTTGGGGGCTGCGATACCTGCGGTGAAGACCACGAATACCGTTGCAGCGAAATAGAACCCCGCTTCCAGAGACGTCAGCCCTATCCCGCTCATCAAAATCGTTGGTGCAGCACCGAAAGAGGCAAACAGCCCGCTCATCAACAGGCTCACCGACAGACCGGGCAGGATGAATCGACGGTCCCGCATCAGCTTGCCGTAGGCGGCGAACACTTCGGGCACCGAGCGCGAAACGCGGCTGGAGGCTGGCAGCGTTTCGCCAAGCGTAAGGCTGTAAATCAGCGCGACCAACAGCGCGGCAATTGCGACGATGACGAAGATCGCGCGCCATCCCAGCGCGGTCGTCAGCACACTGCCCAGCAAGGGCGAGAACCCCGGCGCTGCGGCGGTCGCGACCATGATCAGCGACATCGCTCGCGCCAGTGCTTCGCCTTGAAACAGGTCCCGCGCGATCGCTCGCGCCAGTACTGCCGCCGCGCATATCCCCAGTGCCTGTATCACACGTCCGGCAATCAGCATCTCGAACGACTGGGCGAAGCCGCACACTGCCGTGCCGATCACGAAGACCGACAGACCGCCCAACACCAGCCTCTTTCTTCCGTAGCGATCTGCCAACGGGCCGACGACCAGTTGGGCCAGGGCGAAGGTGATGAAGAAGCTGGAAAACGTCAGTCCCAGTTCGCGTGACGACACGCCCAACCGGGATGCCATCTCGGGAAAGGCAGGCAGGATGATATTGGTGGACAGGATGCTGAGCGCCGAAAGGCCCGCCAGCAGTGCAATCACCTTACCCGTGGGTGCCACGTTCACATCGTTGTCCGTCACGTTGTTCATCAATGGCTCTCTATCAAAAGACTGGTTTGCTGAGTACACGCCATTCCGCGTGGGAGGGGGCTTGCCGGCGATCTGCCGGGAACCGGCAGCAAAACCTGCACACGCGGTCTGTCAGATACAACCTGGCCCGCTGCGCAGCCCATCGCTGCCGTCGTAACCTCCGAGAGCTCCCACGCCCTTCGGGCAGAAGCAGATTTCAGCGCTTCTTCACAAGGCTTCGCTGTGGATCAGCGTGCTATCACCTGGCAACCTCTACCACCGCCGAAACAACGCACTGGCATTCACGCCCCCAAAACCAAACCCGTTCGACAGCGCATGGGTGATCGGCATCTTGCGGGCGGTCAGCGCCACCAGATCCAGGCCATCGGCCGCTTCATCCGGGTGGACGAGGTTCAGTGTCGGCGGCACGATCTGGTCGCGCAGCGCCAGAACAGTGAACACCGCCTCGATCCCGCCTGCGGCACCGAGCAGATGCCCGGTGGCGGACTTGGTCGAGGTGATCGCGACCTTGGCGCCTGCACCGAACACCGCCTGGATCGCAGCAAGCTCGCCTTTGTCGCCGACCTGTGTCGAGGTGGCGTGGGCGTTGATGTGCTGCACCTCAGACGGATCCACGCCGCCCTGACGCAGCGCCTGCTCCATGGCCCGGCGTGCACCGTTGCCGTCTTCGGGTCCTGCGGTCACGTGGTGGGCGTCGGCGCTGGTGCCGTATCCCACCAGTTCTGCAATAGGTGTCGCGCCTCGTGCCAACGCGTGCTCCAGAGACTCGATGACCAGCAGCCCTGCGCCCTCAGCCATGACGAACCCGTCGCGGTCCCGGTCGAACGGGCGCGAGACTTCCTGAGGCCGGTCGGCAACCCCGGTGGACAGTGCCCGCGCAGCAGCAAAACAGCCCAGCGTGACGCGATCGATTGCCGCTTCGGTCCCGCCGCAAATCGCAATATCCGCCTCGCCGCTTCTGATCAGCCGCGCTGCGTCGCCAATCGCCTGCACACCGGCTGCGCAGGCCGTCACCGGCGCGCCCAGCGGCCCCTTGAAACCGTAGCGGATCGAGACATGCCCCGCTGCCATGTTGGCCAGAAACGACGGCGCAGTGAACGGCGACAAGCGACGTGGCCCACGCGTGTCTGTCGTGCGTACGGCATCGGCAATCACCCCGAAACCGCCCACGCCTGAGGCGATGATGGTGGCCGTGCGTTGCTGCTCGGCCTCGGTTTCGGGATGCCAACCGGCCTGCTCCAACGCCTCGTGCGCAGCCACCAGTGCGAACTCGATAAAGCGGTCCATCTTCTTGCGCTCTTTCGGCGCGATCACGCGATCCGGGTCGTAACCTGCGATCGGATCCTGCTCAAGCGTCGGCACCTGGCCTGCGACCGAAACACCTGTGCCGTCACTGACCGCGTCATCGAGCGCACGGATACCTGACTGTCCTTCCAGCAATCTGCGCCAGACTTCTTCTGCACCGCAGCCCAACGGCCCGACCACTCCGCAGCCAGTGACGACAATGCGCTTTTGTCCTTGGTGATTATTCATGCTCAGGTCCTCGTCATGGGGGCGTCAGTGGATATGTGTTGCGCGGCTCGCGGCTTTTGATCGGGGCGAATCTTGTACCAGATGGAATACATGGCCGGCAGGAACACCAGGGTCATGACCGTACCGCCCAGCGTGCCGCCGATCAGCGTATAAGCCAGCGTGCCCCAGAACACCGAATGCGTGAGCGGGATGAACGCCAGGATGGCAGCCAGTGCCGTGAGCAGCACCGGACGCGCTCGCTGCACGGTGGCTTCCACCACGGCATGGAAAGGATCAAGCCCATCCTTTTCGTTCTGATCGATCTGCCCGATCAGAATCAGCGTGTTGCGCATCAGAATGCCGGACAGCGCGATCAGCCCCACCAGCGCGTTGATGCCGAACGGTTGATTGAACAGCAGCAAGGTTGGCACCACACCGATAAGTCCCAGTGGTGCGGTCATGAACACCATGACCATCGCCGACATCGAGCGCACCTGCAGGATGATGATCAGCAAGGTGACCGCAATCATGATCGGGAACAGCGGCAGCAATGCCACGGTCGCCTTGGCCGACTCCTCGATCGAACCGGCCTGGTCAATGCGGTAACCGGCCGGCAGGTTGTCGATGATCGGCTGCAGTTCCTTAATGATCTTCGATGACACGTCCGGCGGCTGCAGATGCTCGGCAATGTCGCCGCGCACGGTGATGGTGGGCACGCGGTCACGGCGGCGCAGAATCGGGTCTTCCATACGCACGCCAACTTCGCCGATCTGCGAGAGTGGAATGCGCTGGCCACCGGA
>Ga0308164_10005020_pt1 | contig 10883 bp, 20 predicted proteins | sample PhyTR2_FD_201031 | JGI IMG/M metagenome (GOLD analysis project Ga0308164, IMG submission 201031) | Phyllosphere microbial communities from UC Gill Tract Community Farm, Albany, California, United States - DLSLT.R2 | ecosystem: Host-associated > Plants > Phyllosphere > Unclassified | place: USA... | reverse complement strand
CGGGTACTGGCTGCCATTGACGCGGCCGACCGCATAGACGTGTGAAATGTCTTTCCAGCTATCGCCGCCAGCGCCCGGGCGGTGACGGATGAACGGGGCATCACCCAGCGCCCAATCGAACTCGTCGCCGGTGTAAACGGCCCCTGTCCAGACCGTAGCGCGGCCGGCGCGCGACACCAGGTCGACCAAGCCTTGCCAGCCCGGGACGAAAGTCGCCTTGCCGCCGTATGGCACCAGGTAGCCCTGGCCACCGACGCCGATCTCCAGGCCCAGCTGCGAGGCGACGACAACCGAACCGAAGATGCTGTGCAGGTCGCACTTTTGAAGGGCCGCGTTTTGGCTAAATGCGGTCATAGTCAGGCGCACCATGCGATCGGGGCTGATGTGCTTCGGCAGCGCGTTGGCGATCTGACCTTTGTACTTGTCCAGGAAGGTGCTCAGGCTCTTGGCCGGGCTGGCGACTATTTGATTCATTGGGTGATTCCTTTCGGGCTAGAAGCCGTTGAAATAGGTGCGCACTGCGCGGGTAATTGCCTTGCGCGGGCCGAAGCCGGCGCGCAGGGACAGGCGGTACTGGTCTTTGAAGTGGCGGATCATCACCAGCTCGCGATCTGGTTGCGGCTGCGCATCAAGCGCACCTGGCGCAGCGCCTCGTTGTGTTCTTTCTGCTCGAACTGCGCGCGCAGCGATGCGAGGTAGGCGACGTCGTCGCGGGATTTGGCCAGCTGCAACGCATTCCAATGCAGTGCGACTGGCTTCGCCGCCTTGCGCACCAAGCGGCGCGCGATGCGGTACGGGCCGGTGGTGATGCGGGGTAAGGTGATGTTCATCCTGCTCTCCTCGTTTGCGCCGGCGCGGCCGGCTTCGTTGTCTGTGCCGGTTACGTCTCCGGCGCCGCTGGTGCGGCCGTGCATGGTTTTGCCTTTACGCGGAACTGCTCTGCTCCATGCTTCCCCGCGCCGTGCTCTGTGCTGCTGCGGTCTTGCCGTGCTGGTAGATCAGCCAGGCGTCGATCGGGTCGACGTCGGGAGTGACGCATTGCGCCCAGATCACCGCATCAGTACGCTCTTGCGCCGCGCTGCAGTGGGGGCAGTCCAGATATCCCCACAGCTGCATCGTCAGGCTCCCGGTGTCGTTGCAGTGAGCGCAGGTCATGCCGCGATGCTGTCGAGGTAGCGTTCGATACGGTCGACGGTCGACACCTCGCGGTTCTCGCGCTCGGTGACGGCCAGCTCGAGCTGGGCCATTGCCTCGGCTTCGGCCCAGATCAGGTCAGTGATGACGCCCTGCAGGCTGTTGGTGCCGGCAAGCGATTCGAGGATCAGGGCGGACAACGCCTGGTTGTCAGTGATGTATTCGGACAGGCAGTCGCGGATCAGCTTCGATGCCTGCGGCTGTTCGGCGCGCACGGCGGCCAGCAGGCCGGCCGACTTCTGACGGGTCAGGTCGATCAGCGTTTTGTTGCGCAGTTCTTCGGGTGAGGCGGTGCGGGACATGTCTTCCTCCAGTCGGCGGCTCGGCGGGCGCTAAGCTCGGTTGCGATGGAAGTACTTTAGCCTAAGGCTAACTAGCAAGCAAGAATAATTTTTAGCCTTAGGCTAAATTGTTTGGTACTCTGTCGCTGCGCCGGAATGGTCCGGGCGAAAAAATACCCGCGCTGGGCGGGTGATGAGGGGTGGGATATGGACCGTCTTACTGTATGCGGGGGAGCCGTAATATATTTCCCCATGCAGCTGGCCGCGAAGGCGATGTGCAGCGCCGATGGCTGTTTAGACCTGTACTTGGAGCTTCACAGCGACGAGTCGGAAATTTGGATGCGGATGGGTGCTACTGAAGCGATTGGCTATGTTCGACTTACCCGGCTTGCTGAGCTGCGAGCTGGATTAGCCACGTATAAAGTCGTGGAGCTTCGGCTAGCATCTGATCCGCCCCATTCTCAAGCAACTTTTCGGTCGCTGTTTGGAGCGCTCGCGCCGGGAGGTTACGAATTGCTTGTAGAAGGGAAGAGCGTTGTTCCGCCGGCAGGTCGGCGCGGCTAACGCGGTCTACGAGAAGCTGACGAATCGATTCCTCATGCAGCTTTACCGTTACCACGCCAAGAATGGCTGACAGACCGCCATCGTCAGCCAAGAAATCAATCCCAGCCGCAGTGATGATTGCCATGCCGACTATCCGCTCGCCACTCATGAAATCGGTCACAGGGCCATTTACGAGATCATGTTCGATCAGATAATGCAAGTTCGCATTCACCTCATCTTTGTCGCCTGGTATGTTATTCGCGACTACGTATTGCGGGTACGCGTCGCTGAGCAATTTAAGTAGATTTAATTGCAGTTCTCGATTAATTTTCATCCATCTTCCAAACAAATATCTAGGCATCCAAGCGTGCCATAGCGCCTTAAAACATTGGCTTTGTAGGCACGCACTGCCCGATAAATATCGGATCGAATTTTCTCGACGTGATTTTTTCTTTCTGCCACTCGGTGAATTCGCCCCCATCAGTTGCAACTGGCAGTGTCATAACGGAGAGCTTGCCTGACACCCTGTCGAGTGATACTGATAATTCTCTGCTGACTCCAGGAATGGTTGCGTCCTCTGCACGGTCCTTCCCACTTATTTGTATGGCTGTAAAAATGGGATGTCCAACAGGTAAGCCATTAAGATGCATAGTTTTCTCAGATTCGTTGAATGCTAAAGAAAATTTCAGAATCTCTTTATCAGGAACACGAGTCATATCGCACAGCAAAGTCACCAATCCAGATTTACTTAGAGGAGCAGAATGGACGGGATTAGAAAGTATAGAAACCAAAAGCAAGTAATAGGCTTTTTTCATTTTCAGACAAGTCTTTGCTTAACCTCAGTGACCACTCCGATAACAATCAGTTTTTCTTGATCACTTCTCAGCGTCGGAAAATCGTCATTAAGCGGAACCAGCTCGAATATTTCGTTCCCATTGGCATCCATGCCGCGCGGGCGATATTTTTTAAACGTCGCCTGATTGCTGCCGTTGCGGGCAACAACAAAATTCCCTGGGCTTGGGGACCGGTCGGGGTCCACGAACAAACGATCACCGGGCTGAAAGCGTGGTGACATCGACAAACCCTCAACGTCAAGGCAAAAAGCCCATCGCGACAATTTCTGGTCTTCTGTGTACTCGATTGCGTACCCATCCCCAGGCTCATACGGGTTCTCCATGTCGCGCAGCGCGCCGGCCTGAACAGACGAGATGACTGGGATCGGACGAGACGCGAGCATCAATGGAGACACGTTCACATCGAACGACTTGTCACTCGGTGCATCGACGTGTTCGACCTCCATCCACCCTGAGGGCTTCCCGCATTGCTCCTCAATAAATCGACATGACGATGACCTGATCCCGCGCGGCTTCCCTGTGCCGGAATTGATAGACCCGTTCAGCCACTGGCTGACCTGAGCCACATCCCGGTCAAGAGTCTTCGCGAGCGCGGTGATTGATCCGGCCTCCCCAACCAGCGTGGCTAGATTCTCCCGCCTGATCTCATCAATAGTTTTCATAGAAGCATTAAATAGCATAAGGCTAAAAAAATACATGAGCGTAAAGCTTGCTTAGTGTTTAGCCTTAGGCTAACCTGTTGGCATGAACCTCTCCCAATACCTTCTTCAGGAGCGTGGTCGCCAAGCATCACTGGCGCGCGCGATCGGCGCACATGCGCCCGACATCAGCCGATGGGCAGACGGGACACGCCCGGTTCCTGTCGCCCACGGCGCAGCCATCGAGGCCGCTACTGGTGGCCTGGTGACACGAAAGGAATTGTTCCCCGATGACTGGCAACGCATCTGGCCCGAGCTGATCGAGCAAGCAGCGACACCCCAACCACAGTAACCCTGCGGTTTTTTCACACCCGGGCTTGTGCCCACCCGAATTCCAGAAGCACCCCTACCCGATCCACCCACCCAGGAGAACCAGTGAAAACCCCAAGAACCATCGTAGTAAAGACGCTACTGAACGCCGACGAGTTCGTTGAGTTCAGCCAGCAATGCCAAGCCGACGACGTCACGCAAAGCAAGAAGCTGCGCGACCTCGCACGAAGCTGGCTCAACGACCGGAATGCTAAGGCACGCCAGTCACCAGTCGGAAGACCCGGCGCTGGCCAGAACGTGGCCATGTTGCTACCGGGCCGCTCGAACTACCGCGCACCCGGCGTGCTGCGCATGCGCCTTTGAAGCCGACGGCGCCTGGCAATTCCACCCGACATAACCGAGGAGCACATGTCTCAAACAGAACCGCAGCCGAAACATTCGGCGGAAGACAAGATCGCCCTGCAGGCGCGCACCTGGCGCGCCATCGACAAGGAGGCGATCGCGAACAAAGAAGACCGTCGCAAGCAGCAGGCCGAGTACATGGCGCGCCAGCAGCTGCGAAAGGTCGTAGATGAGGCCGGCGAATAATGGACACACCAATCATCTCGCTCGACATGATCCGCGCGAAGGCGCGCGCAGCGTTCGGCCGCGGCGTGGATCGTGACGGGCACAACTTCAACTGGCACTCGACGGACGCGATCGCGACCTGGCAGGCAGAGTGGGATCGCTGCGCGGCTGAGCAGCGCGAGGCATCACCGCCATGACAACGCTCGACACTGGTGCACTACCGGCGCCGCTCACGCCCGCCGGCTGCGACCTGCGCGGTCTGCCCTACATGCCGCTGGATGTAATTCGCCTGCTGGACTCCGACATGTTCGCCGAAGCAACGGGCGACGAATTCAAGGCCGCGGTTGCCCTCTGGTGCAAAAGCTGGACGCAGGTACCCGCCGCCAGCTTGCCGAATAAAGACCTCGTCCTCGCGCACTTGTCGGGCAACGCCGCGAAGTGGAAGCGCATCAAGGCTGGAGCGATGCGCGGCTGGATCCTGTGCTCGGACGATCGCTGGTACCACCCTGTCGTGGCCGAGAAGGCACTGGCCGCACTACCTGGTCGCGAGGAGTTCAACCACAAGAAGAGCGCCGATGCCGAGCGCAAAGCCCGTGAACGAGAGGACCGAAAGGCGCTGTTCGAGGCTCTCAAACGTCACGGTGTCACCCCGGACTGGAACGTGTCTACCAAGACGCTGCGCGGCATGGCGACACAGTACTTGTCACAAGAGCCACCCGCACATGTCACGGACAGTCAGTGTGACATGTCACAGGGTGTCACGGTGTGTAAGGGAGAGGGAGAGAAGAAGGGAGAGTTAACTAATAAAAACAAGTCATCGTCATCTCACCCGCCAACACCCCGAGACGATGATTCCTCGTTTGCACCACCCACTGGCCCAGCTGCGAATCCGACTCGCGCCGAGCAGGTCACGCAACTGCTGCTCGCCCAAGACATCGTGACGACCTCAGGAAACCCGTTCGTGGTCGCCTGGTCTCAAGACCCGCAGGTCACGGATGAGGTGCTGAACGTCGCCATCGCCAAGGCACGTAAAACCAAAGGCGCCGAGGAGATCGTGCCGAAGTACCTGGCCAAGACCATCGCAACCGTGCTCGAGGAGCAGAACGCATCAGTGCCAGTGAACCTCGCACGCAGAGCACCACCTCCGGCCATCCCGATCCGCAAACCCCAGGGCACCGACCCGAAAGGACCGGACGAAAGCTACGACGACTGGGAAACCCGGGTCACTGCTGCCGAACGCGCCATGCGCAAAGGTTCGGGCCCATGAGCCACGCCCACGATCCCTGCGGCATGTGCGACCGCTTCCCACCTACAGCGTCCGCGAAAGAAGCGGCAACTGCACGCACCGGCTACTGCTCGGGATGGGAGAAGGACGTGCTGTCGACCGATCAGCCCTGCGTGCTGTTCAACGAGCGGGGGACGTGGGCAGCGAGGCAGAGGCAGCAGCGCATCAGCCGGGATCAGTTCCCCAGGGATCGCAAGGTAGCCAAGGTTTGACCACCGAGACCATTCCGCGCGCGAAAGCGCCAACAACAACGACAAGGAAGCAACACATGATCACCCTCACCCTGCCCTATCCGCTGTCGGCGAACCGCTACTGGCGCCCAGTGAAGTTGGGGCCCCGCATCAGCATCGTGCCCACCAAGGAAGCCAAGGCCTTCCGCGCCGAGATTGCCGCAGCGTGCCGCGATCAGGGCGTGCGTGCGCCCATCACCGGCCGCGTGCACGTCGACGTGAAGCTGTACCCAGGTCGACCGCTCGACTGGCAGAAGCGCATGCGCAAGGAAGGCGGCGCCTGGGACGACACCGTGCGCTGCATCGACATCGACAATGCGAATAAGGTGCTGCTCGACGCGCTCAAGGACGTGGCGATCGACGACGACAAGTGGGTGCGCAAGCTGACCAGCGAACGCATGGAGCCGGATGGCCAAGCGCGCGTGGTCGTGACCATCACGGCGATTGTCACGGTGCGGCCGCAGGCCGATCTGCTCGGGGAGGCGGCATGATCGTGCTCAATCTGTGGCTGCTGCTGTCGCTGGTACTCGCGTGCGTGGCTGGACGCTTCATCGGCGTGGGTATGGGTGAACCAGGGGAGTTGGTGCCTTGACCGAACGCCGCGACATCAGCGCACGGCTCGAGAACTGGGCTCGCGCCTACCGCACCACCCGCACCATCGGCGTCAGCGCCACCGGTGCGTTCTGTGATCACCTTGAACGCGAGGCCAACGGCGAGAAGCCGACCGGCGACCGTCTCAAGTTAGACGAGGAGGATGCGCATGCGATCGAGCTGGCCATGCGCGGCCTTTCACGCCGCGATCGCCTGATGCTGCGCTACTGCTACATCGATCAGGAACGGCCCGAGGTCGTGTGTCGTAAGCTGTCGATCGCGCACCGGCCGGCAACGGTATTCCTGACCGTTTTTCGTAACGCTCAGCAGAGTCTGGACAACCTTGCAATTAAATAAATTCCCAAGACACAGGCATGTAGTTACAATTTGACATTTGGATAACTAACTTTACTTATGCCAATCGAACCCGTCACTCTCCCGTGGTTTACGAGCCTCTGGACAATAGTAGTCGCCTTTTTTGTGTTATTAGCCATTTTCCATCTTGTGCTGATTCGATATTTCCCACCTAACCCTGTCTGGTGGAAAAAAATTGACTACATTTGGCTTTCTATGGCCTTTTTCGGGATCATGACGTCGGTTGATACCGGGAGGCAGACAATAGGCGGTAACCTTTTATGGATGGAGTCTGCGCGACTGGATGCGGCCAGGGAATACGTTTCCGGTAACCTTAATACAGGGCAATCCCCTGCTCTCTGCCGCCAATTTGTACCAAGCTCATTTTTGACTGTTAAAGAACTCGCTCTCATGCAGTCACAATTCGATGCGCAATGCAGATGGTACCGAACGATGGCAGTGGTGGTAAAAAAGTTGATGATCGAAGAAGCAGGGATTGACATTAGTAAATTCCCAGCTTACCCACCTGGCGGCGATCAGCAACTTATCGATGCGCTGAAAAAATCGATTTTATTTTTCAACCAGCAGGCTAAGGTCGTTTCTGATTTGCGAAAAGACATGGCTGGCTCGGACTTCGAAAAATTCCTACGACTGATCGGTCCAGCAGTACTTGCGGCAGCATTAGCTCTTCGAATAACGAAGGTGACGGCAGAAGTCGAATCAGAAAAATCGAAGGGGAATTCATCAACCGCTTGACACACGGAAACTATTAAAGTAAATTCCTGGTCACAACTTAATTCCGTCCAGCAATCGACGTGTAGAGCTTCCCTGATGGGAGCCCGCGGCGTGAAGGACCAGAAAAGCCCGCTCCGAAAGGTCGCGGGCTTTTTGTTTTACTCTGTTGCGGAAATGATCGCACCAACGCAACGGCGCGCGAGCGCCCGTTGATCATCTGACTTGGATTCATCGTCTCGCCTCGCTGCAAACTTCTCACGGATTGCATGTACGAGATCGGGGCTGGCAACATTCAACTCGCGATACAACGCGAGGGTAAGTTCACGCACGATCTCTGATACGTCATGCTCAGCGTTCAAACGAGTCTGCAGGTTTTTCATCGCCTCCGTTTGCTCCCGCATTAATTCAACGAACTCGCGATTTAAATCATCTTGCGACATGGTTTCTCCTGTTGTTATTGAACTTTTAAACAATAGCACGCCCAACAGCCTATGCCATTCCAGCTATCCCACGAAGCCGAGAGCCTCTGGCTGTTGGTGCTGATCCAACTCGAGCAAACGCGCATCGCGCTGCTCACCCAGGCGGCCCGATAGCCGCCCTACCCTGTGTCTCCTCTCTTCGATGATCGATCGAAGCTTCCGGCCCGGCCAGCACCACGCTGCCGGGCCACTTTTTTAAGGTCTTCAATGACAACCGAAGCAGAGCGGAATTGGGCGATGAACGACACTACCCTCATCTACCGACATCAAATCGTGCGCGCGGTTCTCGGTACCCGCCCGGCGATCCTGGCCCGAGTGCACGACATGACTGCGCTGGACAGAGTCTGCGCACGTCTGGCTGATGCAGAGGCTGCGCTCGAGCAACTGCGTGCACGAGGTTATGGGACGTCTGGACAAACGATAACCGAGATCGTACAGAGCCTGCCGCCGGCGGCGACTCGCTGATGGTCTGGGGTACGAAGAGCCGCCACGAGCGTGGCTACGACAGCGCCTGGGTCAAGGTGCGCAACCAGGTGATGGAGCGCGACGAAGGCGCGTGCCAACGCTGCAAGCGCGCCGGCCGGACCGCCCTGGCCCGCGCGGTCGATCACATCATCAGCAAGGCCAAGGCCACCGAGCTGCGCTGGACGCGCGCCAGGACCGATCACCCTACCAATCTGGAAGCGATCTGCGATCCATGCCATGCGGTCAAGACCGAGGCGGAGCAAGGCAAGCGCAAGCGGGTAAAGCGCGCCGCTGGCCCTGATGGCTGGCCGGTTTGATGATGGTCACGGCTTGAAGAGGTTGAGTGCCTGCGAAATTACACAAACCAGATATAGGCGACTGTCATGACCGCGACCATCGCACCAAAAACACATGCGGCAATCGTGGCGTTCCGCTTTTTATGCGAGGGGTCTGGATGAGCGCACCAAGGACAGGCAGCTGAGCATAACGGCACTGGGTTTTTGCAAGCCGGGCAAGTGATCACAAGCATGGAAGAGCATGATGAAGTTGGATATACAAGTGTACCATTTCCATGCGGTAATATTATTACCTGTTGCAAAATGGAAACTCTGGTGGGGGGGAGGTCAAATCCCTGCGACCTTCGTCTATGGGGACCGCCTGCCCCCTCTTTGTGCAGAACCGCGAAATGAAACTTTTTTTCTGGGATTGAAATCATGGCCGGACGGCGCCCGACTCCCAGTGCGCTCAAGCTGGTCACGGGCAATCCGGGCAAGCGGCCACTGAACAAAAAAGAACCGAAACCACGCACAAAAACGCCAGTTTGTCCGGTGCACCTCGATGCCAAGGGCAAGGCTGTGTGGAAGAAATTGTGCGCGCTGCTAAAGCGAATGGGCGTGCTCACCGAGGCTGATGGCCTGGCGCTCGAGCGCCTTTGCGACTGCTACTCCGACATTCTGAAGTGCCGGGAATTGATCGAACTCGATGGTCGCACCTACACGTCAATTGATCAGAACAGCAATCGACTTATCAAAAACAACCCTGCGGTCAACCAGCTGCGCGCCGCCGACGCGCAATTCAAAAGCTACCTGGTGGAGTTCGGCCTGACACCGGCCGCGCGATCAAAAGTAAACGTGGACCTACCGGATGGCGACAAGGAAAAAGACCCCGCCGCCGAGTACTTCGGCTGACCCGGTTTCAGCGTACGCGAGCGAGGTTGTCGCTGGCACGCGGATCGCCGGGCCGCATGTGCGCAACCAGTGCGCGCGGCATCTAGCCGACGTTGCCGAAGGGGCAGCACGCGGTCTGGTGTGGGATGTCGCGGCGGCACTGAAAGGCATCGGCTTTTACCGCGATGTATTGAAGTTGAACGGTGGCGACTTCGAGGGCAAGCCATTCGAACTGCTGCCGTGGCAGCAGTTCGTGGTCGGCAGCATCTTCGGCTGGAAACGAGACGACGGGTACCGTCGCTTCCGCGTGGTCTACGTCGAAACGGCAAAGGGTAGCGGCAAATCTCCGCTGGCTGCTGGCGTCGGGTTAAAAGGCCTGGTGGCCGACGGTGAGCCGCGAGCCGAGATCTACGCCGCAGCGACGAAGAAGGACCAGGCGATGATCCTGTTCCGCGATGCCGTCGCCATGCATGACCAGTCGCCAGCGCTGCAGAAGCGTCTCAGGAAAAGTGGCACCGGTGAGAAGGCCTGGAACCTGGCGTACCTGGCGCAGGGTGCCTTCTTCCGTCCGATCAGCAGCGACGACGGCCAGTCTGGCCCACGCCCGCACATTGCGCTGATCGATGAGTACCACGAACACAAAACCGCAACCGTCCTGGAAATGATGCGCGCGGGGACGAAGAGTCGGCGGCAAGCGCTGATCTTCATCATCACCAACGCTGGCGCGAGTCGCAAGTCGCCGTGCTGGAGCTATCACGAATACGGCGCGAAGGTCGCGAACGGCGAGGCGTTGGACGATGCACTCTTCCCCTACATCTGCTCTCTGGATGAGGAAGACGATCCGTTCGAAAGCGAAGAATGCTGGCCGAAGGCGAACCCCAGCCTGCAGGATGCAAACTTGCCTGGCTACAAATACATTCGGGAGCAAGTAACCGAGGCGAAAGGCATGCCCTCGAAAGAGGCGATCGTGCGCCGACTGAACTTTTGCCAGTGGACCGACGCCGAGTCGCCCTGGATCAGCCATGAGGTATGGAAAGAGGCGCATCTCGACTATGACGTTGAGTCGCTGCGCGGGCGCCGCGCGGTGGCCGGCCTCGACTTGTCCAGCACCACCGATCTTACGGGTCTGGTGTTCCTGGTCGAGCCGATCGAGCCGGGCGAACCTTGGAAG
>Ga0308164_10005019_pt1 | contig 10884 bp, 10 predicted proteins | sample PhyTR2_FD_201031 | JGI IMG/M metagenome (GOLD analysis project Ga0308164, IMG submission 201031) | Phyllosphere microbial communities from UC Gill Tract Community Farm, Albany, California, United States - DLSLT.R2 | ecosystem: Host-associated > Plants > Phyllosphere > Unclassified | place: USA... | reverse complement strand
AGCCGTCGGCCGTCATAGCGTGCCAGCCCCTGGTTGCCGACGATCAGCAGGCCGCCGCGGCTGGGCACCATCGTCCGCGTGCTGCCGATGACGTGATCCTCGGTCGGCCACAGCCGAGTCTCGATGCCGCCGCTCAGCCGCGAAAAACCTTTCCCCACGCGCGCGAACACGACGCCGCCCCTGCCGTCGCTGCGGATGCGAGTCACGGTGGGACCATTGGTGCCTGCCGCTCCCGCGACCGGCTGGAGGCTATCGCCGACGACGCGGTAGACGCGGTCCATCCCGGTCCAGAATTCGCTCTTCGCGTCGATCGTACAGGTCGTCGATAGCGGGCCGCGGATCGGCGTGGCCTTGGCAAGCTTGCCCGATCGGTCGATGTCGAGCATCCATTTGCCCTGCATGCTGACGACCAGCACGCGACGACCATCCCCGCACAGCACGCCGATGTCCGACTTCGCGAAGATCAGCACGGGCTTGCCGTCGCCGCCAATGCGGTACACGCCGGACAGCCCGGCGATGAAAATGCTTCCGCCGGCACGTCCAGCGAAACCTGAGACTAGTGCCTCGTTGCGCTCCGGCTGGACGATGTTGCTGGGAGAGAACCGGTCGAGCCCAGACTCGGTCCCAACCCAGATATTCCCCTCTCGGTCCTCCAGCATCGACAGCGTCAGCGATGCCGTCAGCCCCTGCCTCTCGGTGAACATCTCGACAGCGCCGGGATGATCGGGCCGATCCAGCGACGCAGCCGATAGTCGTCCTAGCCCTGCATCTTGACCCAACAGCCAGAGATTGCCGTCATGGTCGAACGCGGGCCTGGGAAATACGTAGGGAGTGGTGACGGGGCCCGTGCGATACATGGACCGCGTATTCGACACCGACCGAATCTTGTCGCTAGCCCATAGCCACAGGCGCCCGCCGGGACTTTCAGCGAGCGCAGTGTAGTCTTCGACGGATATCCCGGTATCGTTGAACCGTGAGGCGCCGGTTCTCAACAGCAGCATTTTCGGGCGCGCGGACAGATAGATGCCCTCGGAGGTGCTAAGGATATCGCCTATATCGGTGTCCGACACCCCCTGCCCTGGCCCAAACCGCGACCGGTGCCCGTGCGACAATCGGCTGAGGACGAGCTTGCCCTTCGACTCCACCGCGAACCAGATAGCGCCGTCACGCCCCTCGACGATACGATTGACGCCACCAACCGGCGGCGCCGGGTTCGCCCCTTTGAGGACACCGCCGCGAAACACCGCGACGCCACCGAAATCATAGCCGACCCAGATATCGCCGTTGCGCGCCGCGAGCAGTGCGGTGACCTGCGGCGAGCGATAGCGATCCTGGTCGACGGGAACGATGCGCTCGAAGACGATGCCGTCGAACCGGTAGAGTCCCGTCGCGGTCCCAAGCCAGAGATAGCCGTCACGTCCCTGAACGATCGCACGGATGTTGCCCGGCGCACCGTCGCCCAGCGTCCAGCGCGAATGGCGCATCTGCGCGATGCTCCGCGTCGGATCGAGGGCGGCGGCGCTGCCGGCCACCACGAAGCAGCAGAAAATGCCGAACAGCATGCGCAACAGATCACGGGCAATCGCTCTGCCGCGCTCAAAGCGTAGAAGGCTGTTTTGCGCGATCAAGCGGACGATACCCAAGCAGAGCTGACGATGATCGACGTTGCGCTCGTGGAACGAACAAATGCAAGGGCGGATCGCCTTGCGTCGGGTCATACGATATTTGGTCGCGCTGCTCGTCGCGACGCGTGGGCGCAAATGTCACGATTGTCCAAATTGAGTCAGACCTGTCCACGATCCGGCGCCAAGCTCGTGATATCAATGACATAGGTCCGCACCGGATCGACGGGAGAACAGAATGCCGCCGATGGACGGTCGGACCGACGACGCGGCGACGATCGGCGTGTGGCGAGGTGTCCGCATCGACGTCGCGCCGCGCGACGCGGTGAGCGTCGAGGTGATGGTCGCCAGCGCCGGCGTCTTCACGCACGAGATCGGCCGGACGCGCCCCGACGGCGGACTGGGCAATCTCGACACGGCCCTGGGTGGCGCGATCACCCGGTTGCGCGCCGACGGCATTTTCCGCGCAGACACGGGCGACGTGCTGACCTTGTCGGCGCCGGCGCCACCGATCCACGCGACCACCGTGCTCGCGATCGGCCTCGGCGATCCTGCGGCCTGGACGCCCGCGACGATACGGCAGGCGGTGGCGACCGCGGCGCGTGAGGCGATCCGGATTGAGGCCGTCTCGGCGGCGTTTGCGCCGAGCCTGCTGGACAGCGGCCTCGATCCGGGCCAGTTGGCCGGTACGCCGGACGCGATGCTTGCCGGGCTGTTCGACGCGCTGCCCGACGGCACGGCCCGGACGCTGTCGCGCTGGGTGTTCTGCGTCGGTGCAGGGCGGTTCGAGACGGTGGTCGAGGTCTTTCGCGCAGGCTTCGATCGGTTCGCCGCGCGCTGATGCAGCGGCCGCTTGCCATCTCCGCCGGCCGTGGCGCAGAGTCGCCGCTATCCTTCCCGCCAGCCCGAGAGCCTGCCTTGCCGCCCTCCCCCCGGATCCGGATCATGATCGTCGACGATCATCCCTTCCTCCGCGAAGGCGTGAAGGCCGTGATCGAAACGCAGGAGGATCTGGCGGTCGTCGCGGAGGCCGAGTCCGGCGAACAGGCGCTGGCGCTGTACCTGACGCATCTCCCCGATATCGTCCTCATGGATCTGCAGATGCCGGGGATCGGCGGCGTCGACACGATCGCGGCGATGCGGAGCAACTGGCCGCACGCGCGGATCGTCGTGCTGACCACCTATTCGGGCGATGCGCAGGCGTTGCGCGCGTTGCGCGCGGGGGCCGCCGGCTATCTGTTGAAGAACACGCTGCGCAAGGAACTGCTCGACACGATCCGCTCGGTGCACGCCGGCGGTAAGCATTTGAACGCGCAGGTGGCGTCGAGCATCGCCTTCCACGTCATCGAGGATGCGCTGACCGAGCGCGAGATCGGCGTGCTCTCGCTGGCGGCGTCGGGTAATTCGAACAAGCAGATCGCCGCAAAGCTCGCCGTCTCGGAGGAGACGGTGAAGGGCCATATGAAGCTGATCTTCGCGAAACTCGGCGCGTCGGATCGCACGCACGCGGTGACGATCGCCGCGAAGCGCGGGATCATCGCACTCTGATCCTAAGCGACATCCCCCGCCCCTAAAGAGGGGGCAAGCGCCACCCCGGCCGGGGCGCAGGCGATCGATCCGCATCCCTTATGCTCCTTCGTACAGACTGCGACGGAGACCCAGGCGATGCTGCATATTCTTCCTCCCGCGCCCGCACTGCCACGCGGGTTCGTGCCGACGGTGGCCGCCAGCCTCGTCGCGAATGCGGTCAGCACGCTCGATCACAATCCGCAGGTCGCGCGGCATTATCTGGAGCGGCTCGCGGCGATGTTCGCCGACGATTGCACCAGCGGCCCGTTGCCGAAGGCCAAGCCGATAAAGGGCGGGCTTGCCGCATGGCAATTGCGCAACGTCGTCCAGCATATCGATGCGTATCTGGGCGCGACGATCGGGGTCGACGCGCTCGCCGAGGTCGCGCGGCTCAGTACCGGGCATTTCTGTCGCGCGTTCAAGGTGACGACGGGCGAGACGCCGCACGCCTTCCTGATCCGCCAGCGCGTCCGCCGCGCGCAGACGCTGATGCTACAGACCGACGATACGCTCAGCCACATCGCTTACGCCTGCGGGCTGACCGACCAGGCGCATCTGACCCGGCTGTTCCGCCGCGTGGTCGGTGCGACCCCGCTGATCTGGCGCCGCACCTGGCAGGCGCGCTGACCGACCTTTTTCCAACGGGAGACTATCATGACCATCACCGCCACCGCCACGCCCGGCGCCTCGCTGATCTCGCCGACCGATCACACGCTGGTACTGATCGATTTTCAGTCGCAGATGGCGTTTGCCACCAAGTCGATCGCGACCGAATTGCTGCGCAACAATGCAGCGCTCATCAGCCATGCGGCGGCAGTGTTCGACGTGCCAACGATCCTGACGACAGTCGCGGTCGACAGCTTTTCGGGGCCGATGTTCAGCGAGATCACCGACGCGTTCCTGGGCGAGCCGCTGCTCGATCGTACCTCGATGAACACCTGGGAAGATACCGCGGTGATCGACGAGGTCAATCGGATCGGCAAGACCCGGATCGTGTTCGCGGGGCTGTGGACGGGTGTCTGCATCGTCGGCCCGGTGGCGTCGGCGATCGACCAGGGCTTCGAAGCGTATTTCATCAGTGACGCGTGCGGCGACGTCTCGGTCGAGGCGCATGAGCGCGCGGTGCAGCGGATGATCCAGCTGGGCGCGGTGCCGATGACCTCGGTCCAGTATCTGCTCGAGTTGCAGCGCGATTGGGCGCGGACCGATACCTACGACGCGGTCACCGGCGTCGCGCGGAAATTCGCCGGCGCGTACGGGCTCGGGATCACCTACGCCAAGACGATGTTCGGCGCGTCCGAAGGCGGGCACTGATCCCGTGCGGCCGTACCTGATCTCGCTCGCCGCCGGCCTGTTCGTCGGCGTGATCTATGCGCTGCTGAAGGTCCGGTCGCCGGCCCCGCCGACGATCGCGCTGATCGGGCTCGCCGGTATCCTGCTCGGCGAGCAGGCGGTGCCGCTCGCGAAAAGCCTGTGGGCGAGCCGCGACAGGGCCGCCGCGATTCGGGCGGCGTGCACCGATCATGTGTTCGGGATGCTGCCCGGCCACCACCCCGACGACGCGGCGTGATCGCCTCGTGATCCTTGACCGCCGCACGACCATCCTCGGCGGGGCAGCGGGGACGCTGGCCCCGTTGCTTGCCGGCAACCGGAGACCGACCATGTCCGACCTGATCCTCGTCAACGCCAAGGTGACGACGCTCGACCGCGAGAACCCGGAGGCGCAGGCGATCGCGATCCGCGACGGCAAGTTCCTCGCGGTCGGCTCGGAGCAGGAGGTGCGTGCCGCCGCGCCGCAAGCGAGCGTGATCGACGCGGGCGGGCGGCGGGTGATTCCCGGCCTGATCGACAGCCACATGCACATCATCCGCGGCGGGCTGAACTATAACCTCGAACTGCGCTGGGACGGCGTACCAAGCCTCGCCGACGCGATGGCGATGTTGAAACGCCAGGTCGACAACACCCCTGCCCCGCAATGGGTGCGCGTCGTCGGCGGCTTTACCGAACACCAGTTCGCCGAGAAGCGGCTGCCGATGATCGCTGAACTAAACGCGGTCGCGCCCGATACGCCGGTGTTCATCCTGCATCTGTACGACCGCGCCCTCTTGAACGCGGCGGCGTTGCGCGTCGTCGGCTACGGCAAGGACACGCCGAACCCGCCCGGCGGCGAGATTGTCCGCGATGCCGCGGGCAACCCGACCGGGCTCCTGCTCGCGCACCCCAATGCGACGATCCTGTACTCGACGCTCGCCAAGGGACCGAAGCTGCCACCCGAGTATCAGCTCAACTCCACCCGCCACTTCATGCGCGAGATGAACTCGCTGGGCGTCACCGGCGTGATCGATGCGGGCGGCGGGTTCCAGAACTATCCCGACGATTACGCCATCATCGAGAAGCTGCATGCCGACGACCAGTTGACCCTTCGGATCAGCTACAACCTGTTCACACAAAAGCCGAAGGACGAGCTCGCCGACTTCAGAGGCTGGGTGAAACAGGTCACGCCAGGCCAGGGCGACGATAAGTACCGCCACAACGGCGCGGGCGAGATGCTCGTCTATTCCGCCGCCGACTTCGAGGATTTCCGCGTCGAGCGCCCCGACATGCCGCCGAATATGGAGGGCGATCTCGAACCCGTCATCCGCCTGCTCGTCGAGCACAAATGGCCGTGGCGGCTGCACGCAACCTACGACCAGACGATCGGCCGCGCACTCGACGTGTACGAGAAGGTCGCCAAGGACATTCCGTTCGACGGGATCAACTGGTTCTTCGACCATGCCGAGACAATCAGCGACCGCAATATCGACCGGATCGCAGCACTCGGCGGCGGCATCGCGATCCAGCACCGCATGGCGTACCAGGGCGAGTATTTCGTCGAGCGTTACGGCGCCAAGGCTGCCGAACGCACGCCGCCAATCGCCAAGATGCTCGCTGCTGGGATCCAAGTCGGCGCCGGCACCGACGCGACGCGCGTCGCCAGCTACAATCCCTGGGTGTCGCTCAACTGGCTGGTGACCGGCCGGACCGTCGGCGGGCTCGGGCTCTATCCCGGCGCGAACCGGGTCAGCCGCGAAAAAGCGCTGGCGATGTGGACGCATGAGAACACCTGGTTCTCGAACGAGGTCGGCAAGAAGGGTCGTATCAAAGCCGGCCAACTCGCCGATCTCGCGGTGCTGTCGGGCGATTACCTGACAGTCCCTGAAAGCGACATCCCGCATCTGCGCTCGGTTCTGACTCTGCTCGGCGGGAAAGTGGTGTTCGGCGAGGGCGATTTTGCGCCGCTAGCGCCGTCGCTGCCCAAGCCAATGCCCGACTGGTCGCCGGTCGCGACGTTCGGCGGCTACCACCGCACGCCCGAGGCCTCGGCAAAGCTCGCCGCGGCATGCGGATGCGCGAGCGGGTGTTCGGTCCACGGCCACGACCATGCCGCAGCACTCGGCCGCGCGGTGCCAGTCGCCGACGTGCAGAGCTTCTGGGGCGCGTTGGGCTGCGGATGCTGGGCGGTCTGATCATGAAGGAGAGAAAGACGATGAAGCGTTTCGCTATACTGTTCGCCGCTGCGCTGATCGGTGCAGCGCCGTCGGTCCCGTCGATCGCCCAGGAGGCACCGGACGTCGGGTACGCGGTCGGCGCGCAATACGATACCACGCATGTCTATGTGGCGCCGGAGGATTTCGACCGGTTCGTGGCGAGCTTCGTCGCGACGTTCGGCGGCACGACCAGCAAGCAGGGCGTCTTCCAGGTCACGCCGACGCCCAGCCAGACGATGTCGCAATTGATCCTGACGCCTGCCGGCACGGTGTCGGTGTTCGGCTTCAAGACACCGATCCCCTACCCGTTCGGGCAGGAGCGCACCGGCTATCTGGTGCGCGATCTGGACGCCGCCGTCGCCTCCGCCATGCAGCACGGCGCGACCCGGCTGGTGACGATTTTCCCCGATCCGATCGGCCGCGATGCGCTGATCCAATGGCCGGGCGGCGTGACCATGCAGCTCTATTGGCACACCGCCACGCCGCAGTATGCCCCGCTCGCGACGGTGCCGGAGAACCGCATCTACCTCACGCCGGACGCCGCCGACCCATTCGTGAAAAGCTGGCTGGGCTTCTCGAAAGGCCGCATCCTCTCCGACGATAAGGCCGCACTGGGCGCCGCGATCAGCCAGCCCGGCAAGACCTATCGCCGCATCCGCATCACGTCGGGCTACGGCGAGATGGCGGTCATCGTCTCGGACGGCCAGCTCCCCTGGCCCTATGGCCGCGAAACCACCGGCTATGCAGTGACCGATCTCGGCGCGACCCTGGCCAAGGCGAACGCCGCCGGTGCCGAGGTTCTCGTCCCAGCGCAGACCGATGGTGATCGACAGGCCGCGATCGTACGCTTCCCCGGCGGCTATATCGCTGAGATCCACAGCGGCGCGGCGCGCTAAGCCGATGCATCCCCCCGCCCCCCGTTTGGTCGACGCGATCCTCGATTGGCGCTGGACCGCCATGCTCGCCCGCCTTGCCTTGGTCAGCGCCTATCTCCTCGGCGGCATCGTCAAGCTCGGCGACTGGCCGTCGGCAGTCGCAGAGCAAGCGCATTTCGGGCTGCATCCGGCTGCGGTCTGGGCCACGCTGACGATCGCGGTCGAGTTGATCGGCCCGATCCTGATCCTGTCGGGCCGGTTCGTCTGGCTGGGCGCGGGGATGCTCGGCGTCTTCACGCTGCTCGCGGCGATCACCGCGAACGCATTCTGGGCGATGCCGCCCGGCCAAGCGCGGTTCATGGCGACCAACGCGTTCTTCGAGCATCTCGGGCTGATAGGCGGCTTCGTGCTCGTAGCGCGGCTCGACCGGGCGCGCCGTGCATAGATGGAGCCTGGTCTTGGCGCTGGCGGCGGCCCCGGCCGCAGGGCAGGAGCGTGAGGCGTGGCAGCCGCCGACGCTGACAACCACGCGCTACGACGAGAGCTGGTCGACGCTCGCCGATCCGGCAACGCGCACCGGCTGCTGGACGGAGCCGTTCAAATACATCCCGTTCGGTGACGAGGACTATCTCACCACGGGCGTGGAAATCCGCCTGCGCAACGAGGCCTATCGGGCGAACCTGTGGGGCGGCGGCGATGCGCCCGACGACGGCTATCTATGGATGCGCGCGATGCCCTATGCCGATCTCCATATCGGCCGTGTCCGCGGGTTCGTGCAGCCGATCGCCGCTTATGCCGTCGGGGTGGCGCCATCCGCGGGGCCGATCGACCAGACCCGCGTCGACCTGCTCCAAGCGTTCGTCGACGTCCGGCTGGGCAATGCGGAAACGGGATCGTTCGACGGCGCCGGCGTCACCGTCCGCGCTGGCCGCCAGATGCTGTCGCTTGGCACCGAGCGGCTGGTCGGCACGCGCTACGGCCCCAACGTGCCGCTCGCGTTCGACGGGTTTCGCGCGCGCGCGACCGTCGGTGGCGCCAACGTCAGCCTGCTCGCGGTGAAGCCCGCCCAGCCCGGCCTCGGCACGCTGGACGATCGTACCTCACGGACGAAATCGCTTTGGGGCGTGTACGCAACGCGGCCCGGTCTCGATCTCTATTACCTCGGCTACCGCAACACTGCGGCCCGGTTCGGTACACGTACCGGCCGCGAACGCCGCCACAGCATAGGCGCGCGCACCTTCGGCACGGCCGCGGACTGGCATTGGAACGTCGAGGGCGTCGCGCAGTTGGGCCGCTTTGCCGGCGGACCGATCGCCGCCTGGACGCTCGGCACCGAACTCGGCCGTCGATTCCCGAACGCAAAGCTGGCGCCCGATGCTGTCCTTCGCGTCAACATCGTCAGCGGCGACTCCCATCCCGGCGACGACCGGCTCGGTACGTTCAACGCGCTGTTCCCCAAGGGCAAATATTTCGGCGAACTGTCCCCCGTCGGCCCCTACAACATCGTCAGCGTCAACCCGCGCATCGCGGCAGCACTCGGCAAGACCGTATCCGCCAGCCTCGCGGCAATGGCCTATTGGCGCTATTCCCGCAGCGACGGCGTGTACGATATTCCTGGCACCCTGATCCGCACGCCCGGCACCTCCCGCGCGCGCTTCATCGGCAAGGAAACGGAAGCGACTTTGGCCTGGCAGGCGACGCCGGAACTCGAACTCTCGACCTCGCTCTCCGCCTTTGCGGCAGGCCGCTTCATCCGCGACACGGGCAAGGCGCAAACGATCGCGATGTTCGGCACCGAAGCCAATTTCCGTTTCTAGAGGATCTCAGATGGCAATCGACCCGACACCGACCCGCGACCCGCGCGTGCCTTTACTCCTGCTCCTCTCCGCCACGACCGGGCTGGTCGATGCCGCGAGCGTGCTCGGCCTCGGCAAGGTGTTCACCGCCAACATGACCGGCAACATCGTGTTCCTCGGGTTCGCCGCATCCGGCGCGCCGGGCTTCAAGGTTGCGCCGTTCGTGATGGCGCTGGCCAGCTTCATGATCGGCGCCGTTGTCGCAGGACGCATCGCCCGGCGTGCTACGCAGGTTGCCGAACCGCGATGGCTGGTCACCTCGGCGATCATAGAGGCCACGTTGTTGTGGCTCGCTGCCGCCGTCGCGATCGGCTTCGATGTCGTCACGCAATCGCCTGAACCGCATCTGTTTGCGATCATCGGACTGACCGGCCTCGCCATGGGTTATCGCAACGCAACTATCCGGCAGTTGAAGGTCGCCGATCTGACGACCACCGTGCTCACACTGACGCTGACCGGGCTCGGTGCCGATTCAAGCCCTGCGGGAGGAAATGACTCGAACTGGCAGCGACGGACAGGCGCGGTGATAGCGGTCTTCGCCGGCGCCGCGATCGGCGCCTATCTGCTGTCGCACATCGGCCTCTTTGCCCCGTTGGCACTCGCTGGCGCATTGGTGCTATCCGCCACGCTGGCATACACTTTTTGCTTTAGCTAATCGCACAACGCCGGCTCGCCAACGAGACCCACTTCCAGTCATTCCGCAGCCGGAATGCGCGCCCCATTTTCAGACATTCGTTCATTTCAACGAATTGCGACTGCCGGAGCTTGAGTTTTGAGGAAGCTACCCGCGGACCTGTTGAACCGATTGAGATAAATAGACGGCAAGGCTTATCTGCCTGATGTCCTAGCAAGAGCGCAGTCAGCCGCCGCCTTGCGACATAAGCGATTTATACCAACTGGGCGCTCATCAGGAACCTTGCGCGGCTCGCGGCGGACTTCAGCTTGAGCGCCTGCGCTTCGCGCTGTTCGGTCGCATCCAGCATCGCTTCTAACAAGCGACTGAAATGCTGGCGCATCGCCGCGCGCGCTGCGACAGAGTCCCGTCGCCGCAGGGCGTCTACAATCGCAGCGTGCTCACGGTGACGTACGCTTGCGTCATGATGACACACCGACTTGTGCGTATCGCGGACATCCTGAATTTCGGTCCGCATGCGCCATAAAGTCTCTACCGTGTGCGTGATCGCCCGGTTGCCTGATGCCGAGGCTATGGTCAGATGGAACGTACGGTCGATTTCGGTGATGCGATCATCATCCGCCCCTTCCTCAGCCATGTCCTTCAACAACGCGTCCAGCACTTCGATCTGGTCGTCGGAGATGATCGGCGCCGCCAAAGCCGCCGCCTCGGATTCGAACAGCGAGCGTGCCTCGGTCAATTCAAACGCGCTGACCGCAGGAAGCTCGCCGGGCTTTGCCGCCGGTGTATCCGACACGTAAA
>Ga0308164_10005018_pt1 | contig 10884 bp, 10 predicted proteins | sample PhyTR2_FD_201031 | JGI IMG/M metagenome (GOLD analysis project Ga0308164, IMG submission 201031) | Phyllosphere microbial communities from UC Gill Tract Community Farm, Albany, California, United States - DLSLT.R2 | ecosystem: Host-associated > Plants > Phyllosphere > Unclassified | place: USA... | reverse complement strand
GCCGAGGCAGCGACCCCCATGTTCTTGAGATACTGGATGTGGATCGGTGAGACGCTGCGAAGCTCGACATCGCTGAGGTCCACGCCTGCGAGCGTTGCCGGCCGGATCAGCTCAGGCTGATAGCCTACATCGGGAATGACGCGGACCCGGTTGCGGAGGTAAAGCGCCCGCGCTTGCTGAGGAATGTCGGACGCAGGGAAATGGTGGTTGTGATAGGTCGCGAGCCCATCGGCGACGTCCTCGGCGATAACGACGCCGGAATCGTCATCCAGGAACCGATAGATCATGACCCGGTCGAAGCCGGTAAGGCTTCTGAAGCTCTCGGCCGCGCGTTCGCCCAACTCGATCAATCCACCAGCGCGCTCAAAGCTGATCCCTACCTCGTCGATCCAGCTCAGCACGTCTTCGGCGGACTTCTGCTCTGCCGGTTCAAGCTCGATCAGCCAGAAATTACCAGTGTGGCGGGCGGTACCTTGCCATTCCGAATTAGGAATTGTGCCAAGCGAGCGCGGAGACTTTGTAGCGGACGCCAGAGCGTTGCCTGCTGCTGCTCCCAGAAGCGTTGCAACGTCCTGCCCGAGCCAGTCTGGCCCGAACTGCTGGTCCAGCCGCCCTGCCCCGCCGACGATGCGCAGATCGCTTTGTGTGGCGATCAGCAACAAGCCGTGCGGCTGGATGCTGCCTGGTATGTGGATCGGCTCACGATCGCACTCAGAAACGTCGGCTCCGGCGTTGGTCGGCTGTAGCGGAATGGTCATGACGTGGAAGCTTAAAGCCTTAGTTTCCAACGGCCAAGCTCGCGGACCCAGCGCATCGTCAAATAGCGCTATGGAGCGGCAGTGCGTTCATTCGATTTAGGAGGCTTCCATGCAGAGGTGACAATTAAGGCCGAGATCGTTTCAGTCCCTCCGTCGCAAAACGTGGGACATTCGAACGTTCGAAAATCAGAATATTAGCGACAGCGATGCAGTGACGAGTAAGGCAAAACCCAAACCCCGCAGATTCGTAACGGCTTGCGGCCCACTGAACCTGAATGCCGCCGCCCGGAAGCTTGTGGTGCATGCGGTGGACGAGAGCATAGTGCGATCACATATATGAAGCAGCAGTGGCTAGATGGCTTCGAAGCGTCGGAGTTGGTGGTCAAAGGAGAGCACCTATGAAACGTCTCGCCCTCTTACTTGTGGCAACGACCATCCTGGGCAGCCTAGCGCAAACGTCAATCGCACAGACATCGGGGCCAAGGCCAGCCTTGGCTGCGCCTTATGCTACCGGTTCTACATCGCACAGTCCGGCAGTCCGACCATTTCTCGCTGGCAAGCTGCCTAGCGTTCCTGTTGGTTTTATCGTGAACAGTTTCGCCAGTGGACTGGACTCGCCGCGTAACATCCTGGTTCTACCAAACGGGGACGTGCTTGCTGCCGAGGCAAAGACCGAGCGAAAGTATGACGATCCGAAGTATCGCGACAAGGGCGCGAACCGCATTACGCTCCTGCGTGACGCAAATGGCGATGGCGTCGCTGAAACGCGCTCGGTGCTGCTTAGCGGATTACGCCAGCCATATGGCATGGCACTAATGGGTGAGCGGCTTTACATTGCTGACACCGACGGAGTGTATTGGGTGCCGTTCAAGGTCGGCACCACCCAACTTCCGACAGATATCGTCAAGACACGTATCACCTCGTTCGATCCGGGTGGCTACAATAACCACTGGACTCGTAACATCCTCCCCAGCGCGGACGGCAAGCTCGCGGGCTCGTCACAGCTTGTGAGACCAGCGGTAAAATCAATCATACGAACGATGTTGCCGCGGATCGCCCTAAAATCGCGATACTGTAGAGTGATCTCGTATCAGCCGACCGGATCATGGAAATAAATAAGCCATTGTTTTCCCGACGTGATACGAGGCCCGAAGGGCCGGCCATGCTTGTCATGGCTGCCCTGTCGCAATCCGTAACTGCCGCGCCGACTGAGCGAACCAGACTACATGCTGCCGTTTTGCAGCGACGGTGTAGGCCGATTCTCACCGCTATGGCGAAGCCTTGAGCCGATCTTCACGTTCAAGCGTTTCATCCCACGCGCTGTGTGGCGCTTGATGGAGTATATCTATGACCTGGAAGACCCCAAAAATCATCGAGATCGCTCTCGGTGCTGAGATCAATTGCTATGCCTCGGCCGAGCTGAACGCCTGACACGGCGGTGAAGATTGTAGTCCTGGGGTCGGCCGCTGGCGGCGGGTTCCCCCAGTGGAATTCTCGCGGCGAAGGCTGCCAGCGCGCTTGCGCCGGTGACCCTGCGGCGCTCCCCAGGACGCAAGCCGGTCTCGCTGTCAGCGCCGACGGCAAACATTGGTTTCTGCTAAACGCTTCACCTGACCTACGCGAGCAGATTGGACGGACGCCGGTGCTGCACCCGCGCGAGGGCTTGCGGTCGAGCCCAGTTGCCGGCGTGGTCCTGACCGGTGGTGACGTCGATGTGATCGCAGGCCTGCTAACACTCAGGGAGCGTCAGGCGTTCAGGCTGTTTGCAACGCCGCGGATCCATGCGGTGCTCGATGCCAATTCCATCTTCGAAGTACTCGCTCGCGACATTGTCGACCGGAGGACGATCGGGCTCGACCAGATTGTAGAATTGGGAGACGGTCTCACCGTCGAGCTGTTCGCGGTGCCCGGCAAGGTGCCACTTTACCTCGAACAGGGCGAGGCCATGCCCGCCATCCAGACGGACGACACCACGGTGGCAGCGCTGGTGTCGGACGGGACGCGCCGGCTTTTCTTCGTTCCTGGCTGTGCGGCCATGACTACAAGCCTTGCCGATCGGCTGCAGGGTGCCGACATCGTCTTCTTCGACGGTACCTTATGGCGCGACGACGAAATGGTCAGGGCTGGGTTCGGGCCCAAGACGGGGCGGCGGATGGGGCATATGAGTCTGTCCGGGCCGGACGGCACAATTGAAGCGTTCCGCCGGATCGATGTTCGCCAGAAGGTCATTATCCACATGAACAACTCCAACCCCGTGCTGCTGGCGGACTCGCCGGAGCGGGCCGAGGCGGAAGCGGCCGGCTGGATCGTTGCGCATGACGGGATGGAGATCAGCCTGTGACCGGCGTGCCGATGCAGCCCGAAGAGTTAGAAACGGCGCTGCGCGCTATCGGTGCCGAGCGATATCACATCCATCACCCTTTCCACCGGCTGCTTCACGACGGCAAATTGACCCGTGCGCAGGTGCAGGCATGGGCGCTCAATCGCTATTATTATCAGGCGAGTATCCCGGCCAAAGACGCAATGCTAATGGCTCGACTGCCGACGCCGGAGCTCAGGCGCGAATGGCGGCGCCGGATCGAAGATCATGATGGCGACGGTACCAGGCCGGGCGGCATCGAGCGCTGGTTGAAGCTGGCGGAGGGGGTCGGCCTCGACCGGGACCTCGTCTCTAGCACAATCGCGATCCTGCCGGAGACGCGCTTCGCCGTCGACGCCTACGTCCATTTCGTGCGTGACCGCACGCTGCTGGAGGCGGTCGCGTCGTCGCTGACTGAGCTATTCTCACCGTTGATCATCGCCGAACGTGTGTCCGGAATGCTGGCGCATTACGATTTCATCACGCCAGATACTCTCGCCTATTTCACTCCGCGCCTGACCCAGGCACCGCAGGATAGCGAATGGGCGCTTGCCTATGTGAAGGAGCATGCGGACACGGCCGAGAAGCAGGAGGCGGTGCTGGCGGCGCTGCGCTTCAAGTGCGACGTGCTGTGGTCTCAGCTCGACGGGCTCTATTACGCCTATGTCACGCCCGCGTTCGTGCCCCCGGGCGCGTTCGTTCCGGACGCGGCGGCATGAGCAATGAAGCGAGCGTGCCGCGCTTTCGTCGCAGCGTGAAGTTCCGCTTCGATACCGTGCGTAAGGCTTGGGTGCTGCTTGCGCCCGAAAAGCTGTTCATGCCGGACGAGGTGGCCGTGGAAATCCTGAAGCTGATCGATGGTGAGCGCACGATCGCGGCAATTGCGGACGACCTTGCGGCCCGTTTCGATGCGCCGCGCGATGTGATTGCCGCCGACGTCATGGCGACCCTCGATAAGCTGTCTGATCGCGGCGCGGTGCAGCTGTGAACATTCCTGCACCGCCGATGGGGATGATCACGGAGCTCACACACCGCTGCCCGCTGCAATGCGCCTATTGCTCCAATCCGCTGGAGATGGACGCGGTCAAGGGTGAGCTGACCACCGAGGATTGGTGCCGCGTGCTTGACGAGGCAGCGGCTTTGGGTGTGCTTCAGGTGCATTTTTCAGGCGGTGAGCCGATGGCGCGGCGTGATCTAGTGACGCTGGTCCGCCATGCTTCTGCCGCGGGGCTGTACACCAACATCATCACCTCGGGCGTGCTGCTGAGCGATGCCGCCATGGCCGATCTGCTCGCTGCAGGAATCGATCACATCCAACTCAGCTTCCAGGACTCAGGTGCAGGCCAGGCGGATCGCTTCGGCGGCTATCGCGGTGGCCATGCCAAGAAGCTGGAGGCGGCACGACGCATTCGCGAAGCCGGCCTGCCGCTCACCGCGAATTTCGTCGTCCACCGCCAGAATGTCGAGCGGGTCGACGAGATGATCGCACTTGGCGAGGAGCTCGGCGCCGAGCGGATCGAGATCGCGCACGTGCAATATTACGGTTGGGCGCTGCTCAACCGCAATGCGCTGTTGCCGAGCCGTGAGCAGTTGGAGCGCACCAATGCGATCGTCGCGGCAGCCCGCACACGGCTGAGTGGGCGTATCGCTATAGATTATGTGGTGCCCGATTACTACGCCGCCCGGCCAAAGGCATGCATGGGTGGTTGGGCCAACCGCTTCATCAACATTTCGCCATCGGGCAAAGCCTTGCCGTGCCATGCTGCGGAAACGCTGCCCGACTTCACCTTCCCTTCGGTGCGCGAGCATTCGCTGGCGTCGATCTGGGCGGAATCAGACGCGTTCCGGCGCTTTCGCGGCACGGACTGGATGCCCGAACTGTGTCGGTCCTGCGACCTGCGCGAGATCGACTGGGGCGGCTGCCGCTGCCAGGCGTTGGCGATAGCCGGTGATGCCGCCACGACCGATCCTGCCTGTGCACGATCGCCAGATCATCACCGGATGGCAGACGCGATCGCCGAGGCCGAGAACGCGCCGCTCGACCTTATTCCGCGCCGGCTGCAGCACAGCTGACATGGCTGACGCCCTTCGCACGCTCTACCCGCCGATCGAGACCTACGAAACCGGGATGTTGGATGTCGGCGATGGTCACGTCGTCTATTACGAGCGTAGCGGTACGCGCGGCGCCAAGCCTGCGGTGTTCCTCCACGGCGGCCCCGGTGGTGGCATCTCGCCCAATCACCGCCGCCTGTTCGATCCGGCGCTCTACGACGTCATGCTGTTCGACCAGCGGGGTTGCGGTCGATCTACCCCGCACGCCAGCCTGGAGGCCAACACCACGTGGCATCTGGTTGCCGACATGGAGCGACTACGGATGCTCATGGGTGTCGAACGTTGGCTGGTGTTTGGAGGTTCGTGGGGATCGACGCTGGCGTTGGCCTATGCCGAAACTCATCCCGAGCGAGTAAGCGAACTCGTGCTGCGCGGCATCTTCACCGTCAGCAAGGCCGAGCTCGACTGGTATTATCAGCACGGCGCGTCCGAGGTGTTTCCCGACAAATGGGCGTTCTTTCAGGTGCCCATACCACAAGCTGAGCGGGGCGACATGCGTGCGGCCTATCGCAAGCGGCTCACTGGGGACGATCCGGCCGCGCAGATCGAGGCTGCCAAAGCCTGGAGCGCGTGGGAGGGACAGACGCTGACGCTCTTGCCTGATCCGGCCATTACCTTAGGGTTTGAGAACCCGCACTTTGCGCTCGCCTTCGCGCGGATTGAGAACCACTATTTCGTTCATGGCGGTTGGCTGGAGGAGGGCCAGCTGATCCGTAATGCCGCAAGGCTGCAGCACATCCCCGGCACGATCGTCCAAGGACGTTACGACATGGTATGCCCTGTTCGGACTGCATACGCACTGCACCAGGCGTGGCCGCAAGCAGACTTCCGCCTGATCGAGGGGGCGGGTCACGCGTGGTCCGAGCCCCAGATCCTTGATGAGCTGATCCTTGCCACCGAACGATACGGACGCAAGTTCGGCTGAACCAGCCTCAATTGCATTGGTAGCTGCGAGCAGCGCTTCTATTATCAAAACGGACTTTGGATTGCTGCCTGCATTCTTGAAATCAAATCCCGATAGGGAAAGCAGGAATTTTAAGGGCGATAAAGATGCGCATGCGTCTAGTGTCGCAAATGATAGGAATTTGCGACAGTGCGCTTATCCTAGCTGTTACAGGCTGACCCTGGTCGAACGGGCAAACGGCTGAACAGCAACCAAATTTTAGTATGTTTCTACGATAACCCTCAGCACGCTTTAAGGGTTATGAACATGGTGCAAGTTGCCTCGATCGCGGGATCAGGCGTGGATGCGCCAACTGCCCTGGCGCATTTCGTCGAGCAGTTGGCCAAATGTGTAATCAAGCCAAACTTTGCCTTCCTGTTTTACGGAAGCGACCACGACGATGAGGCCGCTTACGCAACGCTCAGGTCTCGCTATCCAAGCGTTCCTCTAGTCGGCGGGACGTCTTGTTCCGGCGTGATGACCGAACGCGGACTGGCTGGAAAGAGCTCTATTGGCGTGTTGTTGATCGAGGATGCCGAAGGCGAGTACGGTTCAGCCTCCGCACTCTTCGTCGGCGACCCGGCTGGCGCGGCCGAACGCGCGCTCCACGATGCGCTTAAGGCTGCCGGCTGCCCTGGCGAACTGCCTGAACTCATCTGGATATATCAAGCACCCGGGCAAGAAGAGGCAGTTATCGAAGGCTTGCGCCGCATCGTCGGCGATCGATGCCCAATCATTGGTGGCAGTTCAGCGGATGAGCTAGTCGCCGGTGAGTGGAGGCAGCTGGGTCCTGACGGTCCCCTTTCTGAAGGTTTGGCAGTAGGAGTGCTGTTCTCGTCCGGTGGGATCGGCTTTGCATTCCAGGGCGGGTACGAGCCGACCGGATCAAGTGGCGTTATCACTCGCGTTGGCTTCGATCCGACGGGCGCGAGCGGTATCGCAACGCGAACACAGGGCCGTCATATCGTACAGATTGACGGACGTCCGGCGGCAGAAGTTTATAATGAGTGGACAGGCGGTGCGCTTACGGGACGGATTGACGATGGCGGTAATATCCTGGCGGATACGACGCTCTGCCCGATTGGACTCGACAGCGAGCGATCTGGAGAAGTGCCACACTATCTCCTGGTTCACCCAGCCGAGATTACGCCTGAGCGGGGACTCAAAACTTTCGCTACGGTGGAGGAAGGCTCACGGATCTACGCTATGAAGGGCGAACGGCGCCGTCTGGTCGAGCGCGCCGGCCGCGTTGCGGCTACCGCCCGCGAGAGGCTTACCCAAGGTTCGTCGGACATCGCTGGCGGACTGGTAGTCTATTGCGGCGGGTGCCGTATGGCGGTCGGTGACGAAATGCCCGGTGTTGTTCGCGAGGTGGCTAATAGCTTCGGCCCCGTGCCGTTTTTGGGTTGCTTCACGTTTGGCGAGCAGGGCTCGGTGCTGGAACGCAATGTCCACGGCAATCTGATGATTTCGGCAGTCGTGTTCGGCCGATAGGCTGCGACATGAAAAGCACAGAGGAGCTGCGCGAGGCGCTGGTCAAACTTCAGCTCGAGAACCACGCGTTGAGCATCGACAAGGCGCAGGCAGCCCTTCTGATCGGTGCCGTGGAGAAGCTGCTTGGGGATGATAGCGAGGATCCGTTTGCTGGCGCGTTCGCGGCGCTGCGGGGCGTGTTCGATTTCCGGCACGCGGTTGTTCTTGTGGAGCAGGGTTCCGGTGAACTACATACCTTGATTGCCGATCCGTTGCTTCTGGCTGGCTCGCGTTGGGCCGCGGGCCCCTTCTTCGCGAAGGTTATGGCCGGGCGTGTAGCGACAACTATCAGCAACGAGGCACTGGCCGAGTGGGCAATCGCCCCCTCCGCCCTTCTATCGCCTCGCCAACCTGCTCTCTATCTACCGCTGAAGATGCGGGCGCAGCGGGGGCTGATGATCTTGCTGCGCGATATTGGCGAGGAAGGTTTCGACCGTGGCCATGTCGTGCTTGCCCGCAAGTTCGCCCTGCTCGCCTCGCTTGCCTTCGCAGCACGCTCTCAGCGGCAAGACAAGGCTGAGAGCGACCGTCTCAAGCTAGTGACTGAGCGGCTGGAACAAAGCCGGGCGGAGCTTAGTTACCGGGCCAATCACGACGAGCTTACCGAGCTGCCCAACCGCGCCTTCATGCACGAGCTCGTACATGACGCTCTTGTCTCCTGCCACCGTGACCAGAAGATAGCGCTGGCCTTTGTGGACGTCGATGATTTCAAGCGGGTAAACGACCTTTACAGCCACAGCGTTGGCGACGCGTTGCTGAAGGAGGTAGCGACACGCGTTCGCACAGCCATCCGTCACGACGATGTTGTGGGACGGATCAGCGGCGACGAGTTCGTGATCCTGTTCCGCGGCTACAACTCGGAAGCTGACGTTCGGAGTACGGCAGACCGGCTCGTCGCTGCCTTGAAGCATCCTATGACGGTTGATGGCTGCGACTTGAGGCTGTCGGCAACCTTTGGGATCGCGCTCTATCCCGATCACGGCCGCAGCTATGACGACCTGCGCCGCGCGGCCGACATCGCCATGTACACCGCCAAGCACACGGCAAAGGGGTCTGTTTCCTACTTCACTGCAGAAATGGGCGTTGCGGCGTTGGCACAGATGCGATTAGAAGAGCGCCTCAGGCAAGCGATCGCCGCACAGGAATTCCGCTGTGCTTACCAGCCCAAATTCGATCTTACATCGATGACGGTTGTGGGCTTCGAAGCGTTGGTTCGCTGGATTGACGACGACCGACAAGTGCATCAGCCGTTGTCATTCATCGAGGCGGCTGGGCGCTTTGGGTTGCTCGACGATATTACCATGCTTGTCGTCGAGGACGTGCTTCGAAGCCTGCCACTGCTTGATCACCGTTATGGTGCAGCTACTCTGGTCAGCTTCAACGTATCGGCACGACAGATCGTCAACGTAGCATTCATGGATCGGCTAGTTGCTCGTCTAGGCGCATCCCCTTGGTGCCGACGCCTCATGCTGGAGGCGACGGAAGAGGCGTTTATCGAATCCGACATCCTGCGCAACATAGTCATTCCGAAGCTCAGACAAGCAGGCATACGCCTATCGATCGACGACTTCGGACGCGGCTATTCGTCACTATCGACATTGGCGGACATTCCTGCCGATGAGGTGAAGGTAGACCGGGCCTTCATCACCGACATCGCTCAGCGACCACGCAACCAGATCGTTCTCAAAGCAATTGAGTCCCTGTGCGGCGCCCTCGGGATGGCGGTGATTGCCGAGGGCATCGAAACTAAGGAAGAGCTTGATTACCTAATGGAACATACATCCATACGGTCAGGTCAGGGGTTCCTACTAAAACGCCCATTCTTCATTGAAGATGAACCAGCTAATTTCCAGTCACAACCGGCGTAGCATACCTCGAATGGTGCCGTTGACCGCCGGCGACGTGCAGGACACGGTCGCCGCAGCCATCGGCGGCCGACAGGCGGGCGTGATCTTGGAAGGTGATCGCCGTTTCCCCGTCGTGATCCGAATGGCGGAAAGTGCACGGTCGGACCTGAGGAAGAGGGGGCCTTCCTCCCGTGCTCCTGCAAGGGCGCCTAGCAGGACCGAGCAGTCTCTACCGATAACCAGGGCGAAGTCCCCGTTTCGTCGCGCGTTGCGGACCTTGCCTGCAAGTGTAAGATTGAATTCTCGCATCGTTCGACCGTTCCGCAGGCGTGTTCCGGCTCCAGCTTGGGCCTGACCTCTGTTGCGGAAGCAGCGACATAAGCGACGTCCGAAACTCAGGAGTTTTGCACCACGCCTCATACCCGCTCAGACAGCAGCCACGTTGTCGCTTGTAGCACCACCTGCTGGTCAGGGTTGCGAGTTCGCGCTCGGGGACTGGGCTGACGTTCAGCAGGCAGGTAAGGATCTCCTGCTAATAGTCCGCCAAGAATTGGAGCTGTTCGAACAGCATCACGACTCGGCTTGGCTGCGCGACAATCAGTTCATGGCGCTGGCATAGACGGTGCGGATTTCGTCTGCAGCCACGGCTGTGAACAGTGCCTTGATGCCGAGGCGACAAAAGCACTGATCACGCATCTCCAAGAGTCTCGCGCACTATGCCCGTTCCTCTACAATCCGGGCATTGCTTGCCATCGATGCGACTAGTTCCGCCACATCGGCGGCATGTATTCTCGCCGGTCTGCATGGCCTCGCCCGAGGCCTCATCTCCCGGCTTTTGGTTCGGTGTCATGCAATCAACATCCTGATTGAAACTTTTCCGTTCGCGATCGTGCCGTCAGGCTCGTTCCAGCAGCAGCGCCAGGCCCTGGCCGACACCGATGCACATGAAGGCCATGGCATAGCGCCCACCCGTCCGATGCAGTTCCTCGACAGCCGACATCGCGATCCGCGCGCCCGACATGCCGAGCGGATGCCCCAGCGCGATCGCGCCGCCGTTGCGATTGACGCGCTCGTCCGCGGGATCGATCTCAAGGTCGCGCAGCACGGCGATCGCTTGGCTGGCAAAGGCCTCATTAAGTTCGATCACGTCTAGCTGACCGAGAGCGACTCCGGTCCGGGCGAGCAGCTTGCGAGCTGCTGCGGTAGGGCCCACCCCCATCACGCGCGGTGCTACGCCTGCGGCCGCCATACCGAGAATGCGTGCGCGTGGCACAAGTCCGTGGCGGTCCACGGCGGCTGCCGATGCGACCAGCATGGCCGCCGCTCCGTCGT
>Ga0308164_10005015_pt1 | contig 10887 bp, 5 predicted proteins | sample PhyTR2_FD_201031 | JGI IMG/M metagenome (GOLD analysis project Ga0308164, IMG submission 201031) | Phyllosphere microbial communities from UC Gill Tract Community Farm, Albany, California, United States - DLSLT.R2 | ecosystem: Host-associated > Plants > Phyllosphere > Unclassified | place: USA... | reverse complement strand
GCTCCTGTCCGGCATCGGCAACCTCGCCGACGACACCGACACGGTCCGCGACATCTCGCTCGAGGACTCGCCGCCGCCGGTTGACATCACGGTCGACGAGGGCGCCGCCGACGCGCTCCGAGCGCTGCGAGGCGAGGTCGACATCGCTGCGCCGGCGCCGCCGAGCGGCACCGACACGCCCATGTCGCTCGACGGCGACGGCGCCGACGGCGCCGGTGCCGAGGCGCCGGCGATGCAGCTGCGCGGCGGCGGGAGCGTCGAGATCGTCGATGAGGAGGAGGAGGGCGGCGAGGGCTCGGACGCGTACGAGGCCGAGGAGGACGAGTACGACGACGACGAGATCGACGAGGACGAGGTCGAGCTCGGGCTCGTCAAGCCCATGCCGGCCAACCGCGACGAGTGGGACATCGACTTTGCCGTCGGCAAGGTCGGCGGCGTCCCGCGGTGGCTCGACCCGCGCGCGCCGCTCGCGCCCGAGGACGTCGAGTGCGCGACGTGCCACAAGACGATGGCGCTCCTCCTCCAGGTCAACTCGCCCGATGACGAGCGCCCGCACGCCGCGGCGCGCTCGCTGTACCTGTTTGCGTGCCGCTCGCCCGGGTGCATCGCCAAGGACCCGGCGCAGGCGCTCAAGGTGTGGCGCACCCAGATGGAGAGCCCCAACGCGTTCTTCCCGCACACCGACGAGACGCAGACGGAGCGCAAGCGCCTCGGTGCGTCGTTCGGTCCTCGCTCTCAGTCATCCTCGATCGCGCCGCCGCTGACTCGCCTCATCTCGCGCCCGCAGAGGACGCCCTCGAGCCCAACTCGGCCCTGTCGAGCAAGCCTGCGTCGCCCGCAAAGCCCTGGCCCGAGTTCGACATCGGCGCCGAGCCCGAGCCGTACGAGGAGTCCTATCTCCCCGGTCCGTCCCACTCTTTCTCGCTCCTCGCGCTCGCCCTTGCTGACCTGTCTCTCTCGACACGCTCGCAGATCCCGCCGCACCCGCGCCCGAGGACGAGGGGAACACCGAGGACGCAGCAGCGGCCGACACCAAGACGGGCGTCGACCGCGCCTTCCTTCAGTTCCAAGAGCGGCTTGAGCGCGAGCCCAAGCAGGTCCTTCGGTGCGTCCCGAACCTTCTCTCCTCCTCTCTCCTACATCGCCTGCTCACGCCGGCGACGATGCGCGCAGGTTCTACCGGATACCGGGCGTCGACGACCCGCAGCCACTCTGGGCGAGCAGCAAGAGGATCTCGCCGTCCGAGGTCCCGACGTGCGAGCTGTGCCGCTCCGAGCGCAAGGTCGAGTTCCAGGTGCGCTCCTCTCCCTCTCTCCTTCCAGATCCCGCTCGTCGTCGTCGTCGTCGTCGCTCTCAAGCTCACGCTCTCGCTCTCTCTTCGCCGTGCAGGTCCTCTCGACCCTCCTCTCGTCCCTCTCGGACGACTCGTTCGAGTTCGACTCGCTCCTCGTCTACACGTGCGCGAACAACTGCGCCATCCCGCCGCGCGAGGGCGGCAGGACGGGCTGGGCGTGCGAGGTCGCGTTCAAGCAGGACTTTGCGGCCGAGGGCGTCACGTTCGGGCAGCGGTGAGCCGAGCGTCCGAGGAGCGGGCGCAGGGTGTTGTAGAGTCGCTCGAACGCTGTCATCATCATCATGTAGCTGTCTCTCTGTCCCTCTCAGCGAGCCAAAAGAACGAGCGCGAGAGCTGCTTTGCAAGATCGGCTACTCGACCAGCCCGCCTTGCTCCACCACTTCGCCCCAGACCAAGTCGAGCACGTTGAGAAAGATCTGCGCACGCTCCATCGCGACCTGTGGCTCGAGGTGTCAGCTGCCTGGGTCGAGAGGGGCGCGGAGCGAGAGCGCACGGACCTGGTACGCGTAGTGCGTTCCGTCGAACGAAAGCGCTGCGGGCCAGAGCGAGGCGTCAAGCTCGGCTCGAGAGTATCGCACAGGGAGAACGAGCGAGACGGACCGCCGTCAGTCACGCCGTACCAGTCTAGCATCGTCCACGCGCCCTCGCTAGCCTCGCCCGGACTGACCTTCTCAAGTAGCTCGCGCACGTCGGCGTTGTACTGCTGCGTGTTCTTGGCGCCTTGACGAGGCAGGTACGTCGGCGGCTTGTTGGGCGGGACGGCGGGGTAGCCGGAGAAGAAGGCGAGCGGGCGGGGCGAGGAGGAGGCGGCGTGCGCGAGAAAGGGCGAGAGGTGCAGGTCGAGCGTCTCTTGGACGTTCCAGGCTGTCGTCGGGCGCGGCGGGGCGTCAATCTCGAGGTCTGTGGAGCGGGAAGAGAAGGAGGAGAAGGACGCACCCGAGTGGATGCCGACGCCGAGCACGAAGATGGGCGAAAAGCGCTTGCGCCGCTCGGGGAGCGCGTCGACGTACTTGCGGTACTTGCCGAGGAGGAACGACGCCGACGTGTTGGCCTCCTTGCCGAAGCCCCAGCTGCGCGCGCCATCTCGAGAGTCAGCTTGCCGTGCTCGAGCCCCTCCTCGGCCGGCTCGACGACGACGCACAACTGGTCGTAGAGCGCAAACGGCTCCTGCTCGCCGCACACGGTCGCGAGCTCGGCGCTGTCGAAGACCGCCCGGGCCTTGCACGCCTTGCCCTGCGTGAAGATGCCCTCGCCGACGCACTTGCGCATCGGGACGCGCATGAGGTCGAACGAGGTGGCGAGGAGGAGGAAGATGCCTTGCGTGAACTGCCGCATGACTGCGGGCGGGCGAGAGGGCGCAGGGTCAGTGATCTTGCGCTTGACGAGCAGGGAGGGAACGACGAGACGCACGAGAGTCGCCGCGAAGGTAGACGCCGCCGAACGCCGAGAGGAGGTCGCACGTCTCGGCCGGCGAGAACACGTGCGGTGGCGGGCAGCCGTCAACTGCAGGGAGAGCACAGCATTGTCAGGACAAGGTGCGAGAGAGAAGCCAGAGAGAGCTGTCGCGACGCACCGTTGAACGAGAAAGAGAAGGCATCGAGGTCGAACGCGCTCGGACCTCTTCCTGCCGGCGGCTCGTACTCGAACCTCGACGCGCCGTCCTCCCTGATCCTCGAGCGCCCAACAGCAGCGATGAGCTCGCTCGAGTTGCAGCCCCGGCCGTGGTACAGCGCGGGGAAGCGGCGAGGGCCGACTCGGGTTGGAGCCGAGGCGGCGGGTCGGATGCGCCTGGAGGAAGGAAGGGCGGCCGAGAACAGGCGGGACTGGGCGGGAGACAGGGCGAGGAATGTGCAGAGAGTGAGGGCCACGAGGATTATGCCGACTCGGCGCAATAAGACCTGCGAGGGCGAGAGTCAGACGGTTGCGCTCGCTGCGGTACGAGGAGAGGAGCAACGCACCTGTCGACGCTCGACTTTCGGCAATCTCGGGCCGTCCAGACCGACAAGATGACCTTGCACGCTCGTCTGCAGGAGCTGCGCATCAGCAAAGCGAGTCTCCGCAGGACGAGTTGGCGAAGAAGAGCAGAAACGCACCTCGTCCGACGACTCTCTCGCGCGCATCGGGATTGCTGTGTACCCGCCCTTGTCCTCTTCGCGCTGTGCACGCCTCGAGAGCTCCCTCGTCAAGCTGCGCAGCGAGTCCATCTGGCCGAGTCGTTCGTCGAGGAGGGCTCGTGCGCGACGAGGAAGTGCGGTACTGGCTCTATGGACGAGTGCGCTCGGCGGCTGAAGCGCAGCAGTAGCTCGAGCGATTACGGAAGCGTGGTAGCGGAAGAAGGAGAGGAGCGAAGAAGCGAAGAAGCGGAAACGAAGCGCGCGGGCGAGCTACTCAAACCTGTCCGCCTCGTCCGTTCGCACGCACCGCCTCGAGCCCGGTCGCCGCAGCCCGTCCGTCCTCTCTGTCCGAGCGATCGAGCGATCGAGCCGGACGCCGGCCGCTGACCGGCCGAGCGGGAGAGCCGAAGAGCGAGGGAGGAGGAAGGAGAGGGGGCCAATGCACGATTCCAGCGCCGTCCTCGCTCCAACTACCGCACCCGGATCCCGCCCTGCACGCGGTCACCCCAGCCCCTGATCTTCTTGGGCGGCGTTGGCGGCACGGCGACGGAGAGCGGGTCGTGACCCTGTCTGCGAGAGCGAGAAGTCGAGAGGCGAGGAGGGGAGGAGGAGGTCGAGGACGGCGGGTCAGCTCACGCTCGCGCACAGCAGCAACGAGAGCGCAGAAGAGGACGCACCGGTACTTCTCGAGGAGCCAGAGGGTATAGCGCGACTCCTTGACGGTCATGCCGGCGTCCCTCAGCTCGGCGCTCGTCTTGGTGAAGGCCTCGTCCCAGGAGCCCATCTTGTCGGCGTACGACTCGAGGCCGCGCTTGGAAGCGGCGAGGATGGCGGCAGGGTCGGTGTACTTGCCTGGTGGGGGCGTGGGAGAGGCGGGCGGGCGGCGAGGAGATGAAGAGGAGGAGGGAGGAGGAGAGGGAGTGGAGAGTCAGCTGGGGGAGCTCTACGGTGCGACTCGGCGAGCAGGAACAGCTGTCATGACGCACCTCGAGGCTTGGGCACCCGCCTAGACGGGTCGACGGCGGCGGGAGCGTGGATGGCGCGGGCGAGGACGAGCGGACGAGGAGCCGCAGAGCGGGCGGCGAGGGCGGTGCGCGCGCAGGTGCACGGTGCTTGGAGAGTGCGCAGCATGGCTGTAGGCTGCGCTGGCGGTGAGCTGCGGTCGAGCGGCGAGCTTGCGGTCGAGACGAGCCGCTCCGCCCGCGCAACCTCACGAGCAACGAGCAAGACAGCCGCTCTCAGCTCTCACTGCGCTTGCATGCACTCGATGATAAAGACTGCGACTGCATCATCTACACGCCGACGCGCCGCACGCCCCGGATCCGCGCCACCCGCTCGAGCACTCCCCTCTCGACCTTGTCCGCCCCCTCAGCCTCGCCCCTCAGCTGCCGCTCATCGAGCGCCGCCGCGTCCCGCCACGCCTCGAGCTCCTCCGGGCTCTCGACGTCGAGCGCCCTGGCCACGTTCGAGATGTAGTCGAGGTCGCTCACGAGCTGCGCCGCGCCGTGCTTCGACAGACGCGCGAGCGACGGCAGCACCGACGCCGTCAGGTGCGACAGGACCGACAGCGTCAGCGACGACAGCCACGTCGCGATGACGATCTCGGCGCTCAGCGGCGGCGCGGGCGCGGCCGAGGCGGCGGCGGCGGCGGCGGCGGAAGGCAAGGGCGGGCCCGAGAGCGACACGCTGCCGCTGCTTGCGCCTCGCGCGCGCCCGAGCGACGGCGACCCGAGGACGCCCATGCCGTCGCCCGACGCCGACACGCGGTGCCCGCTCGAGTGCTGCCGGAGCATGGGCGGCGCTGCGCCGGGGACGGCGGCGGGCGCGCTCGGCTGCTGCAGCGCCCGCAGCGACTCGACGTCGACGAACGGGAGCGTCTCGATAGAGAAGGCGAGCGCGTCGTCCTGCGCGTACACCTCGAACAGGCGCGGGAGGTTGAACAGGCCCTCGCCGACGCGCGAGATCGTCTCGGTCGGCGACAGCGAGAAGGTCGGGATCGCGAGGTCGAACGCGCCTTTGCCGCTGGGCCGCTGCGCCTCGCTCGTCGCCCAGCACGACAGCGACGCGTACTCGGCGAGGTGCGACACGAGCGGCGCGAGGATCGTCTCGTGGAGGAAGAGCTGGGTCGTCCGGGTAAAGTCGATGGCGGCGCCGCGCGCGTTGGGGAGGAGGAACGGCGTCGGGACCGGTGGCGGCGGCGGGGCGTGCGACAGCGAGCCCGCGGCGTGGTGCGGCAGCTCGGGCGAGGCGGGCTTCTCGAGCGGGTCGAGGAGGTCGGCGAGGTCGGCCGAGTTGAGCGTCGACTGGCGCAGGAGGAGTATGGCGCCGCGCGTCGTGCCGGGCGCCGTGTAGCCCGCCGGGTCGAGCCTCGCCTCGCGCACCGAGTGCGCGAGCACCGTCATGCGCGACTTGACCCGCGCCTCGAACGCCGACAGGCGGTCGGCCATGGCCCGGCACGTGTCGAGCAGCCGCAGCCCGAACTGGAACGTCGACCAGTCGTCGGTCGAGAACTCGAGGCCCTCGAGCGCCATCTCGTGCTCGTCGTCGACCGAGCCACTGCTGCTGCCGCCGCCGCCGCCGCCTGCGAGCGCCGCCGTCGCCGCCTGAGCCCGCCGGCGCGCTGCGAGCGAGCCCTTCTCGCGACTCGCGTGCACGAGGTCGCCCTTGCGCTCGTCGAAGAAGGCGACGAGGACGTCGTTCATGACGTCGACGAGGCCCTTGGCGCCGTAGCCGTGCGTGAGGGCGAGGTTGCGCCCGACGGCGTCCTCGAGGAGCGCAAAGACGCGCTGCACCTTGTCGAGGAGCACCTTGGCGCCGACCTTGTCCGACCCGGACCCGCCCCTGCTGCTCGCCGCCCCGCCTGCGCCGCCGCCGCCGCCGCCGCCGCCGCCCGAGCCGACGCCGAGCAGGCCCGAGACCCACTCGCTCGGGTTGCTCAGGGCGCGCTCGACCTCGGCGCCGAGGTACCGCCGCTCGAGCTCGGCGTACTCGACCTGCCAGTCGAGGAACGGCTCGAACAGGGCCGTCTCCCACGCGCGCACCTGCGCCGAGTGCGCGCCGAGCCCGCCCTCGTCGTCCTCGTCGCCTGCGCCGCCGCCGCTCTGGTCGCTCAGGAAGTCGGCGCCGGCCCCGCCGGCCGCGGCGAATGAGATCGAGCGCGACGAGAGGCGCTTGGACATGGAGCGGCGCTTGGACATGCGGCGCTTGGCGGCGGGCGTGGCCGGCGACGCGACGCCGTTCGACACCGAGCCGGTCGACGGGCTGTGGCCGTGCCGCGGCGAGGTCGGCGGCTGCGCGCCCGGCGAGAGGGGCGAGGCGGCGGCGGGTGCGGCGGCCGACGACGACGGCGCCGGCTCGAGCTTGGCGAACGTGCGCTCGACCTGGACGGCGAACTCCTCGGTCGCCTTGAACGACGCGATGAGCTCGGGGAGGACGAGCGGGCCGTAGAAGTCGGCGATGGCCGTGAGGCGCTGCGGGACGGACGGCGACAGGCCCTCGAGGGTCGTCTCGATGAAGGACGACAGGGTGTGCGCCGGGTCGGGGAAGATGGCGGGGACGTAGGTGCGCTCCTCGGCGAGGAGGGCCTGCAGCTCCGAGTAGAACTGGGCGAGCTGCTCGGAGAACTTGCGCGGCGCCTGCTGCTGCGAGACGGCCTGGGTCGACGAGGAGGACGAGGGGAGGTGGGCCGGCGGGACCTCGAGCGAGTCGACGAGCTTAGCGTGGGTCCACGTCTCGACGAGCGACGTGCGGCGGTTGCCGAAGTAGTACGCGCGGTACTCCTGCTCGCGCTGGACCATGCTGAAGATGTTCCACAGCTGCTTGCACGCCTTGACGTCGCGCTCCGAGATGGCCTTGATGAGGCCGCTGCTGAGGCTCGTCTCGAGCGTGTTCTGGAGCGAGAGCATGAGGGCCCGGCGCGCCTCGTACTCGGTCGTGTTCTGGAAGACGACCATCGAGCGCGCCGCCTCGGCGAGGCGCTCGGCGGCCTTCTGAAACTGGCCCTCGCCGACGAGGCCCGTCACCTCGCTCTCGAGCGTCGACCAGCTCTCGGCCTCGCGCAGGACGTCGCGCGCGGCCTCCATGCGCTGCTTGACGAGGTCGAGGACCTTCATGCGCTCGAGGACCTTGCCGACCTCGCTCTCGGCGCCGAACCCGCCGCCGCGCTTGCGGATGCCGTCGAGGGTGAAGCGCAGGAGGAGGGCGTTCTCGCGCATGAGCTGGAGGTCGAAGGCGAGGCGCGGGACCGAGAGCGAGATGTCGCTGATGAGGCGGTCGACGAGGGACGACGTGTCGGTGACGGACAGGTCGAGCGAGTGGAGGGAGCGGGTGAGGGTCGACTCGACGTCGGCGAGGGGGGCGTCGGCGCCGCTGCCGGAGAGGGTGGCGCCGAGGACGTCGTTGAGCCAGTCGGCCTCGGAGACGAAGCTGTCGCTCGTGAGGGCGGCGAGGTCGAGGGACGAGGGCGAGGTGGGGGAGGAGGCGGCCGGAGGGGAGAGGAGCGAGGGTGACACGATCCGGGGCGGCGTGAGCCCCGGGGTGAGGCCCGATGTTGCGCTCGCCATGGTGCTCGGGTCCAGCACCGGCTGCTCTGGCGGCAAGAGCTGAGGCGAGGCGGAGCCGAGGTCGACGCGTCTGCGAGGAGATGAGGAGCTGGTGAGCGAACGCAACGGGGTGCGGGAGCGATACAGACGCACCTGGCCGGTCCTTGAGGTCCTCGCAGCGCTTGAAGCAGGCGAACAGAGCACGCAGAGCGTGAAGTGAGGTCGAGAGCGCGACCTCCTCCTCGAGCGGCGACGACCGCTTCAGCTCTCCGTCCCAGGCGTCTCGCACAGTGCCTGGTCGGGCTAAGCTTGCTACAGCACATCGTAAGCAATGGCTTCCAAGCACTCGCACGCTCGAGCGAGCATCCGGCTGCTTTCGAGCGTCTCGCCTCCTCGCTCCTCTCGCCGTCGCTGAGATAGAGACGGCGCACGTTGCGAGAGATACGACAACACATACTGCACAGACCATTCGGCTCAGTAGCCGCGGAGGAACCCGCCCGTCTCGCTCAGCCTGAACGTCTCACGCTCCTGCCCCTCGCGCGTGTCGCGCTCCTCGCTCGGCGCCTCGCCCTGCGTGTTGTCGACCCCGAGCGGGCGCACGGACGGCCCGCCGCCCATGAGCTCGGCGAGCGCGCGCTCGCGCTCCTGCAGCTCGTCCTCGTCGACCTCGTCCTGCTCCTCGAGCTCCTCGAGCCGCGTCCCTCGTCCTCGTCCTGCGCCGCCGCTCGCCGCCTGCGCCTGCGCCGCCCGGATCACGTCCCTGCTGACGCCCGCAGCAGCGAGGTCGATCGTCGCACCCGGCCCGCCGGGCGTGACGCCCTTGGGCGCGTCCTGCATCGGGATCGAGTCGACGTCGATGGGGCGGCCCAGGATGGCGTCGAGGACGATGAGGGCGCCGAGCTTGGACACGATCGTGTTGGCGCCAGAGCAGATGTGCGACGCGACGCCTGCGAGCGAGGAAGGAGAGTGAGCTGCTGAGCGAGAGAGGGGATCAAGAGGGCGAGGAGGGAAAGGGACGCACAGGACGGACAGCCCTCGCTGCAGGCGCAGTTGGCGATCGTGTCGGCGGCCTGGGCGACGAGCGCCGACACGTGGTCGAACACCTTGGCGCAGATGCCGCCCGACTTGCCCGCCGTGTCGTACAGGATGAGCCGCGCCGGCCTCTTGCGCGTCGTCGTCACGCTCGACAGCTCCTTTTCCGGGTTCTTGCACTCGGTGCGCACGTCGCCCTCGGCGCACATGGCGAAGACGGGCGTGAGGCCCATGATGGCGTGCTCGGCCGCGTGGATCGAGCCCGCAGGGTGAAAGTTCTTGACGAGCAGGATCTCGAGGGCCGTGCGCGGGATCTCGATCCACAGGCCGTGCGTGTGCCGCACGTACGGCGGCGCATGGATCTCTACCGTGTCGAGAATGTTGTTCTGCGAGCGAGAGAAGCGGGCGAGTGGGTCAGCTCGGTGAAGAAGGGACGGCGAGCAGCTCGAGGAGGAAGGAGAAGAGGAGGCACGCACGCGCTTGTCGACCTTGAAGTAGCCGAAGACGACGGCCTCGACTGCGTGCGAGAGGATAGAAGTCAGCTTCTGCAGCTGGCCGACGCAGGAGGAGCGAGAGAAGGACGCACTTTTGATCGTGCCGTACGAGGCGGTCGTCGCGCCGCCTGCGACCTCGCGGATCGACAACGGCTCGACCGGGTCGATGTTCCTACGCGCTCGCCGAGCATCAGTGCGAGCTCATGCAGCAGAGAGAGCGAAAGAGAGAGCGGGACGCACGTGTAGTCGCGCTGCCGGGTCCTCCACTCGATGGTCGCCTCCTCGATCTTGGCAATCTTGCGGTCGTGGTCGACGCCGCGCACGAGGAACGTGCGGCCCATGTGCATAAAGACGGCGCCCTCGTAGGCGGTAAAGATGGCGCGGCTCGTCTCGACCTCCTCGACCACGTCGTGCCGGCCGTGCGTGATGTCGATGATCGAGTAGTGCTCGTCCTCGGTGTTGCGGATCGGGACCGTGCGCGCCGGGTACGGCTTGAAGCGCGGGTGGCAGTGGTAGAAGCCGTCGTCGTCGCCGACGAGGCGCTCGAGGCAGATGTCGCGCAGGCGCGCCGAGTCGCCCTTGGTGAAGTAGACGGCGTCCTCGACCGGGTGGAGCGGGATCTCGTCGGCGGCGCACTGGATGTGGCCCTCGAGCACGAGCGGGTTGTCGAGGTCGAGGCTCATTTGCTGGAACGGGCTCGAGAAGATGAGGTCCGGGTTGCGCGCGTAGTGCTGGTCGAGCGGGAACGGGTCGCAGATGAGCATGGCGAGCGAGTCCTTGTTGCGCCGCCCGGCTCGGCCCGCCTGCTGTCGGAGGCCGGGGAGCGTGTAGGGGAAGCCGACCGTGATGACGGCGTCGAGGCTGCCGATGTCGATGCCGAGCTCGAGCGCCGTCGTCGCGATGACGCCGAGGAGCTGGCCCGAGAACATCTCCTGCTCGATGCGCCGCCGGTCCTGCGCGCTGTAGCCCGACCGGTACGACATGACCCTCGCCGCCATGTCGCTGCGGCCGTCGAGCATTAGGTCCTGCCGGACCTGCCGCATCAAGATCTCGCACTGCATGCGGACCTGCGCGCACGGGCTGCAGTCAGCGCGGCGTCCCTCCAGAAGGGTGAGAGAGGGCGAGAGGTGGACGCACTCGACAGAAGACGATGACCCTGATGCCTCGCTCCATGAGGAAGCGGAAGACCCGGCTCGTCTCGAAGATGGTCGAGATGCGGCCCTGCTTCGGGTCGAGGTCGTCGATGTAGGGCGGGTTCCACACGAGGTATTCCTGCGCACGAGGAGCGAGCGAGTCAGTATGAGCTCGATGGGAGGAAGGAGGAGGGAGGGGAGCGACGCACCTTCTGACCG
>Ga0308164_10005013_pt1 | contig 10889 bp, 8 predicted proteins | sample PhyTR2_FD_201031 | JGI IMG/M metagenome (GOLD analysis project Ga0308164, IMG submission 201031) | Phyllosphere microbial communities from UC Gill Tract Community Farm, Albany, California, United States - DLSLT.R2 | ecosystem: Host-associated > Plants > Phyllosphere > Unclassified | place: USA... | reverse complement strand
TGCTGCCGCGCAGCTTCGACAGCAGCGAGATCACCAACCCCGACCTGAAGAAGATCGTCGAGACGCTCAAAATGTACGGCGCCTATGTGGTCGATTACAACACCGGCACACCGTTCGTGATCTATGTTGAAAACGACACGGGTTTCAACCTGATGCCCACGGGCTGGGACGGCAAGGTCGCCAGCCAGCTCGACGAGATCCGCGCCAGCCTGCGCCAGGTGACGGCGGTACAGGGCTGGATCGATGGCAACGGCAACACGGCCAACGCGGCAATCAAGGCACAGCAGAACATGAACATCCTGTCGATGCGGGGTCCATGGTCGCGGCAGTCGGGCACCGGCACGGCAGCCTACGACACGGCCGAACAGCGCCTCGTGTTCGAACCGGCGAGTAGCAAGACGGTGTATGTCAATGCTAGTAACGCTGGGCTCACCCGCGTCAACTGGGCGAAGCCATCCGAAAAAGCCCATGTCGAACTGGCGGTCAGCGCGACGGGCGGCGCCACGTTGCGTCTGCAGGTCAAGAGCAATGACATCGTGACCGAAGAGACCAGGGACCTGGGGAACGGGCAATCCACGCGGTTTGTATGGCCTGCGAACGCCAAGTTGACACTGACCGCGACCAGCGGCGCCGGCGGCGCATCGACGGTCAAGGCGTCACTGGTCAAGCTGCCTTGAGATCGACTGTACTCACAACCATAAGCCCGGCGCGATTGTACGGACGACCATACGCAGTTTCTCTTTTGCCCTGTAACTGGCACTGCGATAATTGGCGTTGGAATACCCGGAATATCCATCGATAATCGGCTGCAAGCGAAAACGCGGAATGATCTGGGTATTCCGCTTTTCCAATTCCTCTTTCATCGTTTGAAAGAATTTCTTTTCAAGCACAAATGATTTGGAAAACTCGCCGCGGAAATAACGATCGCAGGCGTCGCGACGGAATGCAAACGTCCGCAATTGGATCCAGAGATTGCCACCCAATGATTCGCCGATGAGCGGCACGTCCCTGAAGTCACAGTACACCTCGTAGTCGGCTGGCGCCGAGCAGATCAACTGCTTGATATGTAAAATTTTCAATCGCCCGGTCGCCTTCCACACGTGATCGTCCGCTTTGACCAGTTCACTGGCGAGACGATCTGGTCAACCGCCTCGGGCGCCACTACCTCGTCGTACATGCCGATATGGCCACTTGATTTGACCTCAAGTATTTAAAACAAACTTGCATGTCAATACGGATGCTGCTGAATGTAATGACGATTTCTGATGGCCGACCTCAAGTTTCGAAATCGCTCTTTATGAGAATCACAAGTGTCGTGATCGCGTCGTTTCAATTCGATCACATCATCCGGTAATACTTTTTTAATGCCCATAGCAAGACGGGCAATCTTCTGTTGCAAATCCCCAATAGTTTCCTATAAAAATCTTTTTTGCCGTGTGGAATTGCTTTCCCTAACGTAATATTGGCGTCATCTGACAGGCTGAGAGCGAAGAGCCTGATACCGCATCCGATACTCCCCGATATTGAAGATACCCATATGACACTATTTTCACGCACGGTGACCGTCAAGGTCGTCTCCACACTACTTTGTACGTCGCTGGCCGCATGTGGCGGCGGGGGCGCTGAAAACGATTCGGCCACCGCAGCAATGACCGTGTCGACCATCGGCGCACCAGTCGCTACCGTGACCGCGCCGACCGTCGACAACGGCGACTCGGCCAAACTCGTGCCTGCACAGGTCATGCCGACCACCAGCGTGACGCCCCCCGCACTCCAGTCGAGCGGCTCGGTCTCCACCGCGCCCGTCGCATCTGCGGCGAGCCCATCTGTACCAGCCTCGACGACACCATCCGTCTCACCCTCGGCACAGGTGCCCGCGGCGCAAACGACGCCGTCGAACGCGCTCGACGGTGTCTTTGGCACCTATTTACGTCCTTATGCAGCAGATTCCCTGTGGAACTCGCGCCCCCTCAACCCGGTCTTCGGCACGTTCCAGATTCCGAAGTCCAGCTACTTCCCGACCGTCGCCTCCGGCGCCTATTCCACCGGCGTCTTCCTCGCTTCCGCGACCGATGCACCGATGACCATCGTCGGCCCGGGTTCGACCGCCACCAAGACCGTCGGTGTCGCTGACCCCGACAGCGGGACCAACCGCGTCATCACATTGCCTCGCTGGCCTGCGGCCGTGTTGCCGGCTTCCGGTACCGATGGCCACGCCGATATCGTCGATCCGGTCACGAATATCGTCCATTCGTTCTGGCAGCTCAGGCAGCAGAATGGCCGCTGGACCGCGGCGATGTATTCCTGGAGCAAGCTGGGCGGGACTGGCTGGGGCGATCCTTCGCACTATTACCAGGGCGCACGCGCGGTGGGCATTCCTGCATCGGCTGGTCTGATCCGCAAACATGAAATCAAGGACGGTCTTGCCGCCTACCCGCACGCGCTTGCGATGTCGTTGACGTTCAACGGCCTGGCCAACGGCGCCAGCCACCCTGCCTATGTGTTCCCGGCGACGGCGGCCGACAATTCGGCATCGGCCAACACCGGCGCCATTCCGCAAGGCTCGCTGTTGATGCTGCCACCGAACTTCGACAGCAGCGCGATCGTCAATCCCGACCTGAGGAAGATCGTCGAAACGCTCAAGTTGTATGGCGCCTACGTCGTTGACCGCAATACAGGCACGCCGTTCGTGATCTATGCCGAAAACGATTCCGGGTTCAACCTGATGCCAAAAGGTTGGGACAACTCGGTTGCGGACCAGCTCGACAAAATCCGCGCTGCGCTGCGTCAAGTGACGTCGGCGCAAGCCTGGGTCGACGGCAACGGCGACATGATGGCTGCAAGAAACACACCGCAGCAAAACATGAACATCGTGTCGATGCGCGGCGGTTGGTACAGGCAGTCCGGCACGGGCACGGCCGCTTACGACCCGCTCACGCAGAATTTCTCGTTCGGTGCGACGACGACCAAGACCGTCTACGTGAACGCCAACAACACGGGTTTGACGCCAGTCAAGTGGGCCAAGCCGCAGGCGGGCACCTACGTCAACTTCACGGTGCGTGCCACCGGCGGCGCCAGATTGCGCCTGCAAGTAAAATCGGGCAACACCTTCACGCACGACACGTGGGACCTGGTTGATGGAAGATCGGTACGCATCCTGTGGCCAGCCAACGCGTCGATCGTATTGATCGCGTCCAGCGGGACCAGTGGGCCGTCGTCCGTCAACGCGACACTCGTTCCATCCACCTGAGTGTTTGCTGTCTGAATGTCAAGCCGCGCCGGGTGCGCGGCTTTTTTTCGTCGATACGCCGCATCGATCCATAGGTGCGTTCGTTACCATTCATGCATCTGAAATTTCGCTTATGATATTGCTATTGATCAAAATAGCGGTAAATAGCGCATCCAGCCTCGTCGCTGTCGGTGTTACCGCCCCGACGGCGTTGCCGTTGCAGGCCGCCGTGTTCAGCCTCATGCCCCGGCCATCCACTTTTAGGAAAACAGTCCCTTGATTCACGCGTTTTCGATCGCCCTGCTGATGTTGCTGTGCATCATTTTGGTGCCAGTCACGGTCCTGCTGGCTCAGGCACTGCTGGCATGGCGCCCTGTGCGCAGTGCAGCACCGGCGCCCGGCCCGCGTCCGGGCATCGCCGTCCTGATCCCTGCCCACAATGAAGAGGGAGGCTTGCTCGCCACCCTGTCGAGCCTGCAACCCCAGTTGAGCGCGGGCGACCGTATCCTTGTTGTTGCCGACAATTGTTCCGACCGCACCGCCGACGTGGCCCGTCAGGCCGGCGCCCACGTGATCGAACGCAGCCACGCGCAACTGCGCGGCAAGGGCTATGCACTGGACTTCGGCGTGAACGCTCTGGCCGACGCGCCACCGGACGTCGTCGTGATTGTCGATGCCGACTGCATCGTGGGCGAAGGCGCAATTGCCCGCCTGGCAACGCTGGCCGCTCACCATCGCCGGCCAGTGCAGGCGCTGTACCTGATGCACGCACCGGCCGGCAGCGGACCGTTGAAAAAAATCGCCGAATTTGCCTGGCTCGTGAAAAACAAGGTGCGACCGCTGGGCTGGTTCCGGCTCGGCTGGCCATGCCAGCTCATGGGCACCGGCATGGCGTTTCCGTGGCAAACGATCCGCAATGCCAACCTCGCGACCGGCCACATCGTGGAAGACATGAAGCTCGGCCTGGACCTGGCGCTGGCTGGCACCCCGCCGATGTTCTGTCCGCACGCGCTGGTGTACAGCCATTTCCCGAGCAGCGCCGAAGGCGTGCAAAGCCAGCGTACGCGCTGGGAGCATGGCCATCTGAGCGTCATCGCGAGCGCCGCCCCGGCTGCGCTGTCTGGCGCCATCCGCCGCCGCAGTGCCAGCCTGTTCGCGTTCGGCCTCGACCTGTGCGTGCCGCCGCTGGCGCTGCTCGTGCTGCTGGTCTGTGCGATCACGGGCTTGAGCTTGCTGCTCGCCCTGGCCGGCGGCCCGGTTGCGCCGCTGCTGCTGGGCGTGCTGGCGGGCGCCGCGCTTGGTGTGGCGATCCTGCTGGCGTGGTGGCGTCATGGCCGTGCTGTGCTGAGCGGCAAGGAGCTGGCGCTGGCTGTCGTCTACGTCCTGGCGAAAATACCGCTGTATTTCCGCTTTCTGTTCCGTCGTCAAGTTGCATGGGTGAGGTCAAAACGTGACAGTGAATAATCTTGTGCTGACCCCGCATGAGCGTGCGCCCGTCGTCACCGACTTCACGCGCCCCGTGTATTGCGTGCTGGGCCTGCCGTTCGACGCGCTGGACATGGGGCAAACCGTGGACCTGCTGCTGGCGCGCGCCGGCAGTGGCGAGCGCTGCTTCTTCTCGACGCCCAATCTGAACTTTTTGATCACCAGCCAGCAGGATCCGGCGTTTCGTGACTCGGTATTGCGCTCGTCGCTGTCGCTCGCCGACGGCATGCCAGTCGTGTGGCTGGCAAAATTGCTGGGCTTGCCATTCACGGACCGCGTTGCGGGGGCGACCGTCTTCGAACGCCTGCGTGATCAGCGCGCCATGCCGCTGGGTGTGTTTTTCTTCGGTGGACCGGACGGCGTCGCGCAGCAGGCAGCCGATGTGCTCAACGCCGGCGAGGGCCGCATGCGGTGCGTGGGCGCGTATTCGCCAGGCTTCGGGACGATCGAAGACATGAGCACGCCGGCCATCATCGAACGGATCAACGCCAGCCATGCCGACCTGCTCGTCGTGTCGCTGGGCGCCAAGCGCGGTCAGGCATGGATCGAACACAATCTGGCCGCGCTGGACACGCCGCTGGTCAGCCACCTGGGCGCGGTGGTCAACTTCGTTGCAGGCACGGTCAGCCGCGCGCCAGCCCTTGTTGGCCGGCTCGGCCTGGAATGGTTGTGGCGCATCAAGGAAGAGCCGGCGCTGTGGCGGCGCTACTGGGGCGACGGCGTGGCGCTCGTGCGCCTGCTCACCACCCGCGCCTTGCCCGCGGCACTGGACGCGCGGCGTCTGCGCGCGGCCACGGCTGCGCCCGTGCTGCAGGAAAGCGACGATGGCCAGCTGTACACCTTGACCCTGGGCGGCGCCTGGCGCGATGCGGCGCTCGGTGCACTGCGGCTCGCGCTCGCGCGCGCCACGGCGCAGCCACGCCGGCTGCATCTCGCGTTGCGCGCAGATTGCAGCCTCGACAGCGCTGCGCTTGGCCTGCTGCTGCTGCTGTACGGGCATCAGAGCAGAACGGGCATGGCCCTGAGCGTGGCCACCGACAGCGCTTCGCTGCGCCGCACGATGCGCCACCAGAATGTCGAGTTCCTGCTCCGTGGTCTCCCTGGCCACGTCGCCTGATACCGGCAACCCTTGTTTTTCAATTGATTGGATCGTGCAGCATGGATTGGCTCGTATTGTCGCCGTTCGTTAAGACTACCTGGCCTGGCTGGTTAATGCCGTTCATCGACGCGCGCCTGCACCGTACCCGGCAGGTGCCGGCCGATTACGATCACGACCGTTCGCGCGCCGTGTCGTCGCGCCGCGAATGGTTCGATTACCTGCGCCACGGCTGGCGGGGTTTCAGGCAAACGTTCGGCAAGCACCCTACCGGGATCGTCACGGCATTTCCGCAACTGGCCGTCATCGTCGCCCTGCTCAAGACGCTCAGTGGCCGCAAGAATGTGCCGCTGATTGCGTGGTGCTTCAACCTGGCCCAGCCTTACGGCGGGATCAAGGGCAAGCTGGCCCGCTTCTGCCTGCCTGCAGTGGACCTGTTTGTGGTCCATTCGCGGGCCGAAATCGAGATCTACAGCACCTGGTTGCAGCTGCCGCGCGAGCGCTTCGTCTTCGTGCCGCTCAGCGCCGAATTGCCGGATACCGCCATCTGGACGGACGAGGTCGATGACCCGTATATCGTCGCGCTGGGCACGGCCAACCGCGATTACGCGCTGCTCGCCGACGCTGCCGGGCAGCTGGGCTACAAGACGATCATCGTCGCCGGTACGCACGCCACCGCCCATATCCAGGCACCGCCCTGCGTGAGCTTTCGCTCCAATCTGACGCTGGCGCAATGCCATCAACTGGCGCTGTACTCACGCGTGAATGTCATTCCGATCGCGGACGTGAACGCGCCTTCGGGCCAGGTGACCGTCATCGAATCGATGATGCGCGGCGTGCCCATGGTCGCGACTGCCTGCGCCGGGACGGATGATTATGTCGTCGACGGCGTCGATGGCTTGCTGGTGCCACCGAACGATGTACCGGCCATGGTGCGCGCGCTGCGCACGGTCTGGGAAGATGCCGCACTACGCAATGCGTTGTCGCGCAATGCGCGCCAGGCGTCGCTCGACAAGTTCACCTTCCCGGCGGCTGCAGCGCGCCTGACGGAATTGATGACGCAGCTGGCCAATCGCCAGCCACGCCGCGATTGAGCTGATGCCGGCAGTTGAAACACGTGCCTGCGGCTGCGGCCGCGTCTGGACGGACACTTCATCGTGGAATACACGGAGACAGAATTGATCGCTTATTTATTACTGGCGCATGGTAATCCCGCACACCTGCAGCGGTTGATCGCGCGCCTGCGCTCGGCTGGCACGGCGTTCTTTATCCATGTGGACAAGAAAGCCGACCAGCGTCTATTTGCGCACCTGAAGGCGGATGACGTCACGCTGTTGCCAGCGCCAGTTGCCGTGCACTGGGGCGACTTCTCTCAGGTGGAAGCAATTCTGCTGTTGATGAAAACGGCGCTGGCGGCAGGTCCTTTCACACGTTTCGTGTTGCTCAGTGGCGTCGATTATCCGTTATGGCCGACAGCGTCCATCAACGCGTTCTTCGCCGGCCAGCCCGACGCCGAATACATCAATCTCGTGCCGATGCCCTGTGCAGCAGCCGGCAAACCACTGGCGCGCCTGACCGCGTACACGCTGCGCCCGACCTTGTCGTCCCTGCACCGCTTGACCCTGCGCATATTGCTCAAAGCCCGCATCATCCCGCGCGAGCGCGATTACCAGCCTGCGCTGGGAGCGTTGAAACCGTATGGCGGCTCGACCTGGTGGGCCCTCACGCGGGCGGCGTGCGAATACCTCGTCGCCTACACCGGGCGCAATCCGGCACTGGTCCGGTTTTTCAAGGGGACCCAATATGCGGACGAGACGTTCCTGCACACGATCCTGGGAAATTCACCGTTGATGGCAAACGTCAGGCGCAACCTGACCTATACCGACTGGAGCGCAGGGGGCGCCAGCCCGGCCAGTATGTCGGCACAACACGTGGACTACTTCCGCAGCAAACCGCAATTTGGCGCCGACGATGTCTATGGCAGTGGGCCAATGATGTTCGCGCGCAAATTTAGCGACAGTGACGATGCGCTGTTGCAGGCAATGGATGGCTGCGCCTGAAGGCAGCAGACCGGATCAGGAGAAGATTTGTTGAATACGAAGCACGCACTGGCTGACCGCACCGAGAAATACGACCTCCCTGTCTTCGCGATGGGGAACGCCATACCCAAGCAGATCCACCAATGCTTTTTTGGTGCGCGGACGTTTACCGAGGAGCTGGCGAACAACGTCGACTTCATCAGGGAGCTCAATCCGGACTGGACGCACACCCGGTACGACGAGCCCATGATGAAGCAATTCATCATGGAGCATTACGGCGCGAAGATCCTGCGCTATTACGAGCGCATCAATCCAAACTACGGTGCAGCGCGCGCTGACCTCTTCCGCTATCTGCTGCTGTATAAAGTCGGCGGCGCCTATCTGGACATCAAGAGCACGATGACGCGCCCATTCGACGACTTCATTACGCCGTCGGATCGCTATCTGCTGGGGCAATGGGACGACCCGGATAACCTGGACCGCCTGGGCTGGGGCATCCACCGCGAACTCGCGCATATCGACCACGGCGAATACCAGCAATGGCACATCATCTGCGCGCCGGGCCACCCTTTTTTGCGCGCCGTGATCCTGTCTGTGCTGGCCAATATCGATCGCTATCTGCCATGGCGCAACGACACCGGTGCGCATGGCACGTTCAGGCTGACCGGCCCGGTCGCCTATACACTGGCGATTCATCCGTTGACCGCGACCGAGCCGTGCCGGCTCATACCTAGCCGCGAAAGTGGCCTCGTGTATTCGATCCTGAATCAGCGCAGCCACGCCAAGCTCTTCACGTCCCACTATTACCGGCTGACAGAATCCATCGTCAAGCTCAATACCTTCTGGACCGTGGTCGGCAAGGTGCGTCATTTCAAGGGGCAAACCAAGGCGCTGATCAAGCGCCAGGTAAAGAAAATGATCGGTCGACCGGCTTAGCTTAGCGGATCGAATTGGCCAGCGACATCTTGAACTTGCCGGCCCTGATTTTCTTCAACGCGAATTTCGCATGTTTTGAACGCAGCATGATGCCCAGATCGCTGAGCGTCAGCCGTATCTGATCGTACCCTGCCAACGAATACAGCAAGCCGGCCCGGTCGCCAGGCTGGCAGTGCTTTTCATAAAACAGGTGGGCAGCGCGAACGATTTTCTCGGATGACTTCTTGGTGATCCGCTCGAACTCGTGCGAAATATCCATGATGTAGGTGTTGGCCTGGATGCTGTACGCCGGGCCACCGGTCTTGATCAGCCGCACCCACATATCCCAATCCTGCCAGGCCGGCATCGCCGGATCGAAAGCGCCGGCGTCCTTCATGCGCTGCGGCGTCGTAAACACCTGGTTGCCAACGGCATTCGACTGGACGATCTCGTCGGCCGATACCGATGCTTGCGTATCCCACAGCGCCACGCTGTCGCCGTCGTTGATGATGCGCCGGTCGAACAGGCACGAGAAGCGCACGCCGCTTTCCTGCTGGCGGCGCCAGGCTGCCAGAAAGGTCGCCAGCCGGTGCGGAAGAAAAATATCATCGTCGTCCAGACCGGTGATGAACTCGCCCCGCGCCACCTGTATCGCCTGATTGCGCGCCGCACAGGCGCCCACCGACGCGTCGTTGTGAATCAGCGTGATCGCGACGTTTTCGTTCAACCCGTTCACATAGTCGCAGGTGCCATCCGTCGAACCGTCGGACACGATAATGAGTTCGATCGGCCGATGCGTCTGCGACAACACGGAATTGACGGCGCGCTTCAACAGATCAAGGCGGTTCTTGGTGGGTATATAAACGGTAATCAGGTTTTCCATATGAACGTCGTCGATCTCGATAAGGTGTAACAGCGCGGGACTCGCAACATGCCGGGCACGATCACCCGGTCTTCATGCCGATCATTTGTTTGCAGCTCTGTACCACGGCTTTCGAAAACAGCATGATCAATGCCCCATAGATCACGGCGCCCGTCAGGGTAACGGTCATCAGGATCGTCTGTGGCGCATGACCGCCGTTCGACAGCACGGTATACAGCGGATAGATGACCGCGACCATCGCCATCGAAAACATCACCGGCTGCCAGATCACGCGCAGCAATCCGGCCAGGCTGGTGTGCAATTCCCGCGTCGCGTAGTAGAAATGCGGAAGACCGTTGAGGATATTGGCAATCAGATAGCAGGCCGCAACGCCCTCGATACCCCAATTGACACCGATGAAAAAACTGCCGACCTGCAGGACGGAGCCCAGCAAGCCCAGCCGCATCATCAGATCGGTGCGTCCGGTCGACATGAAGACCGAACCCGTCGTCGAAATCAGCGACTGCAGAAACCCGACGGGCGCCAGCCAGGCGAGAACAATGGGAACCTGCGCCCACTGCTTGCCCAGTGCGATGGCAACGAACGGCTCACGCAATACCCACAGACCCGCCATCATCGGCGCCGTCAGGGTGGCGATCATGGCCAGCGCGCGGAAATACAACCCCGCCATCTTGTCGCGCTCGGCTTGCTGCCGGCTCATCACCGGGAACAAGGCCCGGCCAGCGACGTAGCTCATGCTTTGCAACGGGAACATCATGACCTTGTAGGCCTGGCCGTAGATGCCCAGCTGCACCGAGCCCAGCACGCGGCCGATCACCATGCTGTCGGCATTGCGCGCGAAAAAGTTGATGAAGTTAAAACCGGTCAGATTGCCGCTGAAGCCCCACAAGGACCGCAGTTCGGGCGCGCTCCAGATTTTCTTGGGCCGCCAGGGACTTGCCAGCCACAATTGCGTGGACGAGAGCGCTGCCGAGACCAGGGAATTCCACACCAGGCTGTACACGCCGTAGCCCAGGTAGGCCAGCGTGATCGCGACCGTGAGGCCGACGACCGATGACACGATCTCGATGCGCGCCAGCGTCTTGAAGCCGGACCGGCGTTCCACCAGCGACTGGTGCACGGCACTGGCGCTCGTGATCGGAAACACGATCGACAACAGGCACAGTACCGGTGCGAGCCGGTCGATACGGAAGTACGCCGCCAGGAATGGCGATGCGAGGACCAGGGCCAGCGTCAGGAACA
>Ga0308164_10005012_pt1 | contig 10889 bp, 9 predicted proteins | sample PhyTR2_FD_201031 | JGI IMG/M metagenome (GOLD analysis project Ga0308164, IMG submission 201031) | Phyllosphere microbial communities from UC Gill Tract Community Farm, Albany, California, United States - DLSLT.R2 | ecosystem: Host-associated > Plants > Phyllosphere > Unclassified | place: USA... | reverse complement strand
CGCGGATCCGGCGCGTGACCGCCGCGGGGATCGGCCGCGCCGGGCAGGCGGCATCGGGGGCGCTGCTGGTCACGCATGTCACGATCGCGATCCTGCTGCTCGTCCTGCTCGTCGGCACGGGCGGCAGCCTGGTGATGGCCTATGTGATCGGGCGATCGATCATCGGCTCGATCACCGACATTGCCGCGGCGACGGATGCGGTGATGCACGAGGCCGCGATCGATCTGTCGACGCTCAAGCGGCATGACGAGCTGGGGCTGGTCGTCACCGCGCTGACGACGTTCCAGACGCAGCGCGAGGATGCGAAACGCCTCGCGGATCAGGCCGAGCTGCTGCGCCGCCATGCCGAGGAGGAAAAGGCGCGTCAGGCCAGCGCGATCGCCGAGGTCGAGGCGCAGGCGCGGCGCGAGCGCGAGGCCACGCTGGCCGCGCTGGCCGAGGCGTTCGAACGCCAGGTCGGCGGCATCATCCGCGAGGCGCAGGAGGCGATGGCGCTGCTCGAGGCGAATGCGATCAGCCTGCACGAGACGATCGAGGGCAATCGCCGGCTTGCCCAGGAGCTCGACGCGATCGCGCAGCTGTTCGCGACCGAGATGCTCGAGGCGGGCAAGGAGACACATCTGCTGGCGCACACCTTCGAGGAGATCGACCGGGAGGTGGCGGGGACCAGCCTGGCCGCAAGGTCGATCAGCGACCATGCGCGCAGTGCGAACGACACCGTCGCGCTGTCGCAGGAACAGGCCAGCAGCATCGAGCAGATCGTCGACGTGATCAGCGCGATCACCAAGCAGACCAACCTGCTCGCGCTCAACGCGACGATCGAGGCGGCGCGCGCGGGTCCTGCGGGCGCGGGCTTTTCGGTGGTGGCGGCCGAGATCAAGTCGCTGGCGACGCGGACGGGCGCGAGCGCGGGCGACGTGCGCTCGAAGATCGAGGCGGTGCAGGATCAGATCCGGTCGGTGGTGGCGAGCACGGGCAGTCTGGGGGCGCTGATCAACGGCATGGACGACGGTGCGGGCCGGGTGGCGGCGATGTCGCGTGCGCAGGCGCAGGCGATCGAACAGCTCAACGGGCGGATCGAGGCGGTCGAGGACCGCAGCCAGATGCTCACCGAGGCGAGCCAGCAGATCGCATCGTCGGTCGACCGCAATCTCGCTTCGGTCGACGAGGTCCAGCGGACCGGCGCGATGCTGAAGCGGACGCTGCAGTCACTGGCCGACGACGCGCATGCCTTTACTAGCCATTTCCTCGGCGATGATTCAGGCCCCGAGCGGCAGCAACGGCAGGTCGCGTGATCTTGCCGGACTGACGCGCCGCGAGACCCGGTCCGCGCTCAGCCGCGCTGGCGGCGTTGCGCGTGAAGTTCGGCCCTGGCGAGCAGCGCGTGGAGATCGTCGCGGGCGATGTCGAAGCTTTCGTGCATGTCCTCGAGCGCGGCGTCGATGTCGTCGGGGTGAAATCCAGCCGCGCGCCGTTCAGCCGCGATCGCTGCGGGGGGCAGCGCGCTGTGATGCGGATAGGGGTGCCGCGTCACGCGGTAGAAGAGGCCGGCGACCAGCACGAGCACGACCGAGTTGAGCGCGACGGGGACGAGCGCGAAGGCGTAGCCCGCCGCATGGATGCCGGGGCCGCCGATCACTGCGGTCAGCGCCGCCGCGCCGCCGGGCGGGTGAAGGCACCGGAGCAGCGACATCGCCAGGATCGCAGCCCCGACCGCCATACCCGCGGCCAGCCTGGCGTCGGGGACGAGCTGAAACGCGGCGACGCCGATCGCGGCGGACAGCGTGTTGCCGCCGATGACCGGCCAGGGCTGTGCCAGCGGGCTGGACCGGACCGCGAAGACGAGCACCGCCGACGCCCCCAGCGGCGCGACGATCTGGGGAACGTCGCTGGCGGGGAGCAGCGCGACGCAGACGAGCATCGTCAGCGCGATGCCGATACAGGCGCCGACGCCCCCGAGCAGACGGTCGGCGGGAAAGGCCTTCGCCCAGAAGGCTTTGGCGTGGGGCAGGGGCATGAGCGATCGTCCGTGTGGCTGAGCGTGCCGCCCCTACGCTGCGCCCGTGCATTTCGCTATGTCGCGCGTCACCGGGATCGCTAGAGGACGGTGAAGATGGATGATGACGAGGCATGATGCTGGGGGATGTGACCAGGCGGCGTATCGGCCGCGAGGCGGAGCCGCTGGTGATCATCGACGGCTTTGCCGAGGATCCGGACGGATTGCGCAAGGCCGCGGCGGACGCGGCGTTCGGATCCGCGGGCGAGCATTATCCCGGTCTCCGCGCGGCGCTGCCCGAGCGCTATCTGGCCGACCAGCTTCCGCGGATCGCCCGCGCGCTGGGCCGCGATTTCGGGCCGTGCCGCCGCATCCATGTCGTCGACGCGCAATTCTCGATCGTCACGGTGACGCCCGACGCGCTCGAGATCCGGCAAAGGCTGCCGCATGTCGATGCCTATGCGCGCGACCGGATCGCGCTGATCCATTATCTGTCGCCGACGAACCGCGACGGGACCGCCTTCTTCCGTCACCGCGCCACCGGGTTCGAGACGGTCGACGAGACGCGCGCGCCAGACTTCTTCGAACGGCTCGGCCGCGAGGTCGCGGCGATGCCGCCGCACGGCTATATCGCCGACGATACCGCATTGTTCGAGCGGACCGCGCTGGTCGACGCCGAATACAACCGGGCGCTGCTGTACCGCAGCTATGTACTGCACAGCGGCGCGATCGCGCGCGACGCGGTGTTGTCGGCGGATCCCGCGGCGGGGCGGCTGACGATCACCGCGTTCCTTGCGATCGAATGAGGCTATTGCCGGCCCGCCCAGCGGATCGCGTTGACGAGCACGCGCCGATAGGTCGGATCGTCATAGGCCTCTGGCAAATGGCCGAGCGCCGAATAGACCACCCGGCCCTTGGTGCGCGGGTTGGTCCAGATGACGGGGTGCGTCCCCATCGCGAGCTTCGTGCCCGGACGGTAGCTCGCCTCGTCGAGCGTCGCGAGCACGGTCATGCCGCGGGCCGCCGGATTGGCGTTGAACGAATACCATTCGTCGACCGCGGTCCAGGGCAGGCGCACCCCCGCCATGACCGGATGGTCGGGGCGATCGACGACGAGCCGCGCGCGCTGGAACTGATCCTCGCCGCCCGGATGGCCGATGAACTTCGTGCCGATCACCGTGTCGCTGTACCAGGCGTCGGTGTGGCTGTCGTCGCCCGCGGCATGCAGCGCGACGACCCCGCCGCCACGCGCGACGAAGCGGGCGAAGGCCGCGCGCTGGTCTGGCGTCAGGAATCCACCGCTGGCGCTGTTGAGCACGACGACGGAGAAGCGGCGCAGCTGTTCGTCGTTGAAGACCGCCGCATTCTCGGTCGCGTAGCTCGTGCGACCCAGGCCCTGCACGATGTCGGCGAGCACACGGTTCGAATGCGGGATATGCTCGATATGCCGCCAGCCATTGGTCTTCGACACGATCAGCACCGCGTGATCGAGGCCCTTGGGCAGCACGGGGGCGACGGTTTCGGTCGTGGCCTTCGGCAAATGCGGATCGGGCGCGGCCTGCGCCGTGGTGAGCAGGGCGGCCAGCGCCAACATCTTGAGCATCGTGCAATCTCCCGCCCGGTCCTAGCGCGCGGGACCATCGGAGTTCAACTGGTAGCGATAACGCGCTATGCTGGGTCATAAATATGATGGGGGAGTTGAGGGCGAATGTCTGGAAGATCCAAGCGCGCGCTGGTCGCGCTGATGCTGGTGTCCGCGCCTGCGACCGCGCAGACGTCACAGGACCGGGCGCGGGCGATTGCGGGCGAGCCCGCCGCGGGGCCGCAGCGGCTCAGGCTGACCGACGTTCCCGTGGCGACGGGCAAGCCGACCGCGCTGTTCGACGGGCGCAGTCTCAAGGGATGGACCCCGTGGCTCGGCTATCCCGACCCGTCGATCACCTATCAGGCAAAGCCGGGCACGCCGCCGATCGGCACGAGCCGGGATACGAAGAGTGATTTCGCGGTGCGCAGCGTCGACGGGGCGCCGGCAATCTGGGTGAAGGGCGAGACCTGGGGCAGCCTGGTCCACCAGGCAGACCTTCGTGACTATCACCTGCGGCTGCAGTTCAAATGGGGTGCCAAAACCTGGGCACCGCGCGCGACGCAGCCGCGCAACAACGGCCTGCTCTATCATACGCATGGCGCGCCGGGCGAGGTGTTCGGCACGTGGCGGCCCTCGGTCGAGTTCGAGATCATGACCGGATCGACCGGGATGATCGTCGCGGTCGGCAGCAAGCTGCGCGGCCATACCGGTGTGACGTTCGATCCGTCGCTGGTCGAACCGCATCTCCGCTTCCGTGCCGGGGGACGCGAGATCGACATCGTCAACGGCACGCCGACCTGGAACGTCGAGGCGGCGACCGACGCCGAACGTCCGATCGGCGCGTGGAACACGCTCGACCTCTATGTCGTCGGCGACCGCGCGGTGCATGTCGTCAACGGCGTACCGGTCGGCGAAGTGCATGATCTGGCGACGATCGGCCCCGACGGCCGGCAGCCGCTGACGCATGGCCGGATCCAGCTGCAATCCGAAGGCGCCGAGACCTGGTTCCGCGCGATCACGGTCGAGCCGATCACGACCCTGCCGAAGATCGTCGTCGTGGGGCAGTAGGGGGCGGGGCGTCCGCGGTTGCGGGCTGGTCGCGCCAGATCCAGCGGAGCATGTCGGGCAGGATCGCGCCGCCGTCCGCGTCCGAATGGCCACCGTCCGTCCACGCCGTCCTGACGTCGTAGCGCGGGCCCGGGCGGTGCTCCGCATCGGCCTGCGCGTTCGCCCAAGCGAGGCTTTTTGCCATCTGCTGGTTGGCGAGAAACCAGTTGCCATGTTCGTTGTCGAGATCGGCGGCCCCGTCCTGCAGGACGATGCGCAACGGGCGGATCGGGCTCTTGCGGATGAGCCCCGGATAGAGGTCCCCGCCCAGCGTGCGCGGTGCGCCGTCCGGGCCGAGCGTGAGTCCGATCGACGTATAGCTGCCGATGAAGCTGATCACGTTGCCGAACGCTTCCGGATGCCGCCACGCGACCGTCCAGGAGGCGATCGCGCCGCTCGACGTGCCGCCGATCGCGCGGCGCTTCGGATCGGCGGCGAACCGCCAACGCGCCGCGACCGCGGGCAGCAGTTCGTTGAGCGTCATCCAGCTATAATCGTCGGACAGCGCATCATATTCCTCCACCCGGTGATCCGGGTTGGCCATGCCGAGCGTGTCGGGATAGTGCGCCGCACGGTGACCGGGGGTCACGAAGATACCGAGCGTCGGCGGGATCGCGTGCTGCAGGATCAGCGTGTCGAGGACCGCGGGGACCCTGAGCGACCCTGCCGGATTCGTCGCGCGCTGTCCGTCCTGGAACAGCAGCAGATTGGGCGGGCGGCGTGGATCATAGCCTGGCGGGACATAGACCCAGTAGCGCCGCACCGTGCCGGGAAAGCGCTGAGAGTGGAGTTCGAACGGGCCGGCCAGCGTTCCCCGGAGTGCCGGCGCGGGGGCTGGTGGGGGTGTGGTCTGCGCAGCTGTCGCCGACACGGTCAACGCGGCGCCCAGCAGGGCCGCCGCCGTCAGGATCTCGCGCATCTCCGCCCCCCTCATAGTGTCGGGTCAGCCTAGCACAGCGCGCGCGGGGTGCGAATCGGTGTGGGGGTCGGGATTATCTCCCGGCGCGGGGAGATTGTCGGCATCCGGATCGTTCAATCCCCGTCCGATCGGCCCGTGCGTCCGATGTCACACGGGGGAGACGAGACGATGCGTATGACGGCGTTCGGCGACGCAAGGGGCTAGGCGAGGATGAGCCGGCCCGGGATCAGGCGCATCGTCGTCATCGCCGTCGTGCTGCTGGGTCTGTGCGGGATCGCGTTTGCCGCAATCGCATACCGGCCCGCCATCGCCCGCGTGACGCGCCCCGATCCCCGGCAGTTCGATCCCGCGCTGGTCGCGCGCGGTGCGAATCTGGCGCGACTGGGCAATTGCGTCAGCTGCCATCAGGCGGCGGGCGGGCGTCCCTATGCGGGCGGCTATCCGATCAAGACGCCGTTCGGGACGATCTACGGCAGCAACATCACGCCCGATGCCGCGACCGGGATCGGATCATGGTCGCCGGCCGCGTTTCGCCGGGCGATGCGCGAGGGCGTGGCGCGCGACGGCAGCCATCTCTATCCGGCCTTTCCCTATACGCATTATGCGAGCGTGGCGGACGGCGATGTGGACGCGCTCTATGCATTCCTGATGACCCGGCCGGCGGTGCGCGCGGTGCCGCCCGCGAACCGGATGATCCCGCCGCTCGGCTTCCGCCCGCTGCTGGCGGGCTGGAAGCTGCTGTTCTTCGATCCGCAGCCGGTCGTCGCCGATCCGCGCCAGTCGGCCGCGTGGAACCGGGGGCGGTATATCGGCGAGACGCTGGCGCATTGCACCGCCTGTCACAGTCCGCGCGGGCTGTTGCAGCAGGAGAAGCGCGGCGACCAGGCCTATGACGGCGGCTGGTCGGGCGGCTGGTATGCGCCGCCGATCAACGCGCGCTCGCCCGCGGTCCGTGCCTGGACCGTCGAGCGGCTCGACGCCTATTTCCGGACCGGGCTCAGCACCGCGCATGCCGCAGCGGCGGGGCCGATGGGGCCGGTCACCTATAATCTGGCGCGCGCGGCGCCGGCCGACGTCCGCGCGATGGCGACCTATTATGCGTGGCAGATGCGCGCTGCGCCCGCCGCGCGGGCCGAGCCGCGGCTGCCCGATCGTCGCGCGCTCGCGAGGCAGCGGCATCCCGAGGGCGCGCGGCTGTATGACGGGGCATGCGCGGTCTGCCACGAGCCGGGGGCGGCGATGATGGTCGCCGGGCGTCCCGCGCTGCCGCTCGGCACGCCGCTGCACGAGGCGAACCCGCGCGACACGATCCAGGTGATCCTCAAGGGGCTGAAACCGCCGGTCGCGCCGCGCGGGCCCTATATGCCCGCCTTTGCCGATGCGCTGGACGACCGGCAGGTGGCGGAGATCGTGGCGTATCTTCAGGTCCGGCGCGGGACGGGACCGGCATGGCCGGACCTCGAGAAAGACGTCGCCGCGGCGCGCAAGGAGGGTGAATGATCGACCTGACCGTCAACGGGGCGACCGCGCGCGTCGATGTCGATCCCGCCACCCCGCTGCTCTATGTGCTGCGGGACGATTTGCGGCTGCATGCGGCCAAGTTCGGGTGCGGGCTGGGGCAGTGCGGGGCGTGCACCGTGCTCGTCGACGACCGGCCGGTCTTTGCCTGCCTGCTGCCCGTCGGTGCGGTCGGTACGCGCACGGTCACGACGGTCGAGGGGCTGGGCAACGCGGCGGCGCCGGGTGACGTCCAGCGCGCGTTCCTGCACGAGCAGGCGGCGCAGTGCGGCTATTGCATCCCCGGGATGATCGCGCGTGCCGAGGGGCTGTTGCGCAAGACGGTCACGCCGACCGAAACCGAACTGCGCAGCGCGATGGCGCCGTCGCTCTGCCGGTGCGGGACGCATATGCGGATCCTGCGCGCGGTGCGGCGCGCGGCGGTGGTGCGTGGCGGCGGGGTGGTCGAGCCTGCGGAGCCGGTGACGTGAGCGGACAGGCTTCGCGGCGCGACATACTCGGCGGATTGCTGGTCGCCTTCGCGCTCGCGCCGACGGCCGCGCTCGCACAGACCGGCGGCGGCGAGGGCAGCGGTGGACCGCCGACGGTCGCGCCCGATTTGCCGGGGACGCTCGCCAAATTCCCCGATCTCGACGCATGGATCCGCATCGGTGCCGATGGCCGGGTCACGGTGTTCACGGGCAAGGTCGAGCTCGGCACCGGCGTGAAGACCGCGATGGCGCAGCTGGCCGCGGACGAGCTCGATGTCGCGATCGGGCGGGTCGACCTGATCACCGCGGATACCGCGCTGACCCCGAACGAGGGCGTGACCGCGGGCAGCCAGACGCTCGAGCAGAGCGGTACCGCGATCGCCAATGCCGCCGCCTGTGTCCGGCTGCTGCTCGCCGAGACCGCGGCGGCGCGCTGGGGCGTGGCGGCGACGACGCTGTTCACGCGCGATGGCGTCGTGCTCGACGGGCAGGGACGGCGTGCGAGTTATGCCGAGCTTGCCGCGTCGACGTCGCTGGCGGTGCGCGCGCGCGCCGACGTGCCGCGCAAGCCCGTGGCGGCGCGGCGGCTGATCGGGCGACCGGTGCCGCGCGTCGACCTGCCCGCCAAGCTGACCGGGCTGCCGAGCTATGTGCAGGACATGCGGCTGCCGGACATGGTGCATGCGCGCGTCCTGCGCGGGCCGTCGTCGGGGACGCGGCTGACGCCCGATCTTGCCGCGCTGCGACGGCAGCCGGGCGTTGCGCGGGTCGTTGACGTCGGGCGGTTCGCGGCGATCGTCGGACCGCGCGAATGGCCGCTCGAACAGGCGCTGCGCGTCGCCAATCAGGGTGCATGGACGCGCGACGCGGCCGTGCCCGCGCTGCCGCCGATGCCCGCGGGACTGCTGGAGATGCGGCGCGAAAGCACAGTGATCGACACGCGGCGCGACGCGGCCGCTGCGCCGGGCGTGCGGCGGCTGTCCGCGCGGTACGACCGGCCGTATCTGATGCACGGTGCGATCGGACCGTCCTGCGCGGTGGCGCTGATGGCCGAGGGACAGCTGACGGTCTGGACGCACAGCCAGGGCGTCGAGCCGCTGCGCACCGCGATCGCCGAGCTGGTCGCGATGCCCGCCGACCGCGTCCGCTGCGTCCACCGCGAGGGGGCGGGCTGTTACGGGCATAATGGGGCGGACGACGTTGCGGGCGATGCGGCGCTGGTCGCATGTGCGATGCCCGGCGTGCCCGTCCGGCTGCAATGGAGCCGCGAGCAGGAACATGGCTGGGAACCGCTCGGGCCGGCGATGCTCGCGCAGATCGACGCGACGCTCGATGCGTCGGGACGGATCGTCGACTGGCGGCATCAGGTGTGGAGCAACACGCACAGCACGCGGCCGGTAGCGGCGGGCGACCTGCTCGCGGGCGTGGAGGTGGTGCCGCCGTTCGTGCCGACGCCGCCCAAGCCGATCCCGCAGCCCAATGGCGGCGGCGATCGCAACGCCATCCCGCTTTATCGCTTTGCCAACCAGAGCATCGTCAGCCATTTCCTGCCCGACATGCCGGTGCGGGTGTCGGCGCTGCGCGGGCTGGGCGCGCATCTGAACATCTTCGCGCTCGAAAGCGCGATGGACGAGCTGGCGGCGGCGGCGGGGCGCGATCCGGTCGCGTTCCGGCTCGCGCATCTCGACGATCCGCGCGCCGCAGACGTGATCCGGCGCGCGGCGGCGCGGTTCGGGTGGAGCCGCTACCGGCCCCGGCCCAATCGCGGGCGGGGCTTCGCCTTTGCGCGGTACAAGAATCACGGCGCCTATTGCGCGGTCGCGCTCGATGTCGAGCGGATCCCCGACGAGGGGCGGTTGATCGTCCACCGCGCGGTCGTCGCGGTCGACAGCGGCGAGGCGGTCAATCCCGACGGCATCCGCAACCAGGTCGAGGGCGGGGTGCTCCAGTCGCTGAGCTGGACCGCCTACGAGGCGGCGGGGCACGACGGCACGCGCCGGACCGATTATGACTGGAGCGGCTATCCGATTCTGCGGTTCGCGGACGTGCCGCACAGCGTCGTCGTCGAGGTCATCGACCGGCCGGGTACGCCGTTTCTGGGCACGGGGGAATGTGCGCAGGGGCCCACCGCCGCCGCGCTCGCCAATGCGCTGGCGGCGGCAACGGGGGTCAGGACCAGGAGCATGCCGCTGGCGGGGGGGCTGGCGACGCGCTCCTGATCATCGGCGGTCACGGGGTGACCGCCATATTGGTCGGCTCAGGCGCCGCCGGCGACCGGGGCGAGCGTCTGCTGGTGCTGGACCACGCGCCATTCCTCATGCTCGAGCCGGCGCATCGTCGTCGTGCAATAGGCGGTATAGCCGGTTGCGCCTTCGCGGCTCGCCTCGGCCTTGTAGGCGATCGCGATCAGGCCTTCCTGCGGGCGCATGATCTGCTGTTCGCTGAACCGGACCTCCGACCAGCGCGGCGTATCGGCGACCGCCTCGATCGCCTGCGCGCCGGTCATCACGAAGGGCTGTTCGGGGAGCACCATCACGCATTCGTCGTCGATCAGCGTGTGATACTGGTCCGCGTCGCCCGTCCACAGGCTTTCTTCAAATGCCCAGACCCTGGTGTCGTCCATTGCTCGTCTCCTTCTGTCGGGGTCGAGCGCGGGGACGGCCTACTTCGTTCCTCACAATCGGTGAGACGAGGGTCTTTTGGCGATCGGAGCATCCTATGTTTCCGACGCCTGTGTGGCTGCCGACCGACGCGCCGGTCGGCAGCCCTCGTCCTACAGCCCGTAGGAGAGCCGCAGATAGCCGAACCGGCCCGGGATGTCATAGGTCGTCGGGTCGAAGTTGTTCAGGCTGCAGCTGAAGCAGGCGGGGGGATCCTTGTCGAAGACGTTGTTCACGCCGAAGGTCAGCGCGAGCTTCGAATCGAGCCAGGCCGGCCGGAACTGGAGCTGGACGTCGCCGTAGAGGCGGCTCTTCAGGGCGTTCTCCGCAGCGATTTCGTCGACATTGTCGATATAGCGTCCGGTGACGCTCGCGGTGACCGGCCCCACCGACCAGTCGATCGTGCCCAGTCCCTTGAAGTGCGGATAGGTCTGATCGGGCGAGCCGCGTTCGGTGCCGACATAGTCGGTCGTGACGAAGCCGTCGGTCGCGGGCGTGCGCTCGCTGTACTTGAGCAGATAGTTGCCCGAGACGTAGAGGCCGAAGCGCCCGGCGCCGGTCTCGCCCGAGCGGACCGTCAGCGTCGCGTCGATGCCCTTGGTGCGGATGCCGCCGGTGTTGAGCAGCAGGCCGT
>Ga0308164_10005011_pt1 | contig 10891 bp, 9 predicted proteins | sample PhyTR2_FD_201031 | JGI IMG/M metagenome (GOLD analysis project Ga0308164, IMG submission 201031) | Phyllosphere microbial communities from UC Gill Tract Community Farm, Albany, California, United States - DLSLT.R2 | ecosystem: Host-associated > Plants > Phyllosphere > Unclassified | place: USA... | reverse complement strand
CCACGCCTGAAATCTCCACCCCCAAGCATTGCGGCCTCGTCGCCATCGTCGGCGCGCCGAACGCGGGCAAGTCGACGCTCGTCAACGCGCTCGTCGGCCAGAAGGTCGCGATCGTCAGCCCCAAGGCACAAACGACGCGCGCGAAGCTGATGGGCGTCGCGATCGAAGGCGACACGCAGATCCTCCTCGTCGACACCCCCGGCATCTTCGAGCCCAAGCGCCGCTTCGACCGCGCGATGGTCGCCGCCGCCTGGGGTGGCGCGGAGGGCTCCGACATCATCGCGCTGGTGGTCGACGCCAAGGGCGGCATCGGCGGCAAGGTCACCACGATCGTCGAGTCGCTGGTCGGCCGCACCGAGCCGATCTGGCTGATCCTCAACAAGGTCGATCTCGCCGACAAGACCAAGCTGCTGATCCACGCCGAGAAACTCAACGCGCTGCTCCCCTTCGCCGAGACGTTCTTCATCAGCGCGGGCACCGGCGATGGCCTCGCACATTTTAAGACCGAGCTCGCCAAGGCAATGCCCGAAGGCCCGTGGCATTATCCCGAGGATCAGGTGTCCGACTCGACCGAGCGTGCGCTGGCATCCGAAGTGACGCGCGAGCAGCTGTATCTCCAGCTTCACGCCGAACTACCGTACGCCAGCACGATCGAGACCGAGCAATATATCGAACGCCAGGACGGCAGCCTCGAAATCCACCAGCAGATCCTCGTCGAACGCCCCACACAACGCGCGATCGTGCTCGGCAAGGGCGGCGTCCGCATCAAGGAAATCGGCGCGCGCTCGCGCATCGAACTCGCCTCGATCACCGGCAAGCCCGTCCACCTGTACCTGCACGTGAAGGTGAAGCCCGGCTGGGACGAAGACCGCGAAGTCTACCGCGACATGGGCCTAGACTGGGTCGACTGACCTCACGCAAAAAACTGTTCCCCCGCGAAGGCGGGGGCCCAGACTGGACTCCCGCCTTCGCGGGAGAACAATCTTCCATCGTTCACGAGGCGCGCAGTAGTCCCAAACCCACCACCACCCCGGCGAAGGCCGGGGCCCAATTGGGGGGCGCTTATAACAGCGGGCAGTGCATAGTTACTGCGACCTCTCCAATTGGACCCCGGCCTTCGCCGGGGGGAAGCGGTGTGGCGTAACGTCTGGAAAAAAAAGCAGGATGTCCCCCCGCCTTCGCAGGGGAACAAGCTTAGGACAGCACCTCGTCCACCCAGGCCGGCACCAGCACGCCCGCCGCACCGATCCGCGTCTGCTCGAAGAACACGCTCCCCATCGACGGATCGAGGTTCAGCTCCAGCGTCCGCGCCCCGTGATACGCCGCGGTCTGCACGAACCCCGCCGCCGGATACACCGCCCCCGAAGTCCCGATCGAAACGAACAGATCGGCCTTAGTCAACGCCGCCTCGATCCGCTCCATCTGGTACGGCATCTCCCCAAAGAACACGATGTCCGGCCGCAACGCCGCCGACCCGCACGCGCCGCAAACCGAACCTTCCGGCAAAGCCCCCATCCAAGCCTCGCGCGCCCCACAAACCGCACACAAGGCCGACAACAACTCGCCATGCATATGCAGCATCCGCGTCGCCCCCGCCCGCTCATGCAGGTCGTCGACATTCTGCGTCACGATCAGCAACTCGCCGTCCCAAGCCGCATCCAGCCGCGCCAGCGCGTCATGCGCCGCGTTGGGTTCGACCGTCGCCAGAGCCGCGCGTCGCAGATCATAGAACCGGTGCACCAGTTCCGGATCCGCCGCGAGCGCCTCGGGCGTGCAGACATCCTCGATCCTATAGCTTTTTGAAGCCAGATCGTTTTCGTAAACATCCCAATAGGTTATGCCGCTTTTAGAGCGAAATGTCGGGACGCCGGACTCGGCGGAAACGCCCGCGCCCGTCAGGATTACAATGTTCTGGATATCGCGCATGGCGACAGAATAGGCGAGTGACGGAATGTCGGAAAGTAGCCTTTCCGCTTTGGAGCGGGGCAATACCAAGTCTCGCCAACTCGGCGGCGGCAATAGCCAAGTATTGTGGATAGCTCGCAATCAGGATAAGCTGAAAGTATAAAATATTTAGGGGAGGAAGAAATGCGTAGATTCCTGCTTGGTATGGTTGTCTCAATCATCGCATCGGCGGCTGGAGTACAGGCTCAACAAGGGGGCGCGGGAGCGGGGCCGAACAACAGCGGTCCTGGAGATTTAAACCGTCAGCGCACTTTCGAAGAGTTTCAAGTAGGCGTCGCCGACTCCAATCGATTGACGATGCGGCCTGTACCGACGTTGCCGGGGGAAATTAGGCAGGGGCTGGAAGTCCATGACGCAAAGGGACTGGTCATCGGCAAAGTCGAGTCCGTCGGTAAAAGCTTTGCGACGGTGTCGAGCACGATCGGTAGCGTCGAGGTAGACTTCACCTCCTTTGCAAAAAACAAGAACGGGCTTTTGATCAATATGCCCAAGAGCAAGATCGACGTGCTGATGGCGCGCGGTCATCCGGCATCGTGAGGGGCTGATAGGCTCAGCCCCGGCCTTCGCCTCTTCACATGGCGGAGTGTCCCCCGCCGCGCTGCGCCCCGCCGACGTCCGACTCGAAAAAGCGGACGGGCCGCAATCGCGTGATCCGATCGGACCGATGCGTCCGGTTTCTCCTGTCGGACGTTGAGCAGCATCGACCACGCCACCGTGGCCGTCCGCGACCCGTTCGCAGGTACCATGTCGGCGTCTAAGCCGGCAGAACTGAAGGATCCGATGCGATGTTGACGAAAAAGCTGATGCTGCTGAGCGGCGTGGTCGCGGTCCTGGGTGGCTGTGGTCAGACGACCTCAACGGACTCGAACACCTCGACCGCGAACATCGCCATGGGCAACACCAGCGCGGCGGCGAGTGCGACCCCGGCGGTCAACCGCGTCCGTGGCGTCATCACCGCGATCGGCACCGATGCGCTCACCGTTCAGACCTATGACGGCAAGTCGGCCACCGTGCCGCTCGACGCCAACACCAAGTTCGCCTGGGTGGTGAAGTCGGACCTGTCGACGCTCAAGGACGGCGACTTCATCGGCACCGCGACGACCGGCCCCGACGACGCCCTGCGCGCGGTCGAACTCGTGATCTTCCCCGAGGCGATGCGCGGCACGGGCGAGGGTCATTATCCCTGGGACGTCCCCGGCGCGGTCGCGGCGGCTGGCGGTGGTACGAGCGGGTCGAGCGCGATGACCAACGGCACCGTCGACGGGCAGAGCGCGATGACCAACGGTACGGTCGATGGCCAAAGCGCGATGACGAACGGCACGATCGCGCAGCAGAGCGGCATGACGAATGGCACCGTTACCGGCGGGGCAGGCAAGCCCGGCGAGACCAAGCTGAGCATCTCGTACAAGGGCGGCAAGGCCCAGGTCGTCGTTCCCGTCGGCACGCCGATCGTCCGGTTCGAGCCGGCCGAGCGCACGGTTCTCGCCAAGGGCCAGAAGCTGTTCGCGATCGTTGCGACCGACTCCAAGGGCGCCAAGTCGGTCGCCGTCGGCAAGGACGGCCTGACGCCGCCGATGTAATCGTACTAACACTCTGAGATGCCTAGGAAAGGTCGGGGTGGCGCTGAGGCCATCCCGACCTTTCTCGTTTGGTGGCATCGGATAGGCGAGGGCCCGTTGGTGTGACCTTATCGTAACCTTTGGCCGTTTGCGCTCCGATCACCGCGACGGCCCCGTCTTCAAAAATCGCGCGATCGCCGCTAAGACCCCAGCAAACCTGTATCCGTAAAGGCGCTGCATGACCGTCATCACCGAAGCCGACCTGATCGAAAGCGTCGCCGACGCACTCCAGTTCATCAGCTACTACCACCCGATGGACTATATCCGCGCGCTGGGCGTCGCGTACGAGGCCGAGCAGAGCCCCGCCGCCAAGGATGCGATCGCGCAGATCCTGACCAACAGCCGGATGTGTGCGGAGGGCCACCGCCCGATCTGCCAGGACACGGGGATCGTCACGATCTTCGTCAAATGGGGCCAGGATTGCCGCCTCGACTCGACCCGCAGCTTGCAGGAGGTCGTCGATGAAGGCGTGCGGAAAGCCTATCTCAACCCCGAGAACAAGCTGCGTGCGTCGATCCTCGCCGACCCCGCCTTCACCCGCCGCAACACCAAGGACAACACGCCGAGCGTGATGCATGTCGAGATGGTGCCCGGCAACACCGTCTCGATCGACGTTGCGGCGAAGGGCGGCGGCAGCGAGAACAAGTCGAAGTTCAAGATGATGAACCCATCCGACTCGATCGTCGACTGGGTGCTCGAAATGATCCCGCAGATGGGCGCCGGCTGGTGCCCGCCCGGCATGCTCGGCATCGGCATCGGCGGCACCGCCGAGAAGTCGATGATCCTCGCCAAGCAGTCGCTGATGGGCGCGATCGACATGGCGCAGTTGAAGGCGCGCGGGCCGAAGAACGACATCGAGGCGCTGCGGATCGAGATCTACGACAAGGTCAACGCGCTCGGCATCGGCGCGCAGGGGCTAGGCGGGCTGTCCACGATTCTCGACGTGAAGATCTTCGACTGGCCGACGCACGCCGCATCGAAGCCGGTGGCGATGATCCCGAACTGCGCCGCGACTCGCCACGCGCATTTCGTGCTCGACGGTTCGGGGCCGGTGTATCTGGAAGCGCCGAAGCTGGAGGAATGGCCCGACGTCAACTGGACGCCCGACAAGGCCGCGATCCGTGTCGATCTCGACACGCTGACGCCCGACGTCGTGCAGACCTGGAAGCATGGCGACCGCCTGCTGCTTAACGGCAAGATGCTGACCGGGCGCGACGCGGCGCACAAGCGGATCAAGGACATGCTCGACGCGGGCGAGCCGCTGCCGGTCGATTTCAAGGGTCGCGTGATCTATTACGTCGGCCCGGTCGATCCGGTCGGCGAGGAAGTCGTCGGACCTGCCGGCCCCACCACGGCGACGCGGATGGACAAGTTCACGCGGATGATGCTCGACCAGGGCCTGCTGGCGATGGTCGGCAAGGCGGAGCGCGGCGGCGATGCGACCAAGGCGATCGCCGAGGCCAAGTCCGCGTATCTGATGGCGGTCGGCGGTGCGGCGTATCTGGTCGCGCGCGCGATCAAGGGTTCGAAGGTCGTCGGCTTCGCGGATCTCGGGATGGAAGCGATCTACGAGTTCGAAGTCAGCGACTTCCCGGTGACGGTCGCAGTCGATTCCGCGGGCGAGAACGTCCACCAGCTTGCACCGCTGGTCTGGCGCGAGAAGATCGCGCGTGAGGGGGTGCTGACGCCGGCATGACGACCCGCGCACGCAGAAGGGGGCATGGCCCCGTCCGGTGGATCGTGGCCATCTTCCTTCTGCTTGCCGTCGCAGCCGTCTACGCGCCGCAGTTGCTGGCGTTTCCGTATGAGCAGCGGATCGGCACCGTCACCGTCTATGCCGAGCGCCCGATCGATCCGCGGATCGCCAGCGAACTGGCGCGCGCGGAAGGGTTGCTGCGCGCCAGTCCGATCTACACCGGGCCGCTCGATCGGTCGCTGTTCCTGACGGACGGTGGCTGGCGCTGGCGCCTTTTGGCGATCCAATCGCCGGGTGCCTTTGCATTCCGCCGGCCCTTCAGTTCGGCGATCGTTTTCAACCGCAGCGACGTCGCCGCCGACCGCGTGACGAACGGTCGTGCGATCGGTGGTACCCGGACGCTGTCCGGCGTGATCGCGCACGAGACGACGCACATCATGATCGCCAACCATCTTGGCGAAGTACGTAGCGCGATGCTCCCGACCTGGCAGCAGGAGGGGTATGCGGATCATGTTGCGCGCGAGAGCAGCCTGACGGACGCGGAGGCCTCTCGTCTTCGCAAGACCGATCCGGGCGCGCCGGCGCTCGTCTATTACGACGCCCGGCGACGGGTGGCGGCGGCGTTGGGCGCCAAGCGCGGATCGGTCGACGCGTTCTTCGCGGGCGGCTGAACGAAGCCGAGCCCGGAACGCACCCCGGCCAGTCCTGTTGGTAATGCGACCTTATCGGAGCACGCTCATCATGCCCAAGACCGCAATCGCCCTCGTCGCAGCCTTCGCCCTCGCGACCACGGCCTCGGCCCAGACCACCGCGCCGCAATCTGCGTCGGCTCAGGGTGGGCTGGGCAGCCTCGGGGGACTCGGCGGTCTGCTAGGTGGCGGGTTGCCGAACGTCGGATCGATCGGCGCAGGCAATGCTGCCGGGTTGCTTAGCTATTGCCTGAAGAACAATCTGCTCGGGCAAGGCGGTGCACTTGGCGCCTTAACGGGCGGGCGGAATGCAGCGCCACGAGCGGGCAGTGCAAAGACCCCGGCCACCGGCGCGCAGTCGATCCTTCAGCGTCTGACCGGGCGACAGGGTGTGCAGACTTCGCCGGGCTATGCCGCGGGACAGGATGGCGAAGTGCAGGCGCCGAACGGCCAGGCGTTTTCACTCGACGACCTCGGCGGGCAGGTGAAGACGCGGATGTGCAGCATCGTCCTCAATCGGGCGAAGTCGTTCCTGTAGGGGCAGTTACGGACCAAGGGCGCGGTGCGGGCAACACGCGTAGCAGATCGAGGTGTTTGCATCCGCAGCCCACTCGGTCCTGCCCATTTCCCGTCATCCTGACGAAAGTCAGGATCCAGAGTAACCCAATGCAGCCCTTTGCGACCCTGGATCCTGACTTTCGTCAGGATGACGGCAAAGGTGGAGCATGCACTTGTGACGCATCGGCTGCTTCAGCATTGGCCCGATGCACGTTTGATTGCCTGTTCCTCGACCTTAAAGCGGAAACAGCCGATGACCGGTGAGGAGGGAAAGCGAGTACCCGATCGCCTACGCCTGCCAATATCATCAGTTAGGCGCAGCGAGGGTGGCTTCAACGATTGAGGTCATCGTTAGCTCACGCAATGTCGTAAAAGGCACTGGGTCGATCACCATCGCCACCCCGATACCTCCACAAACGAAAAGAGGCTGACGGACCGTCTCACGACGAACCGACAGCCTCCTAACATGGTCAGCGGCCGGAGAGCTCCAGCCCGGAGGACCATGCGTACCGCCTATCCTATGACACACGCGTTGACTGGGAGAGGATACTCCCCACGCATGTCGGCGGCGTTAGCGGTGCGTCCCCCGAACGAACCGAACCGAACTCACTGCTGAACCATGAGACATCGGATCACCTCCTTTCGCTTGTTGAAACAACGCGGCCAAGCCTGACCGCAACGCCAATGTGTGCCGACCGCGCCTGCGATACAAGCCTTGTTTTACGGAAGTTTTCGGTCAATCCTGTACGACTGCCAGTTGGTCGAAATCAGCCCCGGCAGTCCTCGGTGACGCGCTCGATCTCGGCCCAGGCGGGCACGACCAGCGGCGGCAGTCCGGCCTGCTGGACGACGAACCGCCCGCGACTGAACCCCATCGCCTCCAGCAACGAATCGTTCGGCATCAGCGCAGCCGCGACATAGGGCGGCGTGCCCCCGGTCGGCTGTACGGACACGGCGCGCGTAACGCTCGACGTGCGGATCGTCAGCGGCGTCGGCGTACTGCCCGCGCGCGACAGATATACCTGGCGCGCCGTAGTGTCGCACCGCACCGTCAGCGACGCGTTGGCATTGGCTGGCCCGAACAACGCGATCGAGCCGCGCGCATCGCGGCGATAGACCCAAGTCCCCGGCGAATACGGCCAGTCGCGCCAGTCGGCAGCGATCGGTGCCGGACGCGGCTCCGGGGCAGGGGCCGGGGCGACGGTGCGCGGCGGGGGCGGCGCTTCCGCACGCGGAGGCGGCACGCAGCCCGCGATCGACGCGAGCGTCGCCAGACCGGCAAGCCGCGCCAGGACGAGAGGGCGGGCAAGCGATCGCAAGCCGACGAGGTGAGGGGACGGAGTGCGCATCGCATCGCTATGCGGCACGCCCGGCGGTCGCTCAAGTACGACGAAGCGCGCCCGGCGGGAACCGCCGCACGGTGATACCGGTTCAACGACGGAAGAAATCAGGAGAACGTCCATGTCCGATACCGCCGCCCAGACGCCAACCCAGCTGCTCGTCCAGTCGAACATCTCCGGCACGATGAAGGTCGAGAGCCGCGACGGCGACAATGTCGGCTCGGTCCACGCGTTCATGGTCCACAAGGGCACCGGCCGCGTCACCCACGCCGTCCTCAGCCTCGGTGGCTTCCTCGGCATGGGCAAGAGCTTCTACCCGCTGCCGTTCGCGCTCCTCCAGTTCGACGCGGTCCGCGACCTCTACGTCGTCACGATCGACAAGCGCGTCCTCGAAGGCGGCCCGAGCTGGGCGAACAACGCGCCGGTGTTCGACCAGGCCTATGCCGACCGCGTCGCAAGCTATTACGGGTCGAGCAGCGAGGACCTTGTCGTCGGCTAAGCTCCATGTCGACCGGTGCGGGTAAGTTGCCTGCACCGGTGACGTCCGCGATCACCGCGATCGCGATCCCCCCATCCGCATTTTCTGGCTCTTGCCGTAACGCGTTTTCCGCGTGCCGGGCTTGCCCTCGTTCGAACGTCCCATGACCGGCGCCTTCTGCTGGTCGACCGGCAGGCCCAGTTCCTCGTTCTCCAACTGCCGGATCTCGTCGCGAAGTCGCCCGGCGGTCTCGAACTCGAGATCGCTAGCAGCCTTGCGCATCTGCTTTTCGAGGTCCTCGATATACGCGCGCAGGTTGTGGCCGACCATGTGCGGGCGGTCCTCGTCGATCGGGATCGTCACCTGATCCTGGCTCGCCACGTGCGCGATGATGTCGCCGATGTTGCGGCGGATCGTCGTCGGGGTGATGCCGTGTTCGGTGTTGTACGCGACCTGTTTCTCGCGGCGGCGCGACGTCTCGTTCATCGCGCGTTCCATGGATCCGGTGACGCGGTCGGCGTACAGGATCACGCGGCCGTCGACGTTGCGTGCCGCGCGACCGATCGTCTGGATCAGCGACGTCTCGGAGCGCAGGAAGCCCTCCTTGTCCGCATCGAGGATCGCGACCAGCCCGCATTCGGGGATATCCAATCCCTCGCGCAACAGGTTGATGCCGATCAGCACGTCGTACACGCCGAGCCGTAGGTCGCGGATCAGCTCGATGCGCTCCAGCGTCTCGACGTCGCTGTGCATGTAGCGGACCTTGATCCCCGCCTCGTGCATATATTCGGTCAGATCCTCCGCCATCCGCTTGGTCAGCGTGGTGACGAGCGTGCGATAGCCGAGCGCCGTGGTCTTGCCGACTTCGATGATCAGGTCCTGGACCTGTTCCTCTACCGGCTTGATCTCGACGGGCGGATCGATAAGTCCGGTCGGGCGGATGACCTGCTCGGCGAACACGCCGCCGGTCTGCTCCATCTCCCAGCTGCCGGGGGTCGCCGAGACATAGGTCGTCGGCGGGCGCATCGCGTCCCATTCGTTGAAGCGCAGCGGGCGGTTGTCGATCGCGGACGGCAGGCGGAAGCCATACTCCGCGAGCGTCAGTTTGCGACGGTGATCGCCGCGCGACATGCCGTTGATCTGACCGATCGTGACGTGACTCTCGTCGACGAACAGCAAAGCGTTGTCCGGGAGATATTCGAACAAAGTGGGCGGAGGCTCGCCCGGCATGCGGCCGGTGAGGAAGCGCGAGTAATTCTCGATCCCGGCGCAGGAGCCAGTCGCGGCGATCATCTCGAGATCGAAGTTCGTCCGCTGCTCAAGCCGCTGCGCCTCCAGCAGCTTGCCCTCCAGCACCAGCTCCTTCAGGCGCTCGGCCAGCTCGTGCTTGATCGCCTCGCCCGCCTGTTTGAGCGTCGGGCCGGGCGTCACGTAATGCGAGTTCGCGTAGACGCGCACCGAGTTCAACGACGCGACCTTCTTGCCGGTCAGCGGATCGAACTCGATGATCTCCTCGATATCGTCGCCGAAGAACGAGATGCGCCACGCGCTGTCCTCGTAATGCGACGGGAAGATCTCAAGCGTGTCGCCCTTCACGCGGAAATTCCCGCGCTGGAAGGCCGCGTCGTTTCGCTTGTACTGGAGCGCGACGAGTTTGCGCACGATCTCGCGCTGGTCGACGGTCGTGCCCTTCTTGAGGTCGAAGATCATCGCCGAATAGGTCTCGACCGAGCCGATGCCATACAGGCACGACACCGACGCGACGATGATGACGTCGTCGCGTTCGAGCAATGCGCGGGTGGCCGAATGTCGCATTCGGTCGATCGACTCGTTGGTCGACGACTCCTTCTCGATGTAAGTGTCGGAGCGCGCGACATACGCCTCGGGCTGGTAATAATCGTAATAGCTGACGAAATATTCGACCGCGTTGTCGGGGAAGAACGACTTCATCTCGCCGTATAGCTGTGCGGCCAGGATCTTGTTCGGCGCGAGGATGAGCGCGGGGCGTTGGACGCGGTTGATGACGCTGGCCATCGTGAAGGTCTTGCCCGAGCCGGTGACGCCGAGCAGCACCTGGTCCTTCTCGCCGTCGCCGATCGCGGAGACGAGTTCGGCGATCGCGGTGGGCTGGTCGCCCGCGGGTTCGTACTCGCTGACGAGGTTGAACCGCTTGCCGCCCTCGACCTTGTCGGGGCGCGCGGTCGGGCGGTGCGGGACGAAGCTTTCGCCGGTTTCGGGCTCGGCGAGGCTGGTGCGGATCTGAATGGCCATCGAGGGGGAATATGGGGAACATGGCCTGAGTCGGCAACGGCCACGGGACCTGTTTGGCCGATGCCAAGTTTAGCTGTTGTTGACCCGTCCGGCTCGCGCCCATAATGCGACCGTTTCGCAAGCCATCGATCCGCCAGCGCCCGCGCGTAGGCCAAGGAATAGACGCATGACCGCCCCGACCGTCGAAGCAACCCGCGCGCCCGCGCTGATCCCCGAGACCCCCGCGTTCCTCAACGCCAAGGTGCTGTGGGTGCGTCACTGGAACGAACATCTGT
>Ga0308164_10005009_pt1 | contig 10894 bp, 7 predicted proteins | sample PhyTR2_FD_201031 | JGI IMG/M metagenome (GOLD analysis project Ga0308164, IMG submission 201031) | Phyllosphere microbial communities from UC Gill Tract Community Farm, Albany, California, United States - DLSLT.R2 | ecosystem: Host-associated > Plants > Phyllosphere > Unclassified | place: USA... | reverse complement strand
CGGGGGTCACGTTGGCTGAGCAGGTCCCATTGCCAGAACCAAGTGCGACCGATTTGGTTTCCAGCCCCCGCCCGTATGTCTTGGGGCCATTCGATCAGGTTTCGGTGGACGTCCTTGGCCTGCCTGAATTTAGCCGTACCGTTACGATTGACCGAAGCGGCAATATCTCTCTCCCGTTAGTGGGTCAGATTGCAGCTTCGGGAACGACCCCTATCCAACTCGGCGCCGCAGTGGCGCAGCGACTGCGCAACAACCATGTCCGCGCACCGCAGGTCAACGTGAACGTTACGCAGGTAGTTAGTCAGGTTCTGACCGTTTCCGGGGCAGTCCGCGCACCGGGTCTCTATCCCGTAACCGGCCGCATGACGCTGATGCGCGCGATTGCACGAGCGCAGGGCACCAGCGATTTTGCCCGGGAAAACTACATACTCGTCTTTCGCCGCGTTGATGGTCGTGACGTCGTCGGCTTGTACGACTTACGCGCTATCAGGCAAGGCCTCTACCCGGATCCAGAAGTGTTCGCCAACGACGTGGTTGAGGTCGATGAATCGAGCGCTCGGCGGATCTTTAGTCTCGCCCTGCAATCCTCGGGCCTCATCATCGCACCTTTGGTTGCGGTCCTGAACTAACGAACCGGTAAGGTACGTAACGATGAATAATTTTCAGTTCCAGCCGGTTGGTCCGAATGGTTTAGCGACTGTTCCCGACGTGTTGATTGAGGGTGATGGGGTGCGCGAGAAGCGCTCGCTCGTGTCCGAATATCTGTCGATCGCAAAACGCCGCAAGTGGTTGATCTTAGGAACAATCGTTGCTTTCGTTATTGGCGGGCTCTTAGTAACTTTGTTCACCACGCCGCTCTACAAGGCAAGTGCGACCTTGGAGATCCAACGTGAGAACCGGAACTTTGCCGACGTCAAGGGGACAGATCAGGCGCAAGCCGCGACTGATAACGAGTTTTACCAGACTCAATACGGACTGTTGAAATCACGCGCTTTGGCTGACCGCGTTGGACAATCGACGCGGTTAAGCGAAGACCCTGCGTTTTTCGAGCATTTCGGTATCACGCCGCCTGAAACGTTGTTTGAAAACCGACGCCCAGTGCAGACCGCAGCCGCCCGAAACGCGCGCATCAAGGCTGCAGGTAGCTTGATCCTTGCCAATATGACCGTCGACCCGGAACGACTGTCGAGGCTGGTAGAGATTAGCTTCAGCAGTCCTGACCCTGATCTATCGCGACGCGTGGTCAATGCTTGGTCGGAAAACTTCATTCAATCGACGCTGGAACGTCGTTTTTCTGCGACCTCCTATGCGCGCAACTTTCTTGAGGATCGCCTCAAGCAATTGCGAAACCGTATCGATGAATCGCAGCGTGCGTTGGTTGCGTACGCCTCCCGCGAAAACATTATCAGCATTCCCGGCACGACCGATTCTAACGGGCAAACGTCAGGTGAACGCTCCTTGGTGGTCGACGACCTCACCAGCCTCAATCGCGAACTCAGTGCAGCGACGGCGCAACGCGTGCTGGCCGAGAGTCGACTGCACACGGGAGACGTTGCCAAGGAACAGCTAGACAACGGTGCGAGCAGCACCTTGCGGGCGCGCCGAGCAGAACTGTCTGGTGACTACGCGCGAATGATGCAGCAATTCGATGCGGGCTATCCTCCCGCTAAAGCGCTACAAGCCCAAATCCGAGCACTCGACGCGTCGCTGCGCTCTGAAGACAACCGCGTCTCAAACGTATTGTCTCAAAACTACCAGGCAAGCCTGCGTCGCGAGCAACAGCTGCAAAGCCAGGTAAAGCAACTTACCGGTCGCGTTCTCGACTTTCGTCGTCGTAATATTCAATACGACATCTTACAGCGCGAAGTTGATACAAATCGCCAGCTCTATGACGCATTGCTACAACGCTACAAGGAGATTGGTGTAGCCGGGGGTGTAGGCGTTAACAACATCGCTATTGTCGATAGCGCTGAAACGCCAAGTCGCCCCGCTAGCCCCCGGCCGTTGCTTAACCTCGCCGTCGCAATGCTCTTAGGCCTGGTTGTTGGTGTCGGTATTGCACTGCTGCTTGAGCAGGTGGATGAAGGCCTCGCTGATCCAATCGAAGTGCAAGAAGCGCTGGGGCTGCCGCTCGTTGGCGTCACCCCCAAGCTGACTGGTGAAACATTAGAGGCGGCGCTGGCCAACCCTAAATCGGCTCTTACGGAAGCATACGCATCGATCGTAGCAAATTTGGGCTTTGCGACGTCGCACGGCATTCCAAAGACATTAGCGATCACCAGTTCGCAGGCGGCAGAAGGCAAAAGCTCCTCCAGCTATGCACTGGCCCGGCTGATCGCTAGGTCTAACAAGAACGTATTGCTAATCGATGCTGACATGCGCTCACCGTCCATACATGCGCTCATCGACCAGCCGCTGGGCGAGGGACTGAGTAATTATCTGTCCGGTACCGACGATTTAAACCGCCTGATGCGTGGGACAGACATCGGCACGCTGTCTGTTGTCACAGCCGGCCCACAACCGCTCAGCACGCCTGAATTGCTCGGGAGCGACCGATTTGCGCAGTTGATGACGCTTGTTAGTGCCCAATTCGATCACGTGCTGATCGATCTTCCGCCTGTGATGGGATTTGCCGATGCCCCACTTATCGCAAGTCAGGTTGAGGGCACGGTTGTCATGATCGCCGCAAATAGCACACACAAGAACGTCGCGCGCCTAACGGTAAGTCGTCTTCGTAAGGCGCATGCTCACCTACTGGGTGGTGTTTTGACTATGTTTGACGCGAAACAAGCAAGCTATGGCTACGGCTATGGTCATGGCTATGGCTTTGATTACGGCGACAAAAATAAGGGTCAGAGTTAATCTGATTGGTGACATTTTTTGTTTCAAATGTGGTCAAACGGATTCACGCATGACCAACGGAGTACGTCATGTGTAACAACGACCACATTGCTATTATCGACGTGCTTGTCCCAGCTTACAATGCGGAAAGAACGATCCTCGAAGCACTTACGTCGATCCAGACCCAAACTATTGCCGATATTCGCATAATTGTCGTCAACGATGGCTCGACCGACCGCACAATAGATATCGTTCGGTCGGTAGCCGCGAATGATACCCGTATTCTGGTGGTAGACCAACCGAACGGCGGTATTGTTGCTGCACGCAATCGACTCATAGACTTAAGTACCGCGCCTTATATCGCTATGCATGATGCAGACGATATCTCTTTTCCTGATCGACTCGATCGTCAGCTTTCTTTTCTTACTAGCAATCCCGACTGCGTCGCGGTCAGCGGTAACGGCTGGCACATAGACGATAACGGACGTCGGTCAGGCGGTCATTCTACTTTTGGTGGAGACGTACGTCCTGATCCGTGGGCGATGCCGGCTGTAGAGCCTTATTTACCCCAAACGTTTGTCATGATGCGACGAGATGCGGTCATTGCTATCGGTGGCTACCGTGAAAGGACCAATGCCGAGGATACCGATTTGTATTGGCGCCTCTTATCAATAGGCCGGTTGCATAATCTTGTAGATATCATCGGTGAAATCCGAATGGGCAATTCTAGCGCATCAAGTGCAGCGGCTGCCAACGGTCGGATCTCGGCCATCAGTTCCCAACTAGCGGCGATATCCAGGCAACGTAGCCTAGAGGGTAAACCGGACGTGAGCATTCCGGCTCCTACCTATCGCAAGCTTAACGGGGCTTCGACAATAAGCGAGATGGTTACCTTACTTTCTGCTTATTTAACACGGGATGAAACTGCTTATCTACAACACTCTACGGCGGCAAAGTTACTAGAACTGGCGAGCTATCGCCCTTACTTGCTAACCATAGATGATTGTTCGTCGATTCATGCAGCGCTGGCACCGGTACGCAAGGCAAGTTCCTCACGTGAACGAATGCTGCTTGTTTATCGCCAAGCTCATGTTTTGCAAAAACTCTTAACAAACCGTCGATGGAAAGAGGCACGAGCTCTCCACGCATCGCCGTTGGTCTATACAAGCTTACTTCCGGCGCTGGCGAGCCGGCAGGTCAAAGCATTGATGCAGCGCGTTCGGCCGGACTTGGGCGGTTGAATTGTGCGCTCGTTACGAAAATGTTGTTTACCGCCGTCCTGCATCGCGACAAGATAGCGTGCAGCATGGACGGCTGCGGCGCTTCGCGCGACAATGTGTTCGGCGAGCGCCTGTGGCGTTCCGTGAAATACGAGGAGGCCAACCTGCAGGCTATGGCGTGGTTAGTGAGGCCCGCGCCTCGATCAGCCGCTATCAGTTCTTCTACGACGGGTGAGGCCAGCACTCGTTGCTTGACTGCAGGACATCCGATCAAAGCTACTTTAACCGACCGGTTCTAGCAACGGCATGAAACCGGTCGACGCTTCCATGTCGTAATCGCGCTGGGCTGTTTAGGTAAACCGAGCAACCTCTGCCAACAAGACGTACCGCAATAATTGACGTTGCGCGGGCTGCGGTCACTGTAGGACACGGCTTGTAACCTGTTCCAAGATGAGCGATTGAGCTTACGGGGATAGGGTAACTGAGACGCAGGATGCCGTCACGCGCTGGGGAGGCGCCTATGACGCGTTCGGTGCCTACGGCCCCGGGGGGATTGGACTTGCAAGCGTCATGACGAGCTGGATGGCTGGTGTCGGCCGGCATTGCGGCATTGGGGAACAGCACAAGGGACTGATTGCTGGCCGGGTGGTCACAGGACTGACCCTGCTCGTAAGCACAGCGTCAGCCCACGCCTTTTCGCCTCAAGCCGCGCCCCCCCCGGCGGGGTCTTTGGTGGTCGACCCGCAACAAGGCGCAACCCCCCGCCCCTTACCGCCTGCCGCGCCAACGCTGCCACTCCAAATTCTGCCGGCGGTGCCGACGCCGAGCCCCACTGGCCCGATCGTCGTTCTTCCTACCGCGCCCGCCGTCACGCAGCTTTATAGCAGCCGGGTTGATCCCTCCGCTATGCCCGCACCCGAACCGCTCGGACTAACGCAGCAGGGTGGGTTGCCCGGTCCAAGCGGCGATCCGCTGCGGATCGACCCCCTCAACGACCCGATCCTGGCGATCGCACGTAGTGCGGCACCCGTAACGACATTCAATCATGCAATCGCAGAGGCAGTGGCACGCAACCCGGCGCTTGGCGAGATTGAGGCGCAGGCAGATGAGGCTGATGCGGTCCGCCGCGAGACGCGTGAGCGGGCGCTGTTCCCCACAGCCGACCTGTCGCTGACCAGCTTCCGGGTCATCAGTCGTGCCTTTTCCAATGACCCGGGCAACGTTCTGGAACGATCACGTCCACGCGAGCGGACTGATGGCTTGGTCCGCATCCAGCAGCCGGTCATCGACTTTGGCGCCAGCCTCAATCGCATCCGCGCTAGCGAGGCCCGACTGGAGGCAGCGCGCGCCGACATCGAGGACACTAGCAGTCAGGTTGCGCTACAGGCGGTTTCGGCTTGGTACTCGGTCTACGGCTACCGCGTATTGGTGCGTCTCGCTGGCGCGTACTCGACGACCCAACAAGAGTTGCGCCGCGCGGTGGAGACTCGAGTCCGTCAGGGTGCTGCCGCCCCCGCTGACGTCGCCCAAGTGGACAGCTACATCGCCTCTGCCGATGCGCAGCGTGCCGATTTCCGGCGTCAACTGCTGAACGCGGAGGCTCAGTATGCAGCTGTGATCGGAGCACCACCCCCGGCGGACCTCGCACGCGCGCCGGTGCCTTCGCTCGACGGTATCGTCCGCGAGGGACTTGCCGCCAATACCGACAAACTGCCTGCGGCACGTTCGGCGCGGCTTGCAGTTACTGCTGCCCAGCGCGATGCCAAAGCGCTGCGCGCCGACCGGCTGCCCCAACTCGGCGTCTCAGTCGATGCCGGGCGCTACGGCGTGATCGAGACTAGGCGTGATTATGATGTGCGTGGCAGCCTCAACCTCACCATGCGTATCGGAGGCGGCGCCGGCCCCCGTGTCAGCCAGGCCGAGGCGCGAGTGGCGCGCGCCGACGCGCGGCTCAGCCGCACCCGGATCGAACTTCAGCGCGATGCTGAGATTGCATTATCCGACGTGGCGGCGCTGGAGGACTCGCAGAAAGCACTGGAAATCAACTACCTCGCCAGTCGCCGTTCACGCGATGCACTCGTCGAGCGCTTTCGGGTCGCGCGCGGGACGGTGTTCGAACTGCTTGGTGCGCAGAGCAACTATTTTGGAGTAGCGGCACGCTACGTCCAATCGTTGATCGAGCTTGATTCCGCTCGCTACGCTCTTCTCGCCCGGACCGGTAGGCTGTTGCCCACGCTGGGGATCGACCCTAGTGCGTCGGAGACCCTGCGATGACCGTTTACCATTCTGCTGACGGGGAAACCGATCTTGTCGCCCATCCGCGCCCGCGTTTCGCGCCGTGGCTGGTCGAGCCGATGCTGCGTAACAAATCGACCTACATCAAGGTCGCGTTGGCGGCGGCGATGATCAACATCTTCGGACTCGTGACCTCGCTCTTCACGATGACCGTTTATGACCGCGTCGTCCCTAACAGCGCCTGGTCGTCGCTGACCGCGCTGTCGATTGGCCTTATGGTCGTCATCGTCTTCGACTTCCTGCTCAGAGTGCTACGTGCCTATTTCACCGATCTCGCTGGTGCCGATATCGATCACGACATTGGCGGACGGGTATTTCGAAGATTGATCGCGATCCGGCTTGATGAGAAGAAGGGGTCGACCGGTGCGCTGACCGGCATGATGCGCGAGCTCGAGACACTGCGCGATTTCTTCGCGTCGGCCACAATGACCGCGCTGGTCGATGTGCCGTTTATTGTCGTGACGCTGGTGTTTATCGCAATCTTGGGCGGAATGATCGTGTTCGTACCGCTCGCCGCCATTCCGGTCGTGATCGGTGCGGGCATTCTGACCCGCCCTGCGATGGATCGCCTCTCTGCGCGATCAATGAGTGAGGGGCTCGCTAAGCAGGGGGTGCTGGTCGAGACAGTTGGTGCGCTCGAGATGGTCAAGTCGGCGGGTGCAGGACGTCTCCTTAGCCAACGCTGGCGCAAGGCGATGGAAAGCCATTCGGATAGCTCCACCCGTTCGCGGCTGGTGTCGACCATCGCTACTACCGTTGCGTCGTCGGCAAACACCCTGGCCTACGCAGGTACCGTGGTCGCGGGTGTGTTCCTGATTGACGACCATCGCCTGACAACCGGCGCACTGGTTGCCTGCTCTATCCTGTCGGGACGCGCGGTGCAGCCGCTCGCGACGATTGCTTCGCTTCTCTCGCGACTGTCGGCGACACGCACCGCCTACAAGCAGATCAACACGATGATGGAAACCGGCTCTGAAGAGGCGGCAAAGACTGCGCTCCGCCCAGCACGGATCGACGGGCGGATAGAGCTAAGGGGAATCGAGTTTCGTTATCCCGGCGCGGCCGAAAAGACGCTCGATGGGCTCGACCTCGTAATCCCCGCCGGGCAGCGAGTGGCGCTCCTTGGCAAGGTCGGCTCCGGCAAGTCGACCATAGCGCGGCTTATCCTCGGCCTCTACCAGCCCCAGGCAGGCCTAGTCATGATCGACGGCACCGACGTGCGTCAGTATGACGCCGTCGCTTTGCGAAGCCTCATCGGCACCGCGATTCAAGACAGCGCTCTGCTCAGTGGCACTGTACGGGAGAATATCGTCCTCGGTCGACCGGGAATTGATGATATGGAGATGCTGCGCGCGGCTGAACTCTCGGGCACACATAGCTTTATGGGCCGGATCGCGAACGGGTACGATTTGAAGCTTGCCGACCGCGGTGAGGGGCTATCGGGCGGGCAGCGTCAATCTATTGGACTTGCTCGCGCGCTTGCAGGACGGCCGCAGCTCCTGATCTTCGACGAGCCGACCAGTGCTATGGACAACGTCACCGAGGCGCAGCTCATCGCCCGGCTGGAAGCTGAGCTGAAGGGCCGCACGTTTCTTCTCATCACCCACCGTCCGGCGCTGGTGCGGCTGGTCGAGCGCGTTGTCGTTGTGGAGGCCGGCAAGGTCGTCCAGGATGGTCCGCGGGACGCCGTTCTTCAGGCGCTCCAGCGTCGCGGCCCGGCCTGAGGCAATCGTATGACAGACACCCATCTCGAAGACCTAGCCGACCGCATTCAGCCCAAGGCGGTGTCGAATCTTCTCCTTTGGCTGATCTTCGGCTTCTTCGTTCTGTTCGTTATCTGGGCGGCGCTTTCAGAACTCGACCGCACCGTCCACGCTCCGGGCAGGGTGGTGCCTTCGAGCCGACTCCAAGTGGTCAGCAACCTCGAAGGGGGCATCGTCTCGCAGATCCTCGTTCATGCAGGCGACATCGTCCGCCGCGGACAGTCGCTAGTCCTGCTCGACCAAACGCAAGCAGGTGCCGATTTTGGCAGTTCGGAGGCGACTGTCGGCGCCTTGTCAGCCAAGATCGCACGGTTGGAGGCCGAGATTGCTGGCCGCGATCCTATTTATCCGGCCCCAACAAGCCCTGCCATGGTCGAACAGATCGGTATTGAGCGCTCGCTTCACGCCGCCCGGATCGCCGACCTCGCAAGTCTCACCTCGGGCGCTGCAGCGCGCGAGTCGGGTGCGCAGCGCGCCGTCTCAGAGGCACGCTCAGCCTACCAGTCGCGGGTCACTGCGCGCGACACCGCGCGACGCCAGCTTGACCTCATCCGCCCGCTAGTTGAGCGTGGAATCGAACCGCAGGCGACGCTGATCCAATTGGAGAACGACGCTGCCGTGTCGGGTACCGATGCGGCTCAGGCAGCCGCGGCGATCTCGCGCGCTGAGGCCGGGGTCAGCGAGGCGCGCGCGGCGCTTACACAGGGCCGCCAAGCATGGCGCGCGCAGGCGGGTACCGAGCTTGCTACCGCGCAAGGCGAGCGTGCGGCACGGCGCCAAGCGATGCCCGCGCTCGCTGCCAAGGTCCGTCGCGCTACCGTGGTTGCCCCGCTCGACGGCAAGGTCAATCGGGTGATGGTGACCACCGTCGGGGGTAGCATTGGCGCCGGCCAGCCGATCGCCGAGGTGGTGCCAAGCGCCGACGCGCTCACGATCGAAGCGATGGTCGCGCCAAAGGACATTGCCTCGATCCGCATCGGCCAGCACGCCAAGGTCAACATCACCGCTTACGAAAGCGGAGTCTATGGTGGCATGGACGGCCACGTCACCACCATCTCGCCAGACGCCACGGTCGAGGAACGGACCGGCGAGAGCCACTATATCGTTAGGGTTCGCGCCGATGCTCAAAGTTTCCGTGATCCCAACGGACGCCAGCTGCCGATCGGTCCCGGAATGACCGCCGACGTCAACCTGATTGGTGAGAAGCGGTCAATTTTGTCCTACCTCTTGACGCCCTTTACTCGGCTCAGTGAGCGGGCATTTCGAGAATGATGGCGCGAGCGGGTAAACAAGCGAACTCGGAATTCCTGTCAATGATTAGTGGGCTTCGCTGTTTAATACACGTCCCGGCTTTCACCAATAGACCGCGCTATATGCTCGCTGTTATCCAGGCGAAATCCGGTCAGGTCATTTGAAAGGTAATCACAGGCGCCGCGCCTGCTTCTACGCAAAGGCGAACTGCGTTTCAAACACGCTTGATGGATGCCATGCGCCGGCGCGAGCCGATCACGGCCTAGCTGACAGGTATCGGACCGCCGCGCGGGTGCCAGCATAATTACGATCGCACAGTCGTCAGTGATGCGGAACACGTCGAACTTTGACAACAAGCCAATTTAGAAAACGGCCGGTAAGAATGGGCCGCGCACGAGCGAATAGTCGATAAGCGACTTCAGGCATGAGGTCGGAACAGTCCGCTAGCCCCAAAATGCGTCATCACCAACCGACACCAGAAGGTTGGGGGCGGTATGCGCGCCCTCCCCTGCACGCGGGACGACACGGGCTAACTACGCGCAAGCCATATAACGACGTTATTTATTATTGGTCGTCAGCCCCCCGCTCGCGCCGCAGCGATGTCCGCGTAGCCACCGCAATACTTAGTTTTTTTCAGGCCCTCGAGCACTTGCATGCCACAATAGTCCTTGCGCCGCATGACCACGTCGCGAAGAACCAGCACACGCCCATCGTGCAATTCCACCGTCAGATGACCGTCAGCTCCTACCCTAACGAACGCCGTGGACAAGGTCCGGCGTCCTATAGCCCCTGCGGGCAAATCCACCGGGGTATGCGTCGGTATGGATCGGCTGGGGACCCCTGCTGCAGAGACCGGCACTGGGATTGGTCCCTGAGCGGCCTGGTCGCGGTCATTAGCGTCTTGCCCGGTCGAACTAGGGGCCGGCGAATCCAGCCTTGCCTTGCCTGAACTTAAAGCGATCGTTTTCAAAACGGGACTGGACCTGCGCATGGCGGCATCCTGGGGTGAAAGCGTGGATACGGCGAGCGCCGCAAAAATTGATAGAAAATTGCGGAGCATGGCGTTCTCCGTCCCTTGGACACCGCTGTTGATAAGCGAACTCCAGCCTAGAGTCACGAGTGGTCGAGACGGAGCGGTGTTAGCCATGAGCAAAAGGGGGCACAGGCAGCATCCACCGCGGCCTGCTTTCAGATACAGTCAATCTTCAGGCTGATCTGTAGCCGGTCCCTTGCATCGCCCCTCACGGTGTTTTGTGCCGAGTTGAAGACTCGCATCACATTGGTCAAACTCGCTATTGACCGGTTCCCGCGTACCGTGAATACATGAAGTAATTGTCATCGATTGCGAGTGAAACCAGCCGCAGAAGCGGGCCTGTGTCATAAGAGGGGACTATCAATGAGCATCTCTGATCACGGTAGCATTGCGCCCAACGACGTGGTGATCGGTATTCGAAATCGGCCCGCTGAAACCGATCCCCTGCTCGGCAACACCGTGACAGAATCGCCCATCGGCAACGGTGACCT
>Ga0308164_10005006_pt1 | contig 10897 bp, 7 predicted proteins | sample PhyTR2_FD_201031 | JGI IMG/M metagenome (GOLD analysis project Ga0308164, IMG submission 201031) | Phyllosphere microbial communities from UC Gill Tract Community Farm, Albany, California, United States - DLSLT.R2 | ecosystem: Host-associated > Plants > Phyllosphere > Unclassified | place: USA... | reverse complement strand
ACCCCGGCTCGAACTGCGTCATCATCCGCTGATAGTCGGCCGCGAGTTCGGCGCGGCGCTGCCGCAGACCGTTGATCGCCGGGTTGACCAGCGCCGATGTGGAGGCACCGGCACGTCCCGTTTGACGGAAGCGTGCTTCAGCTTCGATCCGGTCTGCCGTCGCCTTGGAAAGCACCGCGTTCAACGCCGCAAGATCGTCCACAACAATGGGTCGCTCTGCGCTGCCTTGACCTTGACCGGGCAGATTGATGATACGCTCCTTCGAAGCATAATCGACGAGTTGCCGCTGCGACTGGTCGAGCCGCCCCTTGAGCTGAACCAACTGCCGCTGAAGCACGTCACGGCCATAGGCCGTTGCCTGTACCTTGCGCTCGAGATTGGTTCGGATGAAATTATCTGCCCAAGCGTTGGCGACCTTTGCCGACAATACCGGATCAGGACTATTGAAACCGACGCTCACCAGTCGGGAAAGACGCTCCGGCTCGACGCTGACATGCTTTAGCAAGACGTCACCCGCAACGCGCAACCGTTCAGCGCGGCCGTTGGCGGGATAGCGGCCGTTGACTACGCTGAACGCCGGATTGGTGTCATCGCTGACCTTGAACATCTCGAAGAACGCCGGATCGTTAACCAAGCGCAATTCGGTCGCCACCCGCTCGGCCAGCGAGCGTGCCACTAGCAACCCATATTGGGTTTGGTAAAATTCCTGGTCGGCGATGCTCGCCTCGCGATCGACCCCCTGGAAGTTGGTGACGTGATTGGATTCGCGCGCGATCTCGATTGTTGTGGTGGCGGTGTAGCGCGGGGTCATCAGCAAGGTAATGACCAGCCCGATCAGCACGCTGGCGACGATCGCACCAATGACGACGTAGCGCCAGCGCAACGCAATGCGCAGATACTGGCGGATGATCGAGATCTTTTCCTTCTCGGACGACCCGATCTGTAGCGGACGAACGCTGCGATCGCCTGTCGGCACGGACGTGGACGGGATCGGCAATGCGGGATTCATAAGAGCGAAACGCCTTACTGCAGGATAGCGATGAGCGGCGCGGCCAGCAGAGGTGCCAGCGAAACCACGTTACGGAAGATACGACGTTGCGGTGAATCACCGACCACTACCACGTCATTGGCGTAGATAGGCGGATCGACATAGGCACCGCGCCGAATGGCACCGATGTTGTACAATCCTGCCATTCGCCGATTGCCGACGGTACGTAGAATGATGACATCGTCCTCACGTGCAAATTCAGATAACCCCTTGGCCGAGGCGACGACGCGCATCAACGTCATCTGATTAGTAACAGGGTAGAGACCGGGTTCAACGACCTGACCATCGACCGTCACGACCTGGCTGACTGAATTCTGGATGTTGACCGTAACACGGGGATTGCGGACGTAACGACCGCGAAGCGACGTTTCGATCATTTGCGCAAGTTCGCTCGCCGTCTTACCCCGTGCATCGAGCGTGCCGACCAACGGCATCGAAATACGCCCGCTGGCGTCGACCTGCAGTTCGCGGGTCAGTTCAGAAACGCCAAAAACATCGACCTGGATCGTATCGAGCGGCCCGATCAACGCGGGGCGGTCGGCGGCTGTGAGGTCGGCGCGGTCGGGCGGTGGTAGGGCACTGGTCTCTACGACCGTCAGTTCGGCCGAGGGTTCCGGACGTGCGCCGCCGGCGCATCCGGTCAACACGAGGGCAATCAGCAAGGTGCTAAACGTCTTACGCATACGGTCCGACAATCTGTGATCGGGGATAAACATAAGAGTCCATAGAGGCAGGTGCAGCAATGGTAAAGTTATTCCCCAACAGCCCCCGCTCTGGCAAAATCCGATCGCTTCGGTTAGGCAGACGCCGCCCTGATAAGGGGGAACCGCGCGATCCGCCCCACCGAAGACGATGGAGAGACCAATTCATGCACAGGTCCGCTGGACGCCCCCGGAGGAGCGCGAAGCCCGCGCGCCGTGCCGGCGCGTTCCGCCCCCAGCTAACCTTCTGGGTCCTATCAGTGCTGCTGGTGCTGGCGTTCCTGACCGGTGGCAGCTACCGTGCCAACGCGCCGCTTCTGTTCCTGCTGCGCCCGGTGGCGATCCTTGCCCTCGCCTATGGGCTGATCGCCTTGCCACGCGATCGGTGGCAGGCGTTTTATGTCCCGCTGGGGATGGGTGGTCTGGTCACGGCCTTGACGGCAATCCACCTGATCCCGCTGCCTCCCGCGATCTGGCAGGCGCTGCCGGGCCACGGTCCTGTCGCCGCACTGGACAAGCTGGCGGAGATCGCTCCCGTCTGGCGGCCCCTGTCCTTGGTCCCCTCGACGACGCTGAATGCGTTGTTCGCCCTCAGCGTACCGTTGGCCGCACTGGTGCTCGCAGCGGGGCTCGATCGGCAGGACCATGTCCGGCTGCTGCGCCTGGTGCTGGTCATGGCGGGCGTCAGCGCTATCCTTGGCCTAATGCAGGCGACGGGGATGCGCTTCAACCTGTATGCGCCTAACGGCGACGAACGTGGCATCGAGGCGACCGGCCTGTTCGCCAACAAGAACCATCAGGCGGTCCTGCTGGCCGCCACGCTGCCGATGCTCGCGGTCCTCGCGCGGATCGAGCGGGACGCGCGCCCCCGCGGCAAGTTGATCGGCATCCTCGCCGCCTGCGCCGCGCTTTTCATTCTGCTTCTGCTGATCGTCACCGGATCGCGCGCGGGACTGATCATCGGGCTGCTCTCGCTCGTCGTCACACTGTTCTACGGACTGGCACAAATCGCCCCGCTTGCCCGGATCGAGGCCCGCCGGGCATTCATCATTAAGGTTGCAATCGCGATCGGTGCCGCGGGGATCGTTACAGTCGCTGCCATCCTGACCTCGCGCGGGCTGGCCTTTGCCAGAATGACCAGCGCGACCGCTGATCTGCGTCCGCGTCTGTGGGAAAGCATCCTGCCAATCGTGCCGCAATATCTACCATGGGGGTCGGGGATCGGCTCCTATGTCGAGGTCTATCGCGCGCATGAACCGATCGCCTTGCTCCGCGACACCTATTCCAACCATGCTCATAACGAATATCTCGAAGTGGCGCTGACCGCCGGCATTCCCGGCCTGCTGCTGATCGTCGGTGCAGGCGTCATGTTCGCATATGCGGCGTGGCGGAACCGACAAGGCTCGGACGTCCCTGCGTTGTTCGCCCGGCTCGGCAGCGCGATTGTGCTGTTCCTCGCGGCGGCCAGCTTGACCGACTATCCTCTCCGCACGCCGTTGATGGGCGTCGTGTTCGCTATCGGCGTCATCTGGTGCACGCGGATCGAGCCGTCCAGCACCGCCGGGCGTTAGGATCAAACGCCCTACGGCGATCTGCGGAAGGAATAAGATGCGCTCACCCCTCACACGTCGCCGAATGATCGGCGGTACCCTGTCGGCAACGGCGGCGGTAACGCTTGCCGGCTCGTCGAGCGACGCGACCCAGGAGGCGCGTATAACGGACGTACCCGGATCACCGCTGGCGCGGCTTCGGGCGGCCATCGGTGCGTCGCTGATTGGTTTCGCACGGATCGGCGATGGCCGCTCCGCCGGTACGGTGCAGCGGAAATTGTCCGAATTGCCATCGATCGTCGATTTCGGGGCCGTCGGCGACGACCGGACCGACGACACCGATGCGATTCAGCATGCGATCGATACCATCGCGACGCAGGGCGGGGGCCTGTTGCTGGTGCCCGCCGGCATCTTCCAGATCCAGCGCGCCCTGATACTTCGCACCAATGTCCGGTTGACCGGGGTCGGCTCGGCCGCGGTCCTTCACCTCGTCAATACCGAACGCAGCAGCGCGATCCGCGGCGATGGCACCCGGAACCAGCGACTATACGGTATCTCGATCCGCGATTTGACGGTTGCCGGTGACGTCCGCTTTTCCGGTGGCGTACCCAGCGTCGTGAACGGCAGCGGCATCACGATCGTTCATGCCGACGACTGCGACGTGACCGGTGTGCAGGTGATCGGCTTTTCCGATGGAGGCATCAACTTCCACAACGGCAGCTGCAACAGCATCGCCAACTGCCGGGTCGAGCGGACCGCGCAAGGCATATGCTTCACCGCCAGCGACGTTAACGTCACCGGGAACATCGCACTCGGCAACCGCATCAGCGATACCGGCCAGTACAACGGCCTGCACCTCGAAGGCGGCTTCGGCGGCGGGAAGATGAACGGACAGGTGTCACACACGACGCTGAGCGGCAATACGATCGCGACGTCATGGGAAGCGGGGATCAACATCGAACTCGCCCCGCACACGAGCTGCGTCGGCAATACCGTCCGCCAGTCCGGCATGGGCCGCACCGTTATCGCGATGGGTATCAAAGTCTATGGCGGGGCGTATAGTACGCTATGCGGCAATACCATCACCGGGTCGAGTGGGGATGCGATCGTCATCGGTGCGAACAGCGGCAGATGTTCGGTCGAGGGAAACACCACTGCCGGGAACGGCGGCGCCTTGCTGTTGACCGACAGCGGTGCGCAGGTGACGAACGATGTCGCGATCGGCATCAATAATTTTACCGAAGGTGACATCCGTACCCAAGGCAATGTGCGTATCCGCAATCGCACTACCGGGTTCAGCTTCGCCAACCGCCCCGACCCCGATCCGCAGGTCCTCGATTGGTATCAGGAAGGACGATTTACGCCACGTCCGACGGGCTCCGGCGCAGCAAGATACGCCGTCCACGATGCACGATTTACCCGGATCGGCAATGTCGTACATGTCGCCATCCATCTGACGGGATCCGGGAATGGACCGCCGCAGCCATTAACCATAGAGGGATTGCCCGCTCCTGCGTCTATGGCATCAACGCTTTGCGTTGCATATCGGCCCGGAGAGTATGGTGACGAAGCCTCCGCCACGCTTGCCGCCGGACAGACCGCACTCGTACTGTCATCCTCAACTCGGGCACAAGAACGGGCTAACAATACACGCCCAGTCAAGTGGGAAGTGACGATCACCGGCAATTACCTAACCAACGATTGAGACGACCGCCCTTCTTTGCAAATCGGATAAGACTATCCGTACGGTCGCAGCGATCGGTTTCGATAAACCAAATTTTCCAAGGCCTCTCCAATGCTTTCCATGAATGGGTCTGACAACCAGAAGCCAGAACGCGGTCCTACTGCCGGCGATCTGCACACCAGACAGTCCAGCAAGGAAGCGCTTCGCTTTCGCGGCTATGTGATCCTTGCGCTAAGCGATGCCCTCTGCCTGACGATAGCATTCATTGGCGCTGGCCTTCTTTACATGAATGATTGGCAAAGCCCCCATGGCTGGATCATTCTTCTGTGCATACTCCCCATATATCTTGTACTTGCTGCCTATAACAATGCTTATAGCGGTGCGGTTCTTGCCAATCCCCGGACCGGCATCGTGTACGCTGCGCAATCCTTCCTGTGGAGTGCTGCAGTTGTTTTATTTCTGGCCTATTTTCTCAAGGCCGGCAGCAACTTCTCGCGTATCGTCTTTGCAATGGGATGCGTTGCAAGCATCGGGCTGATTGCTGCCTTTCGAGTATTTGTAGGCGGTGCGTTGTTACGCTATCTGGGCGGAACACCGTTCACGACATTCGTCTTGGTCGATGGCATCGAATATGTTCGGCAGGGTAGCGAACGGATCGTGAGCGCCGAACAAATCGGCTTCGACCCCAGCACCAGCGACCCGTACCATTATCACCTGTTCGCAATGGCGGTTCGCGAGGCCGACCGGTTGATCGTCGCCTGCTCTCAGCCTCGCTATCCCCTATGGTCGGCGGTTCTCAAGAGCCTCTCAGTCGATGGCGAAATCCTGACCGATGAGCATAATCCGCTCGACATCCTCGGCATAGACAGCTATAATAATAGGCAGACCTTGGTGGTGTCGGTCGAGCCTCTTCATCTGCGACAACGGATTTTTAAGCGGATTTTCGACATCTTCTTTTCGGGTACGGCATTGCTGCTTCTGTCACCTCTGCTGGTCGGCGTAGCGATTGCGATCCGATTGGATTCCACAGGTCCCATATTTTTCCGGCAGGACCGGATCGGGCGCGACAACCGCATCTTCAGCATGTTCAAGTTCCGCAGCATGTATGTCGATCAAAGCGACAACAATGCGGCCCAGCTCACCCGCCGTGGAGATAGCCGGGTCACCCGTGTCGGCGCATTCATTCGCTCCCATAGTCTTGACGAACTGCCGCAGCTGCTCAACGTCCTTAATGGAACGATGAGCATTGTCGGGCCGCGCCCGCACGCCATTTCGGCCAAGGCTGGCGACCTGCTCTATTGGGACGTCGACAACCGATACCGGTTCCGCCATTCGATCAAGCCCGGCCTGACCGGCCTCGCCCAGGTTCGCGGTTTCCGCGGTGCGACAGAACGTACCGAGGACCTGACCAATCGCCTGACCGCAGATCTTGAATATCTGTCACACTGGTCGATCTTCCACGACATCTGGATCATCCTGCAGACCTTTGGCGTGCTACGCCACAACAACGCCTTCTGACCATGGCGACCCGTTTCCACATCGGTATGGGACCGACGATCGACCGTCAGGACGAACCAGCCACAGGTATGGGTGATCGATCGATCGCCCCGATACTATGCTTCCTCGCCGGATTGACGGTGCTCTTGCCGGTCGCGCCGCTAGCTCGCGTCACGCTGTTCGATCTGGTCGCCGCCGGGCTGCTGGTGGGATACTGGTCGTCGGTCAGCACGATGTTGCGCGGTACAGTAGCGTTGCTGACGGTAAGCATCGCCGCCATGCTGTTGTCCGCCTATGTCAACGGGTCCGGCATGGCGGCATTCGTGGGGCGGGCCTATTCCCCGGTTCTGCTGATGCTGGAAATCGCGGGCTATGCCATTCTGATCCGCAACACGTCGGATACCGGGCGCATGGCATTGGTGGTGGGAGCGATGCTCGGTATCTGCTGCCACTTCTTCTATCCGAACGAAGAACGTGTGCTGACCAATCCGATCAAGTTCCTGATCGGTATTCCTTTGGGGGTCGGCGTCGTCGCCGCCTATGCACTGGCCTGGCACAATCGCAAACCATCGGTTGGGTTCGTTGTGTTGCTAATGATCAGTTATGCCGTCATGTGTTTTCTGGTCGGATCCCGCTCGGTCGGTGGCGTCTATTTCGTGTCGGCGCTATTGCTCTCGGTGATCGGTCGGGTTCGCATGCCGGCCAACTACGCTAGCTTCGCGCCGATGATGATCGTGATCGCCGGGCTGCTTGGATACGGCTTCACCGAACTCTATACGTTTCTGGCGATCAAGGGCTTCTTCGGCAACCAGGCGGCGGGGATCGCCGTGTTCCAGAGTTCGTTCGGTTCGATCCTGCTCGGTGGGCGGCCCGAGATCATCGTCAACTTCTCCGGAATTCGCGATGCGCCGCTCCTGGGCGTTGGGATTGGCAATTATCCGTCAGTCTATCTGTACGAGATGCTCAGCCTGTCGGTCTACTCGTCCGACGACGTCTTCGACATCCAGAACATTCTGTACCATTCCAGCCTTTTCGCTACCGCGTTTGAGTCCGGGATCATTGCGGCTTTGTTCTGGGCGTTCCTGTTGTATCGCGCGGTGTTCGTCATCCCGCTGATGTCGATCCTGCCAGTCGGTATCCGTGCCCTCGTATTGCCGCTGACGCTGATCTCGGTGTGGAACATCCTGTATTCGCCGCCGATCCCCTATAACCGTTTCATCATGGGGATTTCCCTCGCCTTCATCTTCCATCTCTATTCGCACTGGAAGCAGGAACGAACGAACGACGCCCGGCTTGCAACATCACCGCCCAGCGACTAGGCGAAGCCGCCCATCAGGCGTTGCACATCCGAAAGGATCGAGAACGTCCTGGCAATGATCTCTGCCGCGCCAACTCGGATTATACCTTGACGATGTCTGATCCGCCCGTGCGCCATGTCGCCTTGTTCGAACCCGATCCGTCGGGGCATCGCATGGTATTCGTGCGCTATATCGTCGAGGCGATCGCACGCCGGGGCGACATTCGCGCGACGTTGATCCTGTGTCCCGGGGCATCACAAGCGGCTCAGGTCGTTGCGATGCGCGAGGCGTTCGGAAACCTGCTCGCGATCCACACGGTACCCGACCCCGATCCGGTGCGTGGCCCGTTGGCGCTGTCCAGCAAACTGGCGAGACAATTCGGCTATACGCGACGACTGCGCGAGGCGGTGGCGACGCTACAGGCGCAAGGCGGGGTGGATCATGTCCATATCCCCTTCGCTGACGACTATGTCCTGTTTCCCTTCGCGATGCGCCGGCGACCGTTCGGCAATATCCCGTGGAGCGGGATCGCGATCCGGCCGCGCTTCCATTTGGCGCGTGCCGGCGCGATCGTGCCGGCACGACGCGAGGATCACGCCGAGGCATGGGCCTATCGCCGGCTGCTGCGTGGGACGACATTACAGACCTTGTTCAGCATCGACCCGCTCCTCGCATCGCAGACCAACGATCCACGGATCGTCACCGTCTGCGATCCCGCCGACATCACCGACCGGACGCCGCAGCGCGACTGGTTGCCGGTCGACGACGACGCCACGGTCCTGCTGGCCTATGGGTATGTCGATCACCGCAAGGCGATCGATCGCCTGTTGCACTGCGCGGCCGACCCGAGTGTCCCCAAATCGCTGGTCGTCGCCCTGGTCGGGGTACAGGACCCGGCGATGCACGACGTCCTGCAAGGCGCCGATGCCGCGCTGCTGCGCCAACAGGGCAGGCTGGTCGAGGTCGCTCGCCACGTCACCGATACCGAAGAAGCATCGGCCTTCGCGCGCGCCGATATCGTCTGGTGCTATTATCCCGGCAGCTATTGTTCGAGCGGCGCGATGGTACGTGCCGGGCAGATGGGCAAGCCGCTGCTGGCCGGCACCGAAGGATTGGTCGGGCATTTGACGCGGCAGCATGATCTCGGCCTCACCGCGCCTGAATATGACGACATTGCATTGACCGAACAACTCGCCCGCATCACCAGTGATGCTGCGCTACGCACCCATTTGGGAAACGCAGGAACGCGCTTTTTCGCAACTGCGACTGGTCAAGTCTTCGGGGACCGGATCATCGACCATATCGCCGGACAGGAGGCGAACGCATGATCCATCCGCTGCCCGACCCCACCGACTCCACGATCAATGCAGTCGATATCCACGCCGAGCGCCGGGCCTTCCGGGCTGGGCGGGTACGCCTTGCTTTCTTCACCAGCGCCGGATCGAAGGCTTTGGGATTGTTGGTACAATTCCTTGCAATACCGCTAGCGGTCCGTTCGCTGGGACCGGAACGCTTCGGCCTCTACACGATGCTGGTGTCTGCCCTGGTCTGGATCGATCTCGGCCGCCTGGGCATCGGTCCGGGGCTGACGCGCGAACTGGCATTGGCATGGAACCGTGACGAGCGCGAACGCGAACGCACCATTTTTTCCAATGCTATGTTCTTCCTCTTCGGCATGGCCGGGCTGATCGGCATCGCGTTGCTGCTGGGCTATCATGCCGGCGCGGCGCATCTGGACGTGGTTTTTGGCCCCTCGGTCGAACGCTATCGTGGCGAGATCGTTGCCGGTATCGCAGTGGTTGGACTGTTCCTGGTCGCGCAGATAATCTTCAGTGCTGGCGAAGCAGCGCGATCGGCCTACCAGGACGATTTCATTAACAATCTAATGAATGCGCTCGCCAATCTGGCGTCGTTGCTGCTGGTGTTCTGGGTCGCGTTGTGGATGCCGACGATCTGGGCGTTCGCACTGGCGGTGTTCGGAGCGATCGCGCTCGGCAAGGGCGTGAACCTCGCGCTACTACTCGCACGCTCTCGCCCCTATCTGTTCCCGCGCTGGCGTTTTGTCGATCGCGGATCGTTCCGGCTGTTGCTGGGATCGAGCATCGCCTTCTGGGTGGCGCAGGTCGGGGTGCTGCTGATGCACAATCTGTCGCTGGTGCAGTTGGGACAATCGGTCGGCGCACAGGCGCTCACCCCGTTCGCTGTGGTGTTCCGTCTGTTGCAGTTGCTTTCGACCGCGGTACTGATGATCAGCATGCCCTTGTGGCCGGCGATCACCGATGCGGCGGTACGGGGCGATCGCGAATGGATCGTCGCGTCATACCGCCGCTTGGTGACGATGGCGCTGCTGTTCAGCGGTGCGGCCGCCATCGGCATCGCCTTGTTTGGCAGCACGCTCATCCCGCTTTGGGCCGGCGCCACGGTGCAGGTGGATCCGATGCTCAGCGCGTTACTCGGGGCCTATTTCGTGATCTGGATGTGGAACCACTGCCATTCCACCGTTCTGTTCGGGCTGGGTCGATTGTGGCCGGTCGCATGGATCATGCTGTGTGAAGGGCTGGCGGTGCTCGGCCTCGCGATGTTGCTGATCCCGCGATACGGCGCCAGTGGCACCGCCATGGCGCTGTGCCTTGCCGGGGGTCTGGTCAGTGGCTGGTTGTTGCCGCTGGTTCTGCGCAATACCCTTGCCCGTCCGTTCGACGTGTCCGCAACCTCTTCGGCGGCCCCGCCCGCCGGTCCGACGCTATCCGAGGAACCGATCCCTTGAACAAGATTCTCCATTATGCCCGGCACCTTACCCGGCCGCGTAGCTGGTATCGCCTGTTCAGCCACCTCGCCGATGCACCGCGGCGTCGCCAGATCGCGGACCAGCTCGCCGAGCAGAAAGCGAAGCGAAGCGGACAGCAATACAACCCTGCCCCCCGCGTTGCCGCAATCGTCCAGTTCTTCAACAAGCGCGCCAACATTCCGATGCTGTGGCGCGGAATGCAGACCGCAGGATTCGATGAAATCATTGTGATGGACGATGGTTCGGTCGATGGAGCTTCAACCGAATGGCAGTCGTTGCTGACCGAGCCCAACCATTTCCTGTTCCGGTCGAACGATCTGTTCGAGATCAT
>Ga0308164_10005004_pt1 | contig 10899 bp, 7 predicted proteins | sample PhyTR2_FD_201031 | JGI IMG/M metagenome (GOLD analysis project Ga0308164, IMG submission 201031) | Phyllosphere microbial communities from UC Gill Tract Community Farm, Albany, California, United States - DLSLT.R2 | ecosystem: Host-associated > Plants > Phyllosphere > Unclassified | place: USA... | reverse complement strand
TCAATATCATCGGCGGCGTCGCCATCGGCGCGCTGATGCACGGCCTCTCGTTCGGCGACGCCTTCCGCACCTACGCATTGCTGACCATCGGCGACGGCCTGGTCGCGCAGATCCCGGCGCTGCTGCTGTCGGCCGCCGCCGCGATCCTGGTCACCCGCATCAGCGACTCCGGCGACTTCGAGCAGCAGGTCGGCGGCCAGCTGCTGGCCCAGCCGAACGTGCTGTTCTCGGCCGCCGGCGTGATGATCATCCTGGCGCTGGTGCCGGGCATGCCGTGGTTCTTCTTCATGGTGTTCGCGGCCGCCCTGGGCTACGTCGGCTGGAAGCTGACGCGCGAGATCAAGGCACCGGACAATGCCGGCGTGGCCGCCATCGAAGCCGCGCTGCGCGAGGACCGCGCGCCGGAACTCGACTGGCAGCAGCTTCCGGTGGTGCAGCCGATCTCGGTGGCGGTCGGCTACAAGCTTGTGCACCTGGTCGACAAGGCCCAGGGCGAAACCCTCACCAAGCGCATCATGGGCGTGCGCCAGAGCCTGTCCGAACAAATGGGCCTGCTGCTGCCGGCCATCGGCGTGCGCGACGACCTGACGCTGCGCCCGAACGGGTATGCGATCTCGATCAACGGCACCGTGGTGGCCGAAGGCGAGGTCCAGCCCGACTGCGTGATGGCGATCCCGTCGCCCAACGTCTACGGCGAGCTCGATGGCATCCCAGGCATCGAACCGGCCTTCGGCATGGCGATCACCTGGATCGACCCGGGCCAGAAGGCGCACGCGCTGGGGCAGGGCTACCAGGTGGTGGAAGTGGCGAGCGCCATCGCCACCCACACCTCGAAGACGGCGCGCGACTACATGGCGGAACTGTTCCGCCACGAAGACGTGCCGGCCATGATGGAACGCCTGACCGCGCTGTCGCCCAAGCTGTCCGGCGCGCTCGACAAGGCGCTGACCCACACTCAGCTGCTGCGCGTGTTCCGCGTGCTGCTGGCCGAACACGTATCGCTGAAGGACATCGTCGTCATCGCGACCACGCTGCTGGACAGTGCCGAGACGACCAAGGACCCGATCCTGCTGGCGGCCGAAGTGCGCTGCGCGCTGCGGCGCCAGATCGTGTCCGGCCTGTACGGCAAGAAGAAGGACATGCCGGCCTTTAATCTGTCCGGCGAGCTGGAAAACATGCTGCTCGGTTCCCTGAACCAGGCGCGCCAGGCAAACGGCGGCAAGGTCGCGCTGGACAACTACCCGATCGACCCGCAGCTGCTGTCGCAACTGCAGCTGAACATGCCGGTGGCGCGCGAACAGATGAAGCAGCAGCACACGCCGCCACTGCTGCTGGTGCTGCCGCAGGTGCGCCCGCTGCTGGCGCGGTACGCGCGCCTGTTCGCGCCGGGGCTGCATGTGCTGTCGTATAACGAGATTCCGGAGAACCGGGAAGTGTCGATCGTGGGGACGGTGGGCTGATGCGTGTCTGGCATTGTTACCGTCGCCCCTGCGAAGGCAGGGGCCCAAGTTCGTAGCGTTACGTCAGCGCGTAAAACTTGGGCCCCTGCCTCCGCAGGGGCGACGGTCTTGGGGGCAGCGGTATAAAGCCGCAGCCATCAATCCGCCGGCATCAACAAGGCCAGCTCCGCCATCGCACGAAACACCGGCAAGCTCAAGGCCGATGCCGCTTCCGCCGACGGCAAGCGCGCATGCACCTGACCGCTCGGTGCCGCTTCCAGGTAGGTCCACCCCAGCACCCGCAAGCCGGTGGCGGCGATCGCCGCTTCCAGCTGCGGCTGCAGCGCGCGCAGGCGCGCGCGCGTGCGCGCGTCCGGCGCCCACAGTTCGATCCCGACACCGTCCGCGATCGGCTCGGCCTGCACGCTGACGATGCTGCCGTCGGCCAGGACGAGCTCCAGGCGCAGGGCGGCGCGGCCGCGCCGGCGCTGCTGCCTGCGCGGCTCGTCCTCGTTCTGCACCACGCGCAAATGCTGGTCCTGCGCGCCGCCGGTATGCACGGTGAAGCGCCAGGCGTCGTTCGGCGCGGCCAGCAGGTCGGCCTGGCGCAGCACCCGCGGATCCTGCCCGCTCAAGAGAATGGCGGCCGGCACCTGGCCGGCGCGCGCCTGCTGTTCGCGGCTGGCGAACTGGGTGCCGTAGTTGCGCACCATGCTGCGCCAGGAACTGGCGAGGGCGCCGCCATCCGGCGTCGGCCAGTTGAGCTGGCGCGCCATGATCACCTGGTCCGGCCGCATCGCCGCGCCGTCCGGCGCATCCGCAGGCGCCGCCGGCACGGGCGCCAGCTGCGTCTGCGGCAGCGCCAGCCCATCGAATTCCGCCTGCAGCAGCGCCACCGGCATGACGGCGGCGACGGCACCCACCGGCGGGGCGGGCAGGGACGGCGCCGCCAGCGGCGAGGGCAGGAAGGAAGGCAGGGCGGGGAAGGAGATGCTGGCCATGACGCCTACTATAAAAGTAAAAAGGCCAACCGTGTGGCTGGCCTTCGAAACGGATTACCGCTGAACGATTACTGCAGCAGCGACATGACCATCGACGACATGCTGTTCGACTGCTTCAGCATGGCGGTGCCGGCCTGCAGCAGCATCTGGTTCGAGGTCATGCTCGACGACTCGGTCGCGAAGTCGACGTCCATGATGCGGCCGGCGGCGGCTTCGGTGTTGCTGCTGATGTTGGCCAGGTTGGTGGCAACGTGGTCGAGGCGGTTCGACGCGGCGCCCAGCGACGAGCGCACGGTGCCGACGGCATCGATGGCGGCCTGCAGCTTGTCGATCGACGCCGATGCCGAGCCGGCGGCGGTCAGTTCGGTGCCGGTCACGTTCAGGGCGGCGCCGAACGAGTTGTAGTTGGCGCTGGTGGCGCCCAGGGCGCTGTGCAGCGAGCTCAGTTCCGACGACAGGTTCAGGCTCATGGTTTCCGCGGTCGACGAACCGATCTGGAAGTTCAGCGTGCCGTCCAGCTTGCCGGTGGCGGTCGAGCCGGCCGAGGCGTTGGCGGCGTTCGAGTACGCGGTGGCGGCGGTCAGCGTGACGTTGGCCTTGTCGAGGGCGACCTTCTTCTCGTCCATCGTCTTGTTGGCGGCGGTCAGGGCTGCGGCATTGGTGGCGGCATCGGCTGCGTTGGCCGGATCTTCATAGGTCGCCTTGGCGTCGTCGTAGGCTTTCTTGGCGACTGCGTAGTCACCCTTGGCGCCGGTGCCGGTGGTCGGATCGGTCGGGTCGGTCGGGTCGGTGCCGACGGCGGTGGTCGCGACCGATTTCGCGTTGGTTGCCGCGGTCACGGTGTCGGCGCTGGCCTTCTGCACCAGCAGCTTGGCGCCACCGAACGAGGTGTTGCCGACGATGTTGCTCAGCTCACGCGACAGGGCGTCGTATTCCGATTGCATCGCGGTCTTGTCGGCGTCGGTGGCCGATGCGTCCGCGCCCTGGGTGGCCAGGTCTTTCATGCGGACCAGGATGTTGCTGGTCTCGCCCAGCGCGCCTTCGGCGGTCTGCATCATCGAGGTGGCGTTCTGGGTGTTGCGCATGGCGACGGCCATACCGCTCGACTGGGCCTTCAGGCGGGTGGCGATCTGCAGGCCGGCGGCGTCGTCGGACGCCGAGTTGATGCGGTAGCCGGTCGACAGGCGGGTCATCGAGGTCGACAGGGTCGATTGGGTCTTGCTGATCGAGGTCTGGGCGGCCAGCGAGGCGTTGTTGGTGTGAAGGCTCAGCATGGTGTACTCCTGGAATTGGGGGAAAGTCGGTTGGAGGTGGCACTTGTCACGCTCTCACAAGTACAAGACGACGAATTTCCGTACGGCATTAAATTTTTTTTGAAATTATTTAAAAAATTTTTTCCAGGCCTGCTGGTGGCCCTCGGCGCGCCAGCGGATAGTCACATTCAGGTCGGCACGGGCTCCCGCTCTTGCGTCGCCACCTGCAGCGACGGACCCTTGAAGCGCAGGGCCGGCTTCTCGACCAGGTACCAGCTGGCGATGCCGCACACGATGGACGCCGGCGCCGACAGCGCGAACAGCGTCCACGGCGACATCGATGGGTAATACCAGAGCAGCAGTTTCTGGATCGGCCAGCCGTACAGGTAGACGCCGTACGACACGTCCGGCAGGCGGTTGAAGCGCGACAGCAGGGCCGAGCGCTTCCCGGCGACGAACAACAGCAGGTAGCCGCCGGCGGACGCCAGCGCCAGTTCGGCGCCGCGGCCGGAAAACATGAAGAAGGCGACGAAGACGCCGGCGGCGCCGAGCGCGACGCCCTTGAAGCGGATCTGGTCGCGGTACACGTAATAGCAGGCGCCGCTGAGGAAGAAGGTGGCCAGCCGGAGATCGCCGGCAGGTTCGAATTTGAACTTGAGCCAGGCGAAGCTCAGGAACACGCCGGTGGCGGCCGCCAGGCAGAAGTGCCGCCAGCGCAGCGCGCCGGTCACGCCGGCCGCCAGCACCAGCAGGTAGCAGGAAAACTCTTTGCAAATCGTCCACATCGAACCGTTGACGATGTCGTAATGCGTACCCGCAAACACGGCCGGCACCGCCGGAATGTTCAGGAACAGCAAGCCCTTGACGAAGGCCGTCATGTCGAAAGCATTGAAATAGACAGCCGGATCCGCGCCCAGCGGGCCGACGATGAAGGCCGACACCAGGCAGGCCACGATAAACCCGGGATAGATGCGCAGCGCCCGTTTCTTCAGAAAGGGCCAGGCCTGCGGCTGGGATACCCAGCTTTGCATGATCAGATAGCCGCTCAGCAGGAAAAACCCGTCGACCGCCAGTTCCCCCAGAGACAAGGTCCCGAAGACCTGCATCAGCGGCTCGCGCGCGTCGCCGTTGCCGTCGATCAGGCAAGGCGAGTGGCTGAGAATGACGAGCAGGGCGAGGACCAGCCGGATCAGGTTGAAATTATTTTGCCGGTGAGCAGAATGCATGGTGTTTGATTTTTATCAATATTTGTAGGAGCGATCCTACCATGCGTTTTGGAACTTTTGGTATCCAATGCGCAACACTATGTCATCTGCGGCATCTTGGGTATGCGGGATGCATCAGGCATATATGTGGATCAATGCCTGTATACTGCTTTCCATGCTGCGTATTCGGAGGGCAGCTGCTTGAGTTCTTCAACGATGAGCGCTTGCACACTGGTTGGCGCGATTGGCGCGATTGCTGGGAAAAAATGGCGCGATTCAGGAAACTGCGCCATATTTTTGGCTCATATTGGCGCGATTTGCGTGAAACAGGAACTTGTAAGGCTTATTACTTCGGCAGAATTTGCTGGCCGGTACCCATGACGTAACAGGGACGATGGACAGCATCTGGTCGTCCACAGCGCTTTCGCTATAAACTAATGAGTTGCGCCAGACGCTGAGCATGAGTCATTAAAGAGAACATGAAATACCGTAAACGAACCCTGAGTGTCGCCCCGATGATGGACTGGACCGACCGCCACTGCCGCGTCTTCCACCGCCAGATCACCCGCCACACCTGGCTGTACACCGAAATGGTCACCACCGGCGCGCTGGTCCACGGCGACGTCGAACGCCACCTGCGCTACGACGACATCGAGCACCCGATCGCCCTGCAGCTCGGCGGCAGCGATCCGGCCGACCTGGCCACCAGCGCCAGGCTGGGGGAGAAGTGGGGCTACGACGAGATCAACCTGAATTGCGGCTGCCCGTCCGAGCGGGTGCAGCGGGGGGCGTTCGGCGCCTGCCTGATGAGCGAGCCGCAGCTGGTGGCCGATTGCGTCAAGGCGATGCGCGATGCGGTGTCGATCGACGTCACCGTCAAGCACCGCATCGGCATCGACCACGACGAGGAATACGGCTTCGTGCGCGATTTCGTCGGCACGGTTGCCGATGCCGGCTGCCGCACTTTCATCGTCCACGCCCGCAATGCCATCCTGAAAGGCTTGTCGCCCAAGGAAAACCGCGAGATCCCGCCGCTGCGCTATGAGGTCGCCTACCGGCTCAAGCGCGAATTCCCCGACCTGGAAATCCTGATCAACGGCGGCATCAAGACGAACGAGGAGATCGCGCTCCACCTCGAGCATGTCGACGGCGTGATGCTGGGACGCGAGGCCTACCACAACCCCTACGTGATGGCCGACTGGGACGCGCGTTTCTACGGCGATGCGGATGCGACGCCGAAGAGCAGGGACGAGGTGCTGCAGGCGATGATTCCCTACATCCACGGCCAGCTGGAACGCTACGGCCCGCTCGGCCTGCGCCTGAACAGCATCACCCGCCACATGCTCGGTTTGATGGCCGGCCTGCCGGGCGCGCGCGCCTATCGCCAGCTGCTGTCCGATTCGCGCCGCCTTGCCGAAGGCGATCCCGCACTCCTGCTCGAGGCTGCGGCGCGCCTGCGCCCGGCCTGAGGCGCGGCGCATCCTGCTGGAGCCCGTGGTAACCGCCACGGGCTTTTTTTTCGTGACGTTCGCCATCTTTTGCCTGCGCAGGTGGTTTCGCTTTTACTGTTCTTGTGTGAAAAGCACCACTCATGGAAATTGATGATGATTAAAATCATAATTTCCGTGGCAAAAAATGAAAGCTTATGTATGATGGTTAACTCTCGGTAACTTTGTCGTCTCCCCATGCCAACCAACGCTATCCCCGCTGTTTCTGTCTGCATCCCCTGTTATCGCGGCGCCGCGCATCTGGGAGCGGCCATCGCGTCGGTGCTGGCGCAAACGCACGCCGATTTTGAACTGATCATCATCGACGACAATTCGCCCGACAATACCGACGAGGTGGTCGCCAGCTTCAACGATCCGCGCATCCGCTACCTGAAGAATCCCAAGAACCTGGGGCCGGAAGGCAACTGGAACCGTTGCCTGGACGAAGCGCGCGGGCGGTTCTTCAAGCTGTTGCCGCAGGATGATTTGATCGCGCCGACCTGCCTCGAGCAGCAGGTGGCGGTGCTGGAAGCCGATCGCGAGCACAAGCTGGCGCTGGTGTTCTGCGCGCGCACCATCCTCGATGCGCGCGACCGTACCGTCATGGTGCGCGGCTATCCGAAGCGCGGCGGCGGCGTGGTCGATGCGCGCGCCCTGATCCGCCAGTGCGTGCGGCGCGGCACCAACGTCATCGGCGAGCCGGGCAGCGTGCTGTTCCGCCGCGAGAGCGCGGCCCAGGCCGGGCGCTTCGATGCCAGCATCCCTTACGTGCTCGACCTGGATTACTGGGTACGCCTCTTGATCAGCGGCGACGCCTATTACGTCGACCAGCCGCTGGCGTCCTTCCGCGTGTCGGTGGGGTCGTGGAGCGTGCGCATCGGCGCGCGCCAGAGTCTCGAATACCAGATGTTCATCCGCAAGCTGGCGTCGAATCCGCGCTTCAGCGCCAGCGGGCCGGACATCCTGCTCGGCAAGCTGATGTCGAAGGTGAATGCGGTCCTGCGCTCGGTGCTGTACCGCGTGCTGGCCATGCACGCGGTCAAGCCATGACGGTGGTGCATGCGTTCTGGCAGCGGCATCGCTGGCTGCGTTTCCTGGTCATGGGCGGCATCAACACCGGTTTCAGTTACGGCGTGTATGCGCTGCTGGTGTATTGCGGCTTGAATTACGCGCTCAGTAATCTGTGCTCGCTGATCCTCGGCATCCTGTTCAGTTTCCGCACCCAGGCCGCCTTCGTGTTCAAGGACACGGCGCGCGGCCAGTTCTGGCGCTACGTGGCGGTGTGGACGATCCTGTACGGCTCGAACATCCTGATGATCGGCACCCTGATCCGCTTCGGCGCCAACGCGTATTCCGCCGGCGCCATGGCGATCGTGCCGACCGCGGTGCTGTCGTATTTCCTGCAGAAGTCCTTCGTGTTTCTTGGTGCCAGGCAGGGTTGAAGCCGGCCTGGTGTACCGCGTGAATCGCGCCACAAGATGTGAGAGTCGAATGCAAGATGCCGCAATGTTGGACCGACCCGTTTTATCGACAGTACGAACACGGCAGGGCGGGCTGGTCTCCGCCGGCGTCCTGTTCGTGTTCCTGTGTGCCTGGCACTGGCGGGTAACGGGCGCGCTGTCGCTCTCCGCCGGCGCCACGCTGGCGCTGCTGGTGGGCGCCTACCTGGCGTACGGGCAGTTGTTCGAAGTGTGGACCGCGCGGCTGTTCCGCAATACCGTGGGCCTGCCTTTCCAGTTCCTGTGCGGGTATTTTTTCTTCAATACGCTGCTGTTCATCCTGGCGCTGGCGTCGCCGTTCGGCATGGGCATCAACCTGGCGATCCTGGGCGTGCTCGGCGCCGCCGGCGTGCTCGCGCTGCGCAAGCGGACGGTGCAGCCTGAGGCTAAGGCTGAGTCCGCGTCAGCGCGCGCCGACACCTGGGCCACCTGGGCCGCCATCGTCATCGCCGGCCTCGGCGCAACGATCTGGTGCGGCGATATCCAGGCGCCGCTGCAGGTGCAAGACGGCAAGACCGTCTTCAAGGTCTGGCCCGACGTCTTCATCCACGTGCGCGAGATCAGCGTGTTCGCCCAGGCCCACGGCTTGTCGACGATCCACGACATCAAGCTGGCCGGCGGCCCGGCGCCGCTCTACCACTTCGCCAGCTACCTGTCGGCGGCGGCGGTGCATGCATTGGGCGGGGCCAGCGCGATGCAGGTGTATGCCAGCTTCCAGCTGCCTTTCGGCATTTTGCTGACCGGCCTGGCCGCGTATTGCCTGACCGGCAGTTTTATGGGCCGCTGGGCGGGCGTGGCTGCGGCCGCCGCCGTGGTCCTGTTGCCGGATGCTTTCCAGCAGGGTTTTGGCAACCGTTACCTGAGCTACTATTTCCTGTCGCAAGTGAACCTGGGCATGTTGTACGGGATCGCCTGCGCGGCACTGGCCTGGCTGTTCATGCTGGACGGCTGCCGCCGCGGCAAGCTCGGCACGGTCATGCTGGCTTACGGTTTCCTCGCCGTCTGCCTGTTCTACAAGGCCCATATTTTCGTGGCCAACAGCTATCTGCTGCTGATGTTCCCGATCCTGTTCTACACGCCGCTGCGGCGCAGCTGGCGGGTCGTCATCGGCATCGCGGCCACGCTGCTGTTCGTGGGCGTGGTCGCGTATTCGCAGACCAATCCGCGGGTGCCGGTCATGCGCCTGGATGGCAGCGGCATCAGCGGCTATCTGGTGCAATTGCTGCACGACTACGACCCGGGCATGCTGAAGCGTTTCTTCACGCGCATCTTCCTGCGCGAACATTATCCGAAGCCGGTGCAGCTGCTGGTGGCGCTGGTGATGCTGGCGCTGTCGACCTTCGGCGTCTGGCTGTTCGTGCTGCCTGCCGCCGCCGCGGCGGCGCGCAAGCGCGTGGCCTTGCCGCTGCTGTGCTTTCCCTTCCTGGTGGGTGCGAACTACCTGATCATGGCGGCCGGGCTAGCGGCGGACTCGCGCGGGGTCGGCACCGCCGACGAATTGATGAACCGGCCGCTGGTATGGGCCTATTTCGTGGCGGCGGCATGGTCCACCGGCCTGCTGGTGACGATCTGGAACGGGTCCGGCCTGCTGCGCGACCTGTCGTTCAGGCGCCTCGCCGGCGCCGCCTTGCTAATTGCCGCGGCCGGCGCCGCCCTGTACCACGCGCCGAACCTGCAGACCTTCCCGGCGCGCATGAGCCATGTGAACTTCTTCGTCTCGAATTCGGTGCCCAAGTGCCTGTTCGATTCGGCCGCATTCATCCGCACGCATGGCGCGCCGGCCGACGTGATCCAGGATTCGGCGGGCGACCCGCGCTTCGTGCTGACCGCCCTGGCGGAACGGCAGCTGTACGTGGGCGCCATCGGCTTCGGCGGCAGCAATGCGCAACAACTGGCGCGGCGCGACGACGTGCTCGGCTTCATGCGTTCGACCGACGCGGCGCAGCCGGACCGGTTTGCCGCCGCGCGCGGCATCGCCTGGTTCCTGGCGTATCCGGATGCGGTGCTGGGCTGGCCTCACGATGCAGCCCGCACCCCCGCGTTCGCCTGCGGCGGATTCCGGCTGTACCGCTTCCCGGATGCCCGCCAGGCTGTTTCCAATACATAATCCCAGTACCGATGAACACCCAGATCCAGCCCATGCCTCAAGAGAAACCCGCCACCGCCGCCGCTGCTGTTACCGCGGAAGCACCGCTGCACCGCGTCTCCATCGTCATTCCCGTCTACCGCGGAGAGCGCACGCTGCCGTCCATCGTCGCCGAGATCGCCGCGCTGACCACCCAGGGCGTCACGCCGGGCGGTCACCTGTTCGTCGTCTCCGAGGTGGTGCTGGCCCACGATTGCGGTCCGGACCGGTCCGACAGGACCATCGAAACGCTGGCCGCCGAATACCCGTTCGTGGCGCCGGTGTGGCTGTCGCGCAATTACGGCCAGCACGCCGCCACCATGGCCGGCATGGCCAGCGCCACCGGGCAATGGGTCGTGACGATGGACGAAGACGGCCAGCAGGACCCGGCCGACCTGGTGCACATGCTGGACGTGGCCATCGGCTCCTCGCTGCAGCTGGTGTACGCCCAGCCGACCAACCCGCCGCCGCACGGCTGGCTGCGCAATGCCGCCAGCCGCACCGCCAAGGCGATCAGCACGCGCATGCTGGGCAACAAATCGATCGGCCGCTTCAACAGCTTCCGCCTGGTGGACGGCGAGATCGCGCGCACGCTGGCGGCCTATTGCGGCAACGGCGTCTACCTGGACGTGGGCCTGTTCTGGATCACCGCGCGCATCGGCCATTGTCCGATCGCGCTGCGCAACGAAATGGACAGGCCGTCCGGCTATTCCTATTTCAAGCTGCTGGGCCACTTCTGGGGCCTGATCCTGACCACCGGCACGCGGCCGCTGCGCCTGATCACCATCGTCGGCTTCATCTCGATGCTGCTGGCGATCTTCCTGGCCGCGTTCGCGCTGTACGGCAAGTACGTGGGCGACGTGCCGATCCAGGGCTGGACCTCGCTGGTC
>Ga0308164_10005002_pt1 | contig 10903 bp, 8 predicted proteins | sample PhyTR2_FD_201031 | JGI IMG/M metagenome (GOLD analysis project Ga0308164, IMG submission 201031) | Phyllosphere microbial communities from UC Gill Tract Community Farm, Albany, California, United States - DLSLT.R2 | ecosystem: Host-associated > Plants > Phyllosphere > Unclassified | place: USA... | reverse complement strand
AAAGTTCTTGACCAAAAGATTCGACGGCCTATAATGCGCGGCAACAAATGCACTCGTAGCTCAGCTGGATAGAGTACTCGGCTACGAACCGAGCGGTCACAGGTTCGAATCCTGTCGAGTGCACCATTTAAGAGTTGTTTGCAGTAATGCAGGTAACTTTGCTACAACCAGCGGTGATCTGGTTTATCAAGCGCTAATGCACTCGTAGCTCAGCTGGATAGAGTACTCGGCTACGAACCGAGCGGTCACAGGTTCGAATCCTGTCGAGTGCACCAAACACCAAAAAGCCCGTATCGTCTGATACGGGCTTTTTGCTTTCTAGCGTTTGCCTTTCACGCATCCATTCTCGTCAAACGTGACTTGGCTGCTGCGCCCCTTTTTCTCCTGATACACATAACGTGTTTCTCCATTTCTGCTGATCACTTTGTCAGGTCTGCCCAGCAAGCTCTCAACATCTCGGCGGGTCATGCCCGGTGGTGTTTGCTGGTTGATGATCGCCCGTCGGCGTTGATCGGCGCTCAGGCGATTCCCGCAACCGTCATCGCGCTCTCCGACCACCACTACGTCCGTGTTGCGTGGTGCTGTTTCCAGTCTGCGCCACGGTCTGTCAGCGCCTTCGGCGAAAGGCACTGAGCTTCCTGGTGGTGCGTTGTAGGCCTTTTGCTTGTGCATGCTATGGTCGACAGGGCAGCCCAGTGAGGTGAACGTAATATTCCCCATGGCATCTTCGCAGCGCTGGACGGTCGAGGCCTGAAGAGAGTGAGCGGGGCCGAGCAGGGCGATCCCCAGAAGCAGACTGGTTTTGAATGGCATGCGGCGTCTTCCGTGACGGGTGTTGCGCAAGCCTAGCCAATGTCGGTTTCGATGGCGAAGGTGTTTTCTTGGCTGAATGTGACGTCCCAGACCCTAGTGATTAACTTTGTGTTGCAAGCACTTGTTATAGCCAGAATTTTGTAGGGTGCGATTCGCTCGGCCGGTGTATGATTGCGCCCGTCAGCCCCGCCGGGGCTTATGGAATACCTCCATGGACTTACCCAGTAGCAACTCAACAGATTTTTTTAACAATCATGCATTAACTGATTGATCTCCCCGGCGTGCTCCGCTGCTGGGAGTGGAGTTCGCCTATGACCGAAAGAGAAGTTAAAAAAACGCAGGAAAGCCTTCAGGATCGTCTTGCTCAAGTAATCGAGCTCCTGCAGCGCCAGCGTATTGTTGAAGATTTGACCCATCGTCAAGAGGGTCAAAATCAGAATCGCGTAGAAAACCTGGTTCATCGGCAGAACCTCGTCGAGCTGCAACGCAAGCTTGATGATCTTCACTCCGCCGACGTCGCCTATATCCTTGAAGCGTTGCCTCTGGATGATCGTCTGACGGTCTGGCAGCTGGTCAAGGCCGAGCGCGACGGTGACATTCTTCTAGAAGTATCCGATTCCGTACGGGAAACGTTGATCGCCGACATGGACGATCACGAGCTGCTGGCGGCTGCCAAGGAAATGGACGCCGACGAGCTGGCCGACCTTGCTCCCGAGTTGCCCCGAGACGTCGTCCACGAATTGATGGAGGCGCTGGATACCCAGCAGCGCGAACGCGTTCGCTCGGCCTTGTCCTACGATGAAGAGCAGGTCGGCGCCCTGATGGACTTCGAGATGGTGACGATCCGTGAGGATGTCAGTCTGGAAGTCGTACTGCGCTATCTGCGCCGCCTGAAGGAGTTGCCGGGCCATACGGACAAACTGTTCGTGGTCGATTACGACGGCGTGCTCAAAGGCGTGTTGCCGATCAAGCGTCTGCTGGTCAACGACCCTGACAAACAAGTCTCGGAAGTCATGGCCAACGATCCGGTGAGTTTCCACCCGGACGGCGATGCCTATGAAGCCGCCCAGGCGTTCGAGCGTTACGACCTTATTTCGTCACCCGTCGTGGACAAGAACGGCAAGCTGATCGGCCGTCTGACCATCGACGAAATGGTCGACCTGATTCGTGAAGAGAGCGAGACCGAAGTCCTCAACATGGCAGGTCTGCGGGAAGAGGAAGATATCTTCGCCTCGGTCTGGCGCTCTCTTCGTAACCGATGGTCCTGGCTGGCGGTCAACCTGATCACCGCGTTTGTGGCGTCTCGGGTCATCGGTCTGTTCGAGGGCTCCATCGAAAAACTCGTGGCGCTGGCGGCCTTGATGCCCATCGTTGCAGGTATCGGGGGTAACTCCGGTAACCAGACTATCACCATGATTGTCCGGGCCATGGCACTCGACCAGGTCAACACCGGAAACACCAAGCGCTTGTTGCGCAAAGAGCTCGCGGTGGGATTGATCAATGGCGTCGTGTGGGGCGGGGTTATCGGCGTGGTGGCCTACTTGCTCTATGGCAGCTGGTCACTGGGTGTAGTCATGACGGCGGCCATGACTCTCAACCTGCTGCTGGCTGCGCTGATGGGGGTTACGATCCCCATGACCCTGGCCAAGCTCGGGCGCGACCCGGCCATGGGTGCAAGTGTGATGATTACAGCCATGACTGACAGCGGCGGGTTTTTTATCTTCCTCGGTCTGGCGACTATCTTCCTACTCTAAATCTCCGGTACAAAAAAACCGCCCTAGTTGGGCGGTTTTTTTATTATTGCGCAATTGTCCTACGGTAATTAGGGCCATCGGACGGCAATAAAAAGCCAGCAACTACGCTGCCTTGAGAATTTAGCTACAACGGTCAGTCTTCGTTATCTGCTGCGAGTTCCGTGTCATGAGCGATCAGGGAAACAAGTGCATTCTGCTGGCGGTGGGAGAGTTGCCGAAAGCGTTGCAGCAATTCGCGTTCATGCATGGACAGCTCAGGGCTATCAAGGCGTAGGCTAGGCTCATCACCCAGTGCGCCTTCCTGAATCAGGCTTTGTTCGAGACGAGCAATGATCTCGGAGTTCATGCTGCGATGGTGGTTTTTAGCTACCTCTTGCACGCGGTTACGCATGCCATCGGGTAGACGTACAACGAACTTGTCAGCCGTACGGCTGGAATAAGTAGCCTGTTTCATAGGGCTCATATATTTAACCGGTTAGTTCAGGGGAAGGCGGTTCTAGCAAGTCGCCGCAAGATGTCATCCTGTGACCGTCTTTTTGGCGAAATGTTCAACCGGGTTATCAAAGAGGCGAGCATCATGCCTCAATGTGCCGGATCCTTGGCGTCAATTCTGTGACAAATATTGACTCAGATAAAGGCGTTTAGCCAGCACCAATTATCAGAATTGCGAGCGGATTAGCAAAGTACGACCTCCACCCGAGCGTCCTACGAATTTCACGCGTCCCTCTGAATGCAAATTGCCATGATGGCTATCTGTCAGCTTAGAGGGTTATCGACAAAATACTAATGCCTGCCGACGGGCGTCACATTGAGTGAACGCCCAAAGTGTCTGACCGGGTGGCAGTTCTGGGTAGAGAGCAGGCGGGGAGGCCGTATCCGCGTGAGGGGCGGGTGGCGGGATGACTTAGCGCAGAACTGGATCGAATTTGAAGCGACGGCCCAAGATCAACGCAACGATGAACAAGACCGAAAACAAACCGGCGGCGATTTTCATGACACTGCTCAGGCCCTGTGCGGTCGCTGGCAGCAACAGATCTACGGCCACGGCCATGATGGCCAGGATGATGAAGGACAAAGCAGATTTGGACATGGCTGTTCTCTCGAAACGGTAAGTCGATGCTGGGTGCGTGAGTCGGTGGGAAGTTAGAACACCCAACGCTGGTCGGTATCCGCTACCGGCCGGGAAATGCTTTCGTTAGCCAGGATGGCGGCCTGACCACTGCGTTCCGTCATCACCGCCAGTTGAGGGGCCTGACGCAACAGGTGATGTGGCTGTGCCTGAGCGGCAACCTGTTGAGTGCTTCCGTCATCATGAAAATGAAATGCCACCAGTGCGACCAGGGCTGCTGCGTTCAACACTGATAGGGCGATGTTCATTTTCGGTTGCCTCCAACGGAACTTTCTTTAAGAAGGATCTTTGCTGGAGAGGGTATTGCAGTCTGCATGCCAACTTTTGCCTGGATAAAAAACCTTATAAATCAGTAGCTTGGTAGTCTTTACGGAGTGCGTCAGCATGCGTTTTGCAATGATGGCTTTTAGAGGTAGTGCAAAATGCATGACTGCTCTCAAAGCCCACGGTTTAAACGGATATGGACCACAACGGTGTCAGCCAAAGACGACATGACAAAAGTGAGCGGTGCCGTTAACATGCACGCCGTCTCGCTGGCACCCATTCTGGTCCTGGCAACTGTGTCCCAGTAGCTCAATTGGATAGAGCATCCCCCTCCTAAGGGGAAGGTTGGCAGTTCGAACCTGCCCTGGGACACCATATTTTTCCGGGCCTTACTCGTTGCTTGCCCCCGCGTTGCTTTCCATGCCGGCGTGATTACGAAAAATGGGCCAGCAGTGCCAAGCGCTCAGCTGAGCTACCAGAGGTAGTCGGGATAAAACCGGACCTGGTTTTAAATCGCCATGGCACCACAGTCTTCTAGCAATCGTCTAGCAAATCCACCACTCCCCGCCGTCCTCGTGCTTGGCTACGCTACCGAAGTTATGTCTCCTGTTTCCACCTGACAGCTTGCTAGGTGACTAAACTTAATGGGGCATCATAAAAATTGAACCTATGGTATTCGTATCACCCTAAGAGCCAGATGAAACTGCGGCGCTTTCGCTGCATAATCGCGTGTCAGGTCAAAAGTGGACGGATATTCTGTGATGACGACATCTCACATGAGTGAGTTTTTAAAAAATAGGGAAGGCATGATCGTTAAACAGATAGTGCTAGCTTCGGCGATACTGGTCACAGGGTGTTCAAGTGTCAAGACGGTAAGCCCCGAGGAGGCAGACCAGGTCATTAAAGCGGTGCAAGCTCCGGGCCCGGTGAAGATTGACAAAGTTGTCTGGGTTCAGCCAGACAATAAATCAGAAGCCTGTAAAACCTATTTCTTAGATCCGCCTGCGGACACTTCCAAGTTGAAGGTGACGTGGGACGGGGCCTGTAAAGACGGTTACGCATTTGGCCTGGGCCGAGAATTTGTAGTTGGGGGCGGGCACGACCAATCAATGGTAGCCACCTACGTTGGCGGCAAAGTGAAACCTCAATATCACTCCTCAAACAATTACTCACTTGGTTTGTATGGGTATGGCGATCCTGATAAGGGTGTTGCGTTTGTCAGTAAAACTGGGAACGCTGCGACCGGCGAGGGGTATGAACAGGTGCTGGCCGTCCGCCAGGGCGAGAGCACCTATGCCAGGAGATATACGGTCGCCAGCGGTGAAATGACCTTCGTAAAGCTGTTCCCAAGTGACTTCGCAGTCATGATCACTACTCCGTCAGACCCTACAAGCCCCGTACAAAAAATTATTGCCCTGAGGAAGGGTAGTCTGTATGCCAATTACGGGATTGTAAAATACCGTAATGGGTCAGTTGAAATGAAAAAAATCGAGGGTGGTCAATTTGTGCCGGCTCGGCTGCCTGAAAATTACCTCGCTTTTCTAGCGTCAGTCACCACTGATATTAACAACCAACTCTCTAGTGCCGAGCGGTATGCCGACGAATCGGCCAGAAAGGTTGCGGACTACAAAGCCGCATTCTGTAGCAAGCGGGTAGTTCCTCAAGAGCCTCTTCATTACAGGGATATTTGCGGTGCGCAAGGGGATATGACGAGTGCTAATGTTGAAATATCCGCCATTATTGCCAAGAGAGAAGCGCGGTTTGCTCAAGGTGTGGCTAATCAGCGACAGAGTATGATCCAGGCCGCTCAGATTCAGGCGATTAACAACCAGGCGGCTGAAGCCCAGAGTCTTGAACTTTCGAACAGCCTGAATGATCTGAATAATACCCTGCGTCAACAGACAAACAGCATTAACCAAAACAGTTATCAGGCTCCAGCCATTCCTGATTATGGTCAGCGACCCACTTATGACACCACCTGTTATGATCTCGGCGCAGTGGTCAGATGCAACACAAGGTAATCAATTGAGCAGCCTGAATTAATGTGATTCGGCTGTGATTGTGAATGTTATCTATGACTAGTTGCCCAACAAAAATCGGGTGAGCACCCTGTCTGTAGCCACAGGCTGGCGGCTTGGTAGGCCCAAATCAAGCCCCGACCAGCAGATCTGGCGGGGCTTTTTTGCGTGTGACAGGGTCGCATTTTCCGATATCCGCCTGATAAGGAAATCCCGATCCGCTCCCCATCAAAAAATAATCTGCAAATCTGATGAGGTAACCCTGCCTCTGGTTCGTGTAGTAGTGATGAAACGCATTCTCGTTCATACACCATTACGGAGTCACGCTCGTGGTAAAGCTGCTAAACAGGACTCACGCGTCAGTCCTTCTGTGTTTTGCAATTCCGTGTTGTGCGATGGCCGCTCAGGCGGCTACCGAGATACCGGCCAGTGTCATTCAGTCCACCAGCGATGCTGGTGATGGCTCGGGCAGTTACACACGTGCAGAGGGCAGCACCGCCAGCAAGGGCTCCACGCAGAACCGGGACGAAGCGCAAACCGTGAACACCGTGGCTGCTCAGACCCTGGATGACTACCAGGTCAAGGATCTCAACGATGCAATGCGCTTTGTCAGCGGTATCACCCAGACCAACACTTTGGGTGGCACCAAGGATGCGTTGATCAAGCGAGGTTTTGGCAGCAACGATGACAACTCCATCCTGCGAGACGGCATCCGCTCGGCGATTGGTCGCAATCTGGGTGCTACTACTGACCATGTAGAAGTACTCAAAGGCCCTGCGTCCCTGATGTATGGCGCGCTGGAGCCTGGCGGTTTGATCAACGTGATCAGCAAACAGCCGCAGTTCACCCGGAGCACAACCTTGACCGGGTCTGGTTTCAGCGAGGGCGGCGGGTCGTTTGGCCTGGACACCACCGGGCCGTTGGGTGACACCAATCTGGCTTACAGGCTGATCGCTGAGCGCAGCCACGAAGACTACTGGCGTAACTATGGGGTCGACGAACATACCCTTATCGCGCCGTCGATAGCCTGGGTGGGCGACCGCGCCAGCTTCTCGCTTGCCTATACCTACAATGACTACGCAAGTCCGTTTGATCGCGGCACGGTATTCGTCAATGGTCACCCGGCCGACATCAGTTATCGCGACCGTCTGGACGAACGTTGGGCCAAGACGGTGGGCATCAGCCAGAGCACCACTGCCAAATTCGAGTACCAGCTCAACGACGCCTGGCGCAGCCGGTTGACCTATGGCTGGACGGAGGATCGTTACAGCCTGTCGATTGCACAGCCGAGTACGTTGACTGGCAATACCCTGCGGCGCATCGCCAACGGTGGCCATTATGACTACGAAAGTCGCTATGCCGCCCTGGATCTGATGGGCGATCAGCAGCTGTTTGGTCAACGACACGAAATAACCGTGGGCGTGGATAACGAGTCGCTGGACAAATTCCGTGGCAAAACTTACCGCAATGCCAGTAGCACTGCCGGAAATCTCAACATTCAGAACCCGTCGTACGGCAATCTGGCCGAGCCGGTAACGGTCAGTGCTGTTCAGAGCAATGCCGAGAACAACCTGGTCACCACGTCGGTGTATTTCAAAGACAATTGGCACCTCAATGATCGCTGGATTCTGGTGTTCGGCGGTCGTCAGGAGCACTGGGACCAATACAGCGATCAGGGTCTTGGCAGTTCCTATGCACCAGGGGCCGATTCAAATGGGGATAAATTCATCCCGTTTGGCGGGATCGTCTATCAGCCAACCGACACTGTGGCCCTGTACGCCAACTACAGCCGCTCCTTCGTGCCCAATGATGCCGACGATGCAGGTAACAGCTTCAAGCCAACCGAGGGGCGCAGTTACGAGGCCGGGATCAAATACACACCCGTTCAGTCGCTCAACGTGAATCTGGCGGTGTACGACATCGTCAAGAAAAACTTGGTCAACAGTGTGCTGCAAAGCAATGGCAACAGCATTGATGAAGCCGTCGGCAAAGCCCGTTCGCGCGGCGTGGAGCTGGATTTTACCGGTGAGATCACGCGCAATTGGAGCGTTATCGGCACTTATGCGTACAACCAGACCGAAGTGCTGAAAAACGATGAATCGCCAGCGCAGGAGGGCAATCGTCTGCCTAATGCGCCGATGCATACTGCGAGCCTCTACGTCACCCACCATCTTGCGCTACCTGCCGAAACCGGCCAGTGGCATGTCGGTGCAGGTGCTCGATACGTGGGCGAGCGGCCGGGTGATGATGCGAACAGTTTCTGGATGGACAGCTACACTCTGGCGGATGCTTTTGTGCGTTGGGATCTGCCAACTCACGACTACAAGACCAGCCTGCAGCTCAACATCGACAACCTGTTCAACAAAGAGTATTACCCGTCGACCACTGGCAGCAGCATGCTTCAGGTGGAAGAGGGAGCGCTCAGAACTGCGCGTCTGACTGCCAGCGTCAAGTTCTGATGGGTGAGTCCAGCGCCCCGGATCGGGGCGCTGGTTGATCTCTGATCCGTCACAAGTTGAGGTTCCAGGCAAACACCTGCGCCCGCCGCGCAGGTGCTCAGATCAAATCAGAAACCGATGGTTGCCGAAACCAGATAGGTTCTCGGGGTTGAGAGCGTCAAGCCAGGCTCGCTGTCATCCGAAGCGCCGGCGGAACTCCAGTAGCGTTTATCCAGCACGTTTTCGACATTGGCGCGCAGGGTGACAGCCTTGCCGTCGACTTTGAAGGCATAACGTGCGCCCACATCGAAGCGCTCCCATGAGTCGATTTCCTTGCTATTGGCCTGATCCAGATACTGCGAGCTGGAATAGATGCCGCGTCCCGTCAGAGTCAGCCCGTTAACGTTGGGTACATCCCATTCTGCACCCAGGTTGACGTTGTATTCCGGGGTAGCGGGCGCGCGCTTGCCGTCGAAGCTGCCGTTGGAGGTGTCGGTCAATTCGCTATCGATGTACATCACGCCCCCAAGCAGACGCACGCCTTTGAGTGGCTCACCGAACATGGTCAGCTCCACGCCGTTGTTTTCGCGCTTGCCGTTCGGGCCGAACACACGTGTGGTGGCGTTGGTCTCGTAGGCCGGTTGCTTGATACGGAATACGCTGGCGGTGAGCGCGAATGAGCCCAGGTCATATTTGCTTCCGACCTCGACCTGGCGGCTGATGAACGGCGGAAAAATCTCGTCCTCGTTCACAGAGGTGGAGGGCGCGATCTTGCCTTGGCTCAGGCCTTCCATGTAGTTGGCGTACACCGACAGCTGGTCGGTCACCTTGTACAGAATGCCGCCCGAGGGCGAGACTTTTTCCTCGTCGTAGGCTGTGTCGCCTTTGACGCCGTCTGACCAGTCATCGACCTTGACCCGCTGCCAGCGTGCGCCCAGGGTCAGCAACAAGCGATCATCGAAGAAGCCGAGGGTGTCGGACAACGCCACCCCGCTAAAACGGTTCTCGGTGTAGACCTTGGAGTCCTGGCGAGTCGGGTTGGCGGGGGTAGGGGACGTGACGGGGTTGTACAGGTTGCTGGGCGAGGCCGCATAGCGAGCGCCGCCGTTCTCGAAGTCCATATAGAAGTAGCTGGCGGCCAGATTGATCTCATGGCTTACCGGACCCGTGTGGAACCAGTTGCGAACCCCGGCGGTGCCGGTGCGCACATTTTCGTCACGGGTGAAGTCCCGCGGCTGAACGCTGAAATCACCCGCATTGTTGGTGATGGGAACCCCGTGGCGCAGGAAGTCATGGTTACTTTTACGGGCACCCACGCCGCCATACAGCATCACCGAATCGTTGACGTCATACTCGGCGTTCACGGCGCCAAAGGTGTCCTCAGTGCGAGCCTGGCTCCAGGGTTGCGCATAGTTGCGGTGCACATCATTGGCGCTGGGCACTTTTGCATTGGCGCCGATCTGAACACGTTCCTGAGGGGCGTCGGTGTTGCGTTCGGTGTGTCCGATATCGGTGGAGAGTCGCAGGCGCTCACCGCGGAAATCCAGGCCCAGCACCGCCATTTCGCGGTCGACGCTCTGGTGGTCCCATTCCGTATCGCCTGATTGTTTCACGCCGTTGAAGCGCACCCCGAACTTGCCTTCGTCGCCGAACCTGCGACCGACATCCACTGCGGTCCCCAGCTGATTATTGGAGGCGTAGCTGCCGGTGAATTCGGTGATGTCCTTGTCGGTCGCCCGTTTAGGCACCACGTTGATGCCGCCGCCGACACTGCCCCGCGGCGAGATGCCGTTGATCAACTGGCTCGGGCCTTTCAGGATGTCCACACGGTCGGCCATTTCCATATCGATCGTGTAGGTCGGCAGGATGCCGTAAAGACCGTTATAGGAAACATCACTGTTGAACAGGCTCAGGCCACGGATGGTGAACTGCTCATAACGCCCGCCCGCCGGGTTGGTTGCACGCACTGAAGGGTCGCTGGCGATGAGGTCGCCCAGGGTTCGGGCCTGCTGATCCTTCACCGTCTGGGCGGTGTAAGTGGTCATGCTGAATGGCGTGTCCATGAAATCCCGCGAGCCCAGCAAGCCTTGCGAGCCACGGCGTGCGACCTGGCCGCCCGCATACGCCTGGCCATCGGTCGTGCCGCTGGCGCCGAGAATCGAAGTGGGTGCCAGTTGCAGACTGCTGCCCTCGGGTGCGGGAATCAGGGTGTAAGCGTGGTCTGCCACGGACACCAGTTGCAGGCCCGAGCCTTGCAGCAAGCGCGAGAAACCTTCTTCAACAGCGAAATCTCCGGACAGTCCCGCGCTGTTACGACCGCTCACCAGTGCCGGATCCAGCGACAGGTTGACGCCAGCCAGACCGGCAAACCGTGTCAGAGCAGCACCCAGGCTGCCAGCGGGCACTTCATAGGTGCGTCGGTCGGTGCTCTCGGCCCAGCTGGGAGAGATGAACAGCGGGCTGGTACTCAACGTCAGCAAAAGGCTG
>Ga0308164_10005000_pt1 | contig 10907 bp, 12 predicted proteins | sample PhyTR2_FD_201031 | JGI IMG/M metagenome (GOLD analysis project Ga0308164, IMG submission 201031) | Phyllosphere microbial communities from UC Gill Tract Community Farm, Albany, California, United States - DLSLT.R2 | ecosystem: Host-associated > Plants > Phyllosphere > Unclassified | place: USA... | reverse complement strand
CCCACTCGGGCGCGTATTTGATCAACTGTTTGTTGCCCTTGCCCATCACCCGCAGGCTGCGCTCGGAAAAGTCCACCTGAGCCAGGTCCAGATTCACCGATTCCGACTTGCGCATCCCAGAACCATAGAGAATCGCGATGATCGCCGCGTCCCGCCGACCTTGCGGCCTGGGATCGGCGGCGCAGACGTCCATCAACTCCCGGATCAGCGTGCGTCGGATGTTCCGCCCCTTCGCCAGACGCGTACCGTTGACCGGCTTGATGGAGCGGATTTTCAACAACTGATCGTGGCTGATCAGGTCATGACGCCACGCCTCGTTCATCACACCGCGAATGGCGTTGACGTACAGCGACGTGGTGTTGGGTGCGTAGTCGTCTTCACGCAGCGCCGAAACCAGCGCTGTGACATGACCGGGTTGCAGGGTGTGCCAGGGAATATCGAAGATATCGACGTCGGCCATTCCCAATCGGTCAGCGGCGTCCTGCAGAACGTACTTCATGGTCAGGCGACTGGAAGGAGCGAGACGCGCCAGATAAAGCTGCAGCGGATTGCTGACATCCGGCAGCGAAGGCGATTGCCGGGTACCTGCAGCCTGGTCGGAGGATGAATCGTGCGACATGTCGGGCAAGGCCTTTGTGGTGCAAGTGCAGGCGAAACGGCCCTGCACTTTTCAATCAATTCGAAGCACTTTAACACGCTGTAAACGATCAGGGATCTCAAGCGCACTGATCGTGCCCATGCTGTGTGGACATGCCACCCGTGACGCTATGCGTCACATCACGGCCGGACGCAGAGCGTCCTGAGAGGCGTTACCACGCTGGAGCGTGGTAACGATGATATTCCCGACGCTGATCGTACCCATGCTCCGCGCTCATCGTTATACACAAGTCTGCCTCGACACTGATCGTGCCCATCGCTCCGCGTGGGCATGCCTCCCGTGACGCTCCGCGTCACAAATGGCACAGACTGAGGATTCAGTAAGCCGAGCGCATGACGTGGATAACGCTGGAGCCTGGGCACACATCTGCGCCACATTCCAGAGCGGACGCGGAGCGTCCTGGGAGGCATTCCCACGCAGAGCGTAGAAACGATCATCATCGTATTCCTCAAGGAGGACTTGTTTATAACGATGAGTGCTCCGCGTGGGTATGCATCCTGTGACGCTCTGCGTCACAAATGGCACAGACTGCGGATTCAGTAAGCCAAGCGCATGGCTCAAGTCACCTTTTGCCCCTCGGAGACTTCATTTGAGGGCCAAAGTGAGCAACACCCTCTGCCCCAAGCCAGCGCTATCAGCCCATTTCCCTATCGACCCGTATCCACCACCACGCGGCCGCGCACCTGACCAGCAATCAGCTGCGGCGCGATATCGATCACCTCACTCAGGCCAATTTCGCGGCTGATCAGTGGCAGCAACGAAGTATCCAGATCGGTGGCCAGTCTCGACCAGGCTTCAAGACGATCGGCTTGAGGCCGGGTGACGCTGTCGATCCCGGCCAGCGTGACGCCGCGTAGAATGAACGGCGCGACCGATCCGGGGAAATCCATGCCCTGCGCCAGACCGCAGGCGGCAACGATGCCACGGTATTTGATCCCGGCGCAGACGTTGACCAGAGTGTGGCTGCCCACCGAATCCACCGCAGCGGCCCACTGCTCTTTCGCCAGCGGGCGACCCGGCTCGGAGAGCGTCGCCCTGTCGATGATCCGCGCAGCGCCCAGCTGTTTCAGATAGTCACTCTCCGCAACGCGTCCTGTGGAGGCAACGACCTGATAGCCGAGCTTCGCCAGAACGGCGATGGTGAAGCTGCCCACGCCACCATTGGCCCCAGTGACCAGCACCTCGCCGTGTTCAGGCTTCACGCCATGCTTCTCCAGCGCGATAACACTCAGCATTGCCGTGTAACCTGCCGTGCCGATGGCCATCGCCTGGCTGGGCGTGAACGCATCCGGCAGCGGAATCAGCCACTCGCTCTTCAGCCGGGCCATTTGCGCGAGACCGCCCCAGTGCCCTTCACCCACGCCCCACCCATTGAGCAGCACTTTATCGCCAGACTTGAACGCCGAGGCCTGACTGTCCTCGACGACACCCGCCAGATCGATCCCTGGCACCATGGGAAAGCTGCGAACAATAGGGCTCTTGCCGGTCAGAGCAAGGGCATCCTTGTAATTGAGCGTGCTGTGGGAAACGCGCACGGTGACGTCGCCTTCGGGCATGTCTGCCTTGTTCACCGCAGTCAGTTTCACGTGGTAACCCGACTCATCCTTATCAATCACAATGGCGTTGAATGTGCTTACAGGCATGGGCGCCTCCAATTTAGACCGATCGTCTTTAAATAGATCAGAAAGCTCATTGCGGCAATCCGCGAAGAAAACCGGCAATGAATGTGTTCAACGGGGTATCGCTTTTGACCAGCCGGGCACGCAGCACGGCGCCCTCCCAGCCAATCCAGAAAAACGCAGCCAGTTCGTCGCAGTCTGCATCCCTGGCCAGTTCGCCATGCTTCTGCGCGGCTCGCAGGCAAACGGCAAGTCTGGACTGCCAATCAAGCAGTGTCTGTTCCAGCACCTCGCGGAAGGCGTCGGGCAACAGGCAGATTTCCTGTCCCAGATTGCCGACCATGCAGCCACGACGATAATCGTGACGAGCCATACCGGCCTTGGCGCTCTGCACGAAACCGACCAGCCGTTCCAGGGGCGACAGGCTTTCGTCCAGAAACCAGCGGTCCAGCCGTTGCGCGAAATATCGGCAGTATTCGTCCAGAACCGCGCGGCCGAACGCTTCCTTGCTGGGGAAGTAGTGATAGAACGATCCCTTGGGAACGCCTATTTCTTTCAGGATGTAGTCAATGCCGGTCGCCGAGAAGCCCTGCTCCGTCAGCACTTCAAGGCCGCGGCGCAGCAGCGTCTCACGGGTTTCAAGGTTGTCCCGGTCCACTTTGGGTGGACGCCCGGGACGGCGCGGCTGGACAGCCTGATTGTGTAATGTCGTCATGAAGGCGATATTAGACCGATCGTCTTTTATGTCAATCGAACATTGGGCAGGTGTTCGCTCACATCGGGTGAACTGATCCGAAAACTGGCGGACAGCAGACTGGGCATTTTGAACCGAGCTTGAAACATCGCTTTCAGAAAGGCGGAACATCGCTATATATTTAGATATATAGCGAAACGCTTCCAGCCCGGGGCGTATCTTCAATCTTACGGAGTGGCTGCATGCAAGCGTCCCCGCTTAAAAACCTTTTGAAATTCACCGCGTTTGTCGCTGCCATCTCAAGTGCTACTTCCGCCCTGGCTGACGAAGTCCAGGTCGCTGTAGCCGCCAACTTCACCGCACCGATCCAGGCTATCGCCAAGGATTTCGAGCGCGACACCGGCCACAAGCTCGTCGCTGCGTTTGGTGCCACAGGCCAGATCTACACTCAGATCAAGAATGGCGCGCCATTCGAAGTATTCCTGTCCGCCGATGACACCACGCCTGCGAAGCTCGAACAGGAAGGTGATACCGTCAAGGGTTCGCGCTTTACCTACGCGGTCGGGACACTGGCGCTGTGGTCGCCGAAAGACGGCTATGTCGATGATCAAGGCAACGTACTCAAGGGCAATCAATACGAGCACCTGTCCATCGCCAACCCCAAGACCGCGCCTTACGGGCTGGCCGCTACCCAGGTACTGAGCAAGCTGGGCCTGACTGATACCACCAAAGCGAAAATCGTTGAAGGCCAGAGCATCACCCAGGCGTACCAGTTCGTTTCTACGGGTAACGCGGAACTGGGCTTCGTGGCCCTGTCGCAGATCTACAAGGACGGCAAACTGACCAGCGGCTCGGCATGGATCGTTCCGGCAGCCCTGCATGACCCGATCAAGCAGGACGCGGTGATCCTCAACAAGGGCAAGAACAGCGCCGCCGCCAAGGCGTTGGTCGACTACCTGAAAGGTCCGCAAGCGGCCGCTATCATCAAGTCGTACGGATATCAGCTGTAAATGCCTTTGGGAAGCGCCGACATCGCGGCGATCTGGCTGACACTGAAGCTCGCCTCGCTGACCACCGTGATCCTGCTGGTGATCGGCACGCCCATCGCGCTGTGGTTATCGCGCACGGACTCGTGGCTCAAGGGTCCGGTCGGTGCCGTCGTCGCCCTGCCCCTCGTTCTGCCGCCGACCGTCATTGGCTTCTATCTGTTGCTGTTGCTCGGCCCCAACGGTGCTGTCGGTCAGTTGACCCAGAGTCTTGGGTTGGGAACGTTGACGTTCAGTTTTACCGGGCTGGTCATCGGCTCGGTGCTCTACTCGATGCCCTTCGTGGTACAGCCACTGCAGAACGCTTTTTCAGCCATCGGCACGCGCCCACTGGAAGTCGCCGCAACGTTGCGGGCCGGCCCTTGGGACACGTTCTTCCACGTCATTCTGCCGCTGGCAAAACCCGGCTTTATTACCGGGGCGATTTTGGGGTTTGCGCACACGGTCGGTGAATTTGGGGTGGTATTGATGATCGGCGGCAACATCCCCGAGAAGACCCGCGTGGTGTCGGTGCAGATCTTTGACCACGTCGAATCCATGGAATACCTGCAGGCACACTGGCTGGCCGGGTCAATGCTGGTGTTTTCATTTCTGGTCCTGCTGGCGCTCTATTCCAGCGGCAAATCCAAAACGGGATGGAGTTAATCGATGGCCTCGCCTGTCGGAGTGCGCTTGCAGATGAGTTACCCGGACTTTCGCATGGACCTGGACCTGGTGCTGCCCGGCTCCGGCGTGACCGCGCTTTATGGCTCTTCCGGCTCCGGCAAGACCACTTGCCTGCGCTGTATCGCCGGCCTGGAAAAAGCCCCGCACGGCGTTATCCGGGTCAATGATGAAGTCTGGCAGGACAGCGACAAAGGCGTCTTTGTAGCACCCCACAAACGTCCCATCGGCTATGTGTTTCAGGAAGCCAGCCTCTTCACGCACCTGTCAGTCAGGGAAAACCTGGAATTCGGCTTCAAGCGGATCGCCCGCAATCAGCGCAGCATTCAGCTACAGCAGGCTGCCGAGTTGCTGGGCATCGATCACTTGCTCGAACGGCGCCCTGACAATCTCTCCGGCGGCGAGCGTCAGCGGGTCGGCATTGCCCGCGCGCTGCTGACCAGTCCGCGCCTGATGCTGCTTGATGAACCGCTGTCAGCGCTGGACAGCCGCCGCAAAAGCGAAATCCTGCCCTACCTGGAACGCCTGCATCGAGAGCTGGATATCCCGATGCTGTATGTCAGCCATGCACAGGACGAAGTGGCGCGTCTGGCTGATCATCTGGTGGTGCTTGAAGCGGGCAGCGTGCTGGCCAGCGGGCCGATCCGGGAAACCCTGGCGCGTCTTGATCTACCGTTGGCCATGGGCGGTAACGCAGGCGTGGTGATCGAAGGCACGGTGAGCGCCTACGATCCTCACTATCAACTTCTGACCATCACCCTGCCCGACAGCAAGCTCTCTATGCGCGTCGCGCACGCCGACATGCAACCGGGCACGCTGCTGCGCATCAAGGTGCAGGCGAGGGATGTCAGCCTCAGTCTGCAGCCTGACGACCAGAGCAGCATTCTGAACCGCTTGTCGGTGGTGGTGATGGAGGAAATGGTCGCCGACAACTCGGCGCACGTATTGGTCAGGCTGGACGCGGGCGGAACGCCCTTGCTGGCCCGCATCACCCGTTATTCCAGCGATCACCTCAAACTGCATCACGGCCAATCGCTGTGGGCGCAGATCAAGGCAGTGGCGGTACTCGCGTAATGGCGATCGGCCGCAAACCAGACGCAAATAAACGGCACCACCGCAAAACGTCGCGGTCAGTGTTTTTAACTGCCTCTGGAATTCCGCCATGCCTGACTCGACCATCATCAGCCCACTCGCCAGCGACCTGCATTACGTAGATGACAGCCAGCCGGGGTTCACGCGCAAGGTCCTGCGCGGCAAGTTCGCGTACTTCAATACCAAGGGCGAGCGCATCAAGGACGAGTCGGAGATCAAGCGTATCAACGCGCTCGCTGTGCCGCCCGCCTACACCGACGTCTGGATCTGCGCCGACCCCAACGGCCATCTGCAGGCGACGGGGCGTGATGCACGCGGTCGCAAACAGTACCGCTATAACCCGCGCTGGCGCGAGATACGCGATAAGGACAAATACTCGCGCATGATCGAGTTCGGCCATGCCCTGCCCAAGGTACGCAAGCAGATCGAGGCACAGCTCGCCCAGCCTGGCATGGGTCGGGAGAAGGTCATGGCTACAGTGGTTTCATTGCTCGATGCGACGCTGATCCGCATCGGCAACAGTCAATACGCCAAGGAAAACCGCTCCTACGGCCTGACGACATTGCGCAACAAGCACGTCGAAGTGAAAGGCGGACAGATCATGTTCGAGTTTCGCGGCAAAAGTGGCGTCGAGCACAGCGTTACGGTGAAAGACAGGCGTCTGGCCAACGTGATCAAACGCTGCATGGAGCTGCCCGGCCAGAACCTGTTTCAATACCTGGACGACGATGGCGTGCGCCACACCGTCACTTCATCGGACATTAATGCTTACCTGCAAAGCCTCACAGGTTCGGACTTCACCGCCAAGGATTATCGGACCTGGGCTGCAAGCGCACTGGCGCTGGCCACCCTCCAGAAACTGCATTGGGAGCCGGAAGCCGACGCAAAAAAACACATCGTCGACATGGTCAAGGCCGTTTCGAAGCAGTTGGGCAACACCCCCGCCATCTGCCGCAAGTGTTACATCCATCCGGCGGTGCTCGAGGGTTTTCTGCTCGGCAACCTGGCCAAACTTCCTCGTCTCAGGCAGCGCAAGGGACTGCGGCTGGAAGAGGTCGCGCTGGCCAGCTACCTGCGCACGCTGGCGGACAGCATCGAGGCTGAGGCCGAAAAGATCAAAGCCTGATCCACTTAACGCCGTCGATCATTGCTCCGCTGTGACAGAAAGGTCTAAAGGCCCGATTCGTGATTTCCTGTCCACCGTGTCGTAGGCGTGGGAGAGCTCTTCGATGGTCGTCACAAGGTGACGTACCGCATGCTGAACGTCCACAAAGATGTCGTTTGACGCAACGCCTGCGCTGCTCATCCGCTGAATGATGCTATTCAGCTCGGCACCGCCCGTGCGCCTGCCGATCAGCACATACAGAACATCCACGCCTGCGTTGGCAACCGCAGCCAGATAATCGGCTTTCGGAACCCGTTCGCCGCTTTCATACCTTCCCTGCGCATTGGCAGCGACGCCCCCGAAATGTCCCAGTTCACGCTGTGAAAGCCCCAGACGCTTGCGCTCCTGCTTCAATCTTGTGCTTATATCGCTCATATCCCTGCCGTCCATACCTGCGGTGAAAATCAATTTTCAGTCAAACGTCCAAATATTTTCTGGGCATGCCTGAGCGGACACACTTAGAGCCGCAGGTATATAGCCTTCAGCCGCTGTCCTCTGATCACGCACTGCACTTTCTCCGATATCACTTAAGGATTTCAGCTGGAGGTTATCGAATCAACCCCGGCAATTAGGCAAATGTGTCGAAATATGTATCAAATTCCGACTATTCAGTTGATGACTGTAGCGGTCAACTTTTTCCGGACACCTCAATCGGTGGTTGTCAGGCCGCTTGCCGCTCATAATGATTGGGCGGTACGTAGCCCAGTGTCGAGTGCAATCGACTCTCGTTGTAGAACCGCACGATGTAATCGCTGATGTCCTTTATCGCTTCACCCTGGTTGGCGTAATCCTTCCTCCAGGTGCGCTCCATTTTCAGGTTCAGGAAGAAGCGCTCCATCACCGCGTTGTCCCAGCAATTACCCTTGCGGCTCATGCTGCACCGCATATCGTGGCGCGCCAGTAGCGCTTGATAAGCCGCGCCGGCGTACTGACTACCCCTGTCCGAGTGGGCGATCAGGCCCGGCTCAGGCTGCCGTTGAGCGACGGCCAGTTGCATGGCGCTGGTCACCAGTTCGGCCCGCATATGAGTCGCCATAGCCCAGCCCACAATCTTGCGCGAGAACAGATCCATGACTGCTGCCAGATACACCCAACCGCCACGCGTGCGAATATAAGTGATATCCGCAACCCAGGACCGATTGATTGCCTCGGGGTTGAACTGGCGGTTGAGCAGGTTTTCAGCCACCGGCAGGTTGTGATTGCTGTTGGTCGTGTGGACGAATTTACGTTTCCAGACAGGGCGAAGGCCTTGTTGCTTCATAAGACGACGGACCTTGAAACGGCCAATGGACATGCCTTCAGCGCGCAGCAAGCTCAGTGTGCGACGACTGCCATAACAGTGCTCGCTGGCCTCGAATATGGCCTTGATCCTGGTAACTGCGGTGCAGACAGGTTTAGGGTTCAACTGCCGCTGATGGGCCTCATAGAACCCGGAACGACTGATCCGCAACACCCGGCAAACACGAGCAACCGGGTAGGCCTTGCTTTGCAATTGGTGAACCATTTGGTGGATCACTTCAATTCGCGGGCAAAGAAGGCCGTAGCTTTTTTTAGGATGTCGTTGTCCATTTTCAGCTCACGAATCTGCTGCTCCAGCTGGCGAATACGTTGCTGCTCGCTGGTCAACGGATTGCCGATTCCTGGGCCACCCAATAGCTCGGCCTTGTATTGCTCAACCCAGCGCCGCACTGCAGTATCGCTCAGATTCATGTCCAGGCAGACCGAGTTCACACTCTGGCCCTGATCAACAATGAGCTTGCAGACATCGAGCTTGAAGGCTGCATCGAACTTTCTGTATTTCTTGGTCATGGTAAGTCCTCAATGGGTATAGTTTCCCCCATTGAGGTGTCCGGGGTCATTAGACCAGCTCAAAGGCGTAGTGCGGACTCCCACAAAAAGTAGTCAGTTATGTTTGATGAAAGCCAGCTTGAACTTCGTCCATCCGCCGGGGAAGTCGTGGCACTGCCCGACCTGCTGCACCCCGAGCGGCTGGACGCGCTGCTGCTGAATGTCTATGGCGCAACGCTCATGCCCAGCCATTTGCCGGTGCTGGTGTCGCAGTGGGCGAAGTATTACTTCATGCAGATCATTCCTGCGGTGATTTCGGCCAGTCTGCTGGAAGGACGTCATTATGCGCTGCACCTGGATCAGGTCTCGCTGGTGCTGGATGAGCGAGGGCTTCCGGTAGGCATCCGGTTCGCAGAGGAGGTCGTCGTGTTGGCGCAGGTCGAGACTGATCCGTTCCCGCGCTTTGCCGGTCTGCTCGACGATAATCTGCAGCCCTTCATCGCCACGCTAAGCCGTTACGGCGGGCTGGCAAGCAGTGTGTTGTGGAGCAGCGTCGGGGACACGCTGGAAACCTGCCTGACCGAACTCGCGGCAGGCAGCCATGCATCATTGACGGCAGGGTTCGCCTTGCTGGCCGAGCGCAAACGTCCTGATGGCCGCCTCAATCCGCTGTATCAGACGGTAACCTATATAAAGCAGGCCGAAGACGCCGAACCGCGCAGGCAGCGAAAAGCCTGTTGCCTGAGTTACCAGGTGGAGTGGGTCGGTCGGTGCGAGCATTGTCCGCTGCACGATTGATCCCCGAAAACAGCGATCACCATGGCACTGATCAAGCAGGGATTGAGATCAGGCTCAGCAGATGATCGTCCTGCACGCTGAACTGGCCTTCCAGTTCCTTGCCGTGGTGCCATTCGCTGGACAGGTCGATCAGCAGGCGCAGGCGGGCACTGCCGTCCTGCGACCATTCCAGTAGCTCGGCGTGCTCGAAGTAGAAGCGCTGCCGCACGATGGGATAGAGGGCCTTGAACAGCGCTTCCTTGATCGAGAAGGTCAGTGTCACGCGCAACGCAACCTGATCGTCTGGCCCGTTGGCCATTTCGGCCAGCTCATTGGCCGTCAGGATTTCCCCGGCCAGACGCGAGGCACGGTCGTGGCTCAGCAGATGTTCAGTGTCCAGCCCCAGTCCTTGCCATTGCTGTTTGTGCGCCACAACCGCTGCGGCCCAGCCGGTGCTATGGGTGATCGAGCCACAGATGTCGCCTGGCCAAATGGGCGCACGGTCTTCGCCGATGCCGGGGATATACTGACGTCCGTCAAGCCTGCGCAGTGCGTCGCGGGCACACAGGCGACCGGCGAGAAACTCGGTCTGACGCTTGGCAACCGAGCGCTGGATGCTGGCAGGTTTGTCGACAGCGGTGTGCTGAAAGTCGCCATCGACCAGCTTGAGCGGATCGAAACGGCCGCTGACCAGCACCGCACCGGGTACCGCGTAAGGCAACGGCCAGTGCTGGATGAGTTCGGGACAGCAGACGGGGAGGGCAGGTCGTTGAGTCATGACCGGCATTTTGCCGGGGGATCAGGCTTGAGGGAAGGCTTGCGATGATCCTTCCCGCCGCGTCCACTCTCGAATGGGACGCGGAGCGTCCCGGGCTGCACCCACGCGGAGCATGGGCACGATCAGCACACTGACGGTGATCGTTCCTCACGCTCCGCGGGGGAATGCCTCTCAGGACGCTCCGCGTCCGCTCTCGGATGTGACGTGAAGCGTCACGGTCTGGATGCCCACGCGAAGCATCACGATCAGCGTGCGAGAAATCAACCAAAGATTTTCTTGAAGAACACCTGCATGTCCGACCACGAGCTCTGGTCAGCGGCTTTGTCGTAACCGATGTCCGGGCCTCCGTGCTCGCCATGGCTCAGGCGGTCGGCGTCGGGGTTAGTGAAGCCGTGTTTGGCGCCGTCGATGCTGACGAACTTGTAGTCAGCCTTGGCGTCGTCCATTTCTTTCTTGAAGGCCGCCACGTTTTCAGGCGTCACCATGCTGTCCTTGGCGCCATGTTCGACCAGCATCGGCACCTTGATGCCCGGTTTGGCTGGCGTGTTGGTGACCAGTGCGCCGTGGAAACTCACCACGCCTACAAGTGGCTCACCGCGACGGGCTGCATCGAGCACGATCTTGCCG
>Ga0308164_10004997_pt1 | contig 10911 bp, 8 predicted proteins | sample PhyTR2_FD_201031 | JGI IMG/M metagenome (GOLD analysis project Ga0308164, IMG submission 201031) | Phyllosphere microbial communities from UC Gill Tract Community Farm, Albany, California, United States - DLSLT.R2 | ecosystem: Host-associated > Plants > Phyllosphere > Unclassified | place: USA... | reverse complement strand
GTCACCCGGGAGAACGGTGACCTCTGCGTCGCGATCGAAACGGGGAAAACTCAGGTCCAACGGGTCACTCGCTTCATTCTCGGAAGCCCCTGTCTAGGCCAAGGGGATGAAGACTGCGTAAAACACCGGCCACGCAGTGGCCGATTTGTTGCATTGCGACGTTCGCCGGTCGCATTTTTCACTCGCTTTGGCCTGATCGAGGTTAATCGACGCATCTTTTTGCAACGCGGTGCCTCCGCGCTTATGTAGCGCCGCATGGATCAGACCGATTTTCAGCTCGGGGCCAGTGCCGATACGGGCATGGCCGGAAAGCGCATCGTCGTGGCGATGTCGGGCGGCGTCGACAGCTCGGTCGTCGCCGCGCTCGCGCATGCCACCGGTGCCGAGACGATAGGCGTGACGCTCCAGCTCTACGACCATGGCGAGGCGGTCGGCCGCGCAGGCTCGTGCTGCGCGGGCCGCGATATCCGCGACGCCCGTGCGGTCTGCGATCGCCTCGGCATCGCGCACTACGTGTTCGATCACGAGACCAGTTTTCGCGAGCAGGTCGTCGACAAGTTTGCTGACGAGTATCTCGCCGGTCGCACGCCGATCCCGTGCGTCCAGTGCAACATGGGGCCGAAGTTCACCGACCTGCTGAAGCTCGCGCGCGATCTCGGCGCAGACTGCTTGGCGACTGGCCATTATGTCCGCCGGGTCGAAGGCGCGGACGGTGCCGAGCTCCACCGCGGCGCCGATCCCGCACGCGACCAGAGCTATTTCCTGTTCGCGACCACGCAGACGCAGCTCGATTACCTGCGCTTTCCGCTCGGTGGCCTACCCAAAGCGCGCGTCCGCGAGATCGCCGCCGAACTCGGCCTAGGCGTCGCGGCCAAGCCCGACAGCCAGGATATCTGCTTCGTCCCCGACGGCGACTACGCCGGGCTCGTTAAAAAACTGCGCCCCGAGGCGGCGGAGACCGCGGGCGACATCGTCGATCTCGGCGGTGCAAAGCTCGGCGAACATCGCGGGCTGATCCACTTCACCGTCGGCCAGCGCCGCGGGCTGGAGATCGGCGGCAGTCCCGAGCCACTCTACGTCGTCCGCGTCGAGCCCGAGACGAAGCGCGTCGTCGTCGGCCCCCGTCGCGCGCTCGCGGTGCAGGCGGCGCGGATGACCGACATCAACTGGTTGGGCGGCGACTTCACCGGCCCGCTGACGGCCAAGGTGCGGTCGATGGCGAAACCCGTCCCTGCCCGTCTGGTCGGCGACCGCGTGGTGTTCGATGCGCCGGAATACGGCGTCGCACCGGGTCAGGCGGCGGTGCTGTATGCGGGCGAGCGCGTCCTCGGCGGCGGCTGGATTGCGGACACCGAGGCGGCACTCGTCGCCGCCTGAAGCGTTGACGCGGCATGGATATCGAAGATCTTCGCCGCCAGATGGAAGAAGCCGCCACGGCGATGGATTTCGAAACCGCGGGCAAGTTGCGCGATCAGATCAGCGTGCTGCGCGGCGGTGGTGAGGTGGCGGACACCGCCGGGCTGGCGCGCCAACAGCCGGGGGCAATGGGGCTCGGCACCAGCCAGCAACGCATGACGCCGCCGCCCGGCTGGGTGAAGCCGAAAAAGCCCGATCCGATGACCAAGGGGCGCAAGCGGTAGCTCTTCTTCGCCCCTCTCCCTGAAAGGGAGGGGTTGGGGGTGGGTAGGCCGGCTTGAGTCACGCGCGTTCGGAGAATGCGGAAGCCGACCCACCCCCGGCCCCTCCTTTCCAGGGAGGGGGGAAGCAACAGGAAGATCACCACGATGATCCCCCCAGGGGCATTGTCAGCCGCACCTAAATCACGGCAGCAGGAACGTCCCCTCGATCGTCGTCACGCACGCCCCGCCCAGCACCACGCGGTCGCCGTCCAGACGGCACGTCAACTTCCCGCCGCGTGCGCTCGCCTGATACGCGGTAAAGCTGTTCCCCAGGGTCGGCGCCCAATACGGCACCATCACCGCATGCGCCGACCCCGTCACCGGATCCTCGTCGATCGCGTAATACGGCGTGAACACGCGGCTGACGATATCGGTCGCCTCGCCCCGAGCCGCAACGATCGCGACGATCGGGAACTTCGCCAGCGCCGCGAAGTCGGGCTTCAAGTCACGCACGACCGCCTCGTCATCGACGATCACGAGTGCATAGCCCTTCTCATGCCACAGCGTCTCGACGGGCGACTCGATGTTCAACGCCGCGACGATCTCCGGGATCGCCTTCGGGCTCGGTCCCCAGGCCGGCAGCTCCAGCGTATACCCGCTGTCTGCCCGAGCGACCTCGAGTATCCCCGCCTGCCGCGTCCGGAACCGCACCCGGTCGAGCGCAGTATCCGACGACAGCACGAAATGCCCGCTCGCCAGCGTCGCGTGCCCGCACAGCGCGACCTCCGCGCCCGGCGTGAACCAGCGCAGGTCGAAATCCACGCCTTCGTCATCCGATGCGACGATGAACGCGGTCTCGCTCAGGTTGTTCTCCTGCGCGATGTCCAGCAGCACGGCGTCGTCGAGCCACGCCGACAGCGGCATCACCGCCGCCTGGTTGCCGCCGAACGGGGTGTCGGAGAACGCATCGATCTGCGCGAACGGTATTCTCATGCCTGGAGCCTCACCCTTACGCTTAAACCCGCTTGCCGAACCAATGCGGCGTCACATCCGCCTCGACCAGCGGATTGTCGGTATCGACATGCCCCTCCGGATCAAGATGGATCAGCACCTCGACCTTGGGGAACGCGGTGCGCAGGTTGCGCTCGACGGCCTCGACGATGTCGTGCGCGTGTTCCACGGTCAGGTCGCGCGCGACCTCCATGTGGAACTGCGCGAAATCGTGACTGCCGGAACGGCGCGTGCGGAAATCATGGATTCCCCGAATACCGGGCTGGCGTGCGGCGACATCGAGGAATTGCGCCCGGAAGTCCTCGGGCCATTCCTTGTCCATCAACTGGTCGATCGCATTCGACGACGCCTGGAACGCGCCCCAGGCGAGCCACAGCGCGATGACGATACCGAAGATCGGATCCGCGCCGCTCCACCCGACATATTGATCGAGCACCAGCGCGACGATCACCGAGCCGTTGAGCAGCACGTCCGACTGGTAATGGACGTTGTCAGCCAGAATCGCGACCGAGCCGGTCTGGCGGATGATCTTGCGCTGATAGGCGAGCAGGAACACCGTCGCCGCGATCGCGATCACCGACACGCCGATGCCGAACTCGGCCCCGGTGGTCGGCTGCGGATCGCCGAATGCGAGGATCGCGCGCCACGCGATACCAACCGCCGACGCGGTGATCAGCATGACCTGGAACAGCGCCGCAAGTGCCTCCGCCTTGCCGTGACCGAAGCGGTGGTCGTGGTCCGCCGGCGTTGCCGCCAGCCGCACGCCGTACAGCGTGACCAGCGACGCGAGCAGGTCGAGCGCGGTATCGGCGAGCGACCCGAGCATCGCCACCGAGCCCGTCGACCACGCCGCAAAGCCCTTCAGCAGCAGCAGGAAACACGCCATCGCGACGCTGGCGAGCGCCGCGCGGGTTGCGAGGGGTATGACCTTGCGGCGTTCGTCCTGCGTCATGGGAACAACAGCCCCTCGCTCCAATTGCCGTCTTCGCGAACGAACAGCCGCCGTTCGTGGAGCCGATGCGCGCGGTCCTGCCAGAACTCGATCCGCGTCGGCGTGACACGGTAGCCACCCCAATGCGGCGGCCTTGGCACGTCCTGCCCGTCGAACTTCGCGGCCATTTCGGCAAAGCGCTGCTCGAACGTCTCGCGGCTGTCGAGCGGTCGCGACTGCTCCGACGCCCAGGCGCCAAGCTGCGAATCACGGCCACGCGAGGCGAAATAGGCGTCGGACTCTTCGTCGCTGGCCCATGACACCGGCCCCTCGATCCGGATCTGGCGACGCAACGACTTCCAATGGAACAGCAGCGCACCCTGCGGATTGGCGGCGAGTTCGCCCGCCTTGCGGCTTTCGCGGTTGGTGTAGATCACGAAGCCGTCGGGGCCATGCCCCTTCAACAGCACCATGCGCACCGAGGGTCGCCCCTCGGCATCGGCGGTCGCGAGCGCGACCGCGTTCGGGTCGTTCGGCTCGGACTGCTTCGCTTCGGCGTACCAGCTATCGAACAGCGTGAAGGGATCGTCTGACATGCCGCGGGCCATAGCGGGATTTGGACCGGAACGAAACTTGGGAACGACTCTACCGTGCCGATGATTGACCCAGGTAATCGAATCGTTTCCGCAACGAAGGAACACGCAAGGTGGCAGCGCGCGCGTATTGGCAGGGGCAGATCCGGTTGGCCCTCGTCTCGATCCCGGTCGAGATCTATTCCGCGACGAAATCCGGCGCGGCGGTATCGTTCAAGCAGATCCACGAACCCTCCGGTCAGCCGATCCATTACGACAAGGTCGTCACCGGCGTCGGCCCGGTCGACGCCGACGAGATCATGAAGGGATACGAGGTCTCGAAGGGCGAATACGTCCTGCTGGAGCAGGACGAGATCGATGCAGTGAAGCTCGAATCGAAGAAGACGCTGGAGCTGACGCAGTTCGTCGATGCGAGCGAGATCGACGTGCTCTATTACGAGAAGCCGTATTTCGTCGTGCCGGCGGACGATCTCGCGGAGGAAGCGTTCATCGTTCTGCGCGAGGCGTTGAAGCGGACGAAGAAGGTCGGGCTCGGCCAACTTGCGATGCGCGGACGCGAATATGTCGTCAGTCTGAAGCCGTGCGGGCGCGGGATGGTGCTGGAGACGCTGCGCTACGCCGACGAGGTGCACAAGGCGCAGGGCTATTTCCGCGAGATCCCGGACGACAAGCCGTCCGAGGAACTGCTCGAACTCGCCGAGGCGCTGATTGAGAAGCGCAGCGCCGACTTCCACCCGCAAGAGTTCCACGATCGTTATGTCGATGCGCTGAAGGACCTGATCGAGCGCAAGCGCAAGTCGAACGGGAAGAAGATCATCGAGGACAAGGACACCGGCGGAAAGACGGGATCGAACGTGGTCGATTTGATGGCGGCGTTGAAAAAGTCGATGGAGAAAAGTGGGGGTGCGACAGAGAAGGCGCCTCCGAAGAAGGCCCCAGCGAAACGCGCACCAGCAAAGACGGCGGCCAAAACGCCAGCCAAAAAACGTGCATAAGCTCCCATCCCTGGAAGGGAGGGGTTGGGGGTGGGTTACTCACCGAACCAGCGCTACGCCCGCCAAGCAGCCGACCCACCCCCGGGCCCCTCCCTTACAGGGAGGGGTGAAGATGACCGACGATCCCCTCGCCCTCTACAATTCGAAGCGGAACTTCACCAAGACCGCCGAACCCGCCGGCACGCTGGAACCCGGCAACGGCAACAGCTTCATGGTCCAGAAGCACGACGCCACCCGCCTCCACTGGGACTTCCGCCTCGAAATCGACGGCGTCCTGAAAAGCTGGGCGGTCACCCGTGGCCCCAGCCTCGACCCCAACGAAAAGCGCCTCGCCGTCCGCACCGAGGACCACCCGCTCAGCTACGCCACCTTCGAAGGCACGATCCCCGCGAGCGAATATGGCGGCGGCACGGTGATGCTGTGGGACCGCGGCACCTGGTCGCCGATCAAGGGCAAGTCGGCCAAGGACCTCGACAAGGGCCACCTCCACTTCGTCCTCGATGGCGAGCGGATGAAGGGCGAATGGCTGCTGATCCGACTGAAGCCTCGCGCCAAGGAGAAGCGCGAGAACTGGCTCCTCCGCAAAATCGACGACGCCGCAGCCGGCGGCACCGACACACTGGTCGAAGAAGCGCTGACCAGCGTCTCGACCGGCCGCACGATGATCGAGATCGAAGAGGGCAAGAAACCAGCACGATCGAGCCAGCCAGCCGCCTCCCCGTCCACCCTTACCCCGTCATCCCGGCGAAAGCCGGGACCCAGAGCCAAGAACGATGCGCGGGCCACCCTGGGTCCTGGCGTTCGCCAGGATGACGGTACACTACCCGAGTTCCGCGACCTACAACTCTGCACCCTCGTCGACGCCGTCCCCACCGGCTCCGCCTGGCTGCACGAGGTAAAATACGACGGCTACCGCGCGCTAATCTCCGTCGCCAACGGCAAGGCGAAGGTCTTCACCCGCACCGGCCTCGACTGGACCGACAAGTTCGCCGCGATCGCCGCCGCCGCCGCCAAGCTCCCGGTAAAATCCGCGCTGATCGACGGCGAGATCGTCGCGTTCAAGGACGGCCATCCCGACTTCTCGACGCTGAAGGACGCGATCTCCAGCGGCGGCGACATGACGCTCTTCGCCTTCGACCTGCTCGCACTCGACGGCGAGGACCTGACCGGGCTCTCCAACCTCGATCGCAAGGCGCGCCTCCAACCCCTGATCCCCGAGGACGAGGACCGCCTCCGCTACTCCGACCACGTCATCGGCGCAGGCGAGCAGTTGTTCGAAACGATGTGCCGCGAAGGCCTCGAAGGCATCGTCTCGAAACGCGCCGACGCGCCGTATTCGGGCAAGCGGACCAGGGCGTGGCTCAAGGTCAAATGCACGCACCGCCAGGAATTCGTGATTGTCGGCTGGCTGCCGTCGGACAAGAAACGCGGGTTCAAGTCGCTGTTGCTCGGCGTCCGCGAGGGCAAGGGCTATCGATATGCGGGGAAGGTCGGCACCGGGTTCGACCAGGCGTTGATGGACGACATCCGCGACAAACTGGACGCACTCGATCGCAAGACGCCGACGGTCGAAGCGCCCAAGGCAGCGGTCCGTGGCGCGAAATGGGTGACGCCGAAGCTGGTCGCGGAGGTCGCCTTTGCCGAGGTTACGCCCGACGGTGTGCTGCGCCATTCGAGCTTCATCGGCCTGCGCGAGGACAAGGCGGCGAAGGACGTCGTCGCCGAGACGCCCGCGCCGCTGCCGGATGTGGAGGAAGCCGCGGCTCCCGCGACCAGCATAAAGGTCAGCAGCCGGGACCGCGTGATCTTCGACAAGTCGGACGTCACCAAGGGCGATCTCGCCGACTATTACGTCGCGGTCTCGGGGATCATGCTGCCGGTCGCGGGCAACCGCCCGATCAGCCTCGTCCGCTGCCCCCAGGGCCGGTCGCGCGCGTGCTTCTTCCAGAAACACGATGCCGGGAGCTTCGGCGACGCGGTGCATCAGGTCCCGATCCGCGAGAAGGACGGCTCGACCGAGGACTATCTTTATGTCGACGACGCGGACGGGCTGGTTGCGTGCGTGCAGATGGGAACGATCGAGTTCCACGGCTGGGGCTCGTCGAACGCGGCCTTGGAGAAGCCCGACCGACTGATATTCGATCTCGATCCCGACGAAGGCCTCGACTTCGGCGACACCAAAAAGGCGGCCGAGCATATTAAGAACCAGCTCGCCGAACTGGGACTGGTCAGCTTCCCGATGCTGTCCGGTGGCAAGGGCGTCCACGTGGTCGTGCCGCTGACTCCGGAGGCGGAATGGCCGGCGGTGAAAGACTTCGCGGATCGTTTCGCGCGGGCGATGGCGGGGGCGGATCCCGAGCGCTTCGTGGCAACGATGGCGAAGGCCAAGCGCAAGGGGCGGATCTTCATCGACTGGCTCCGCAACCAGCGCGGCGCGACTGCGGTGATGCCGTACTCGGCGCGGGCTCGAGCTGGGGCGCCGGTGGCGGCGCCGGTGTCTTGGACCGAATTGCGGGATATCGAGACTGCGGCAAGATGGGGTGTGAAGGATGGGGCTGAGTTGATCGAGCGCGCCGGATCGCGGGCGCTGGCGGGTTGGGGTGTGGCGGATCAGGTGTTGCCGGATCTTTGAGCCTTCCCCCGTTCACTGGCACCACCCCGGCGGAGGCCGGGGCCCAGTTGGGGAACGTTGCTAACGAAGGGTAACGCTCCGTTACGACCACCTTTCCAACTGGGCCCCGGCCTTCGCCGGGGTGGTGGTAATGATGGGGCCGCGCGCGCCTGACTGTTCCCTCGCGAACGCGGGGGTCCAGGGTAACTGCACGCAGCGCCTTGGATTCCTGGGCCCCCGCGTTCGCGAGGGAACAAGAGTAAGGTATGGCGCGAACCGACAATTTATGTTGCACCGCCGCGTCGAAAGGTGAAACACCGCCGCCTGTATTCGGGGGCTTGAGGCATTGGACACGGCGACGCACACCGCGCCCCTTTTCGACGCGATGATCCATGCCGAGCGCTGGATCGCCGATTATTGCGCGCGCAGCACCGGTGCCGACGTGCTCTGCCCCGCTGAAGACGGGAGCGCCGACCCCGCCTGGGCGGCGATGTTTGCTGAACTGGCCACGGTCGCCTCGGACGACCTCGGCCACATCCGCGAACGCGTCCAGCGGCATGCGGTCGACATCGGCACCGGCTTCCGCATCGCCGACGAACCCGATGAGCGCCCCTGGCCCGTCTCCCCCGTCCCGCTGCTGATCGAAGCCGGCGAATGGGCCGGGATCGAGCGCGGCGTGATCCAGCGCGCGACGTTGATGGAGACGGTGATCGCCGACCTCTACGGCGAGGGAAAGCTGGTCGCGGACGGCCACATCCCCGCCGCGCTCGTCACCGGCAGTCCGTTCTTCCTGCGACCGATGGTCGGGCTCGACCCGCCCGGCGGCCGCCATCTCGATTTCATCGCGATCGACCTCGGTCGCGGGCCGACCGGCGAATGGCGCGTGCTCGCCGATCACCTCCGCGCGCCCGCCGGCGCTGGATATGCGCTGGAGAACCGGATCGCCGTCAGCCGCACGCTCGGCGGGCTGCAGGATCGGCTCAACGTCCAGCGGCACGCGCCGTTCTTTGCAGCCTTCCGCGCCGGGATCGCGGCAATGTGCAAGCGGACCGACCCGCGGATCGGGCTGCTCACGCCGGGCCGGTTCAACCCGAGCTATCCCGAGCAAGCGCATCTCGCGCGCTATCTGGGGCTGCTGCTGGTCGAGGGTGCCGATCTCGCGGCGCTGGAGGACAAGGTGTATGTCCGCACCATTGGTGGGCTCAAGCGGATCGACGCGTTGTGGCGGCGGCTCGACCCGCGGCTGCTCGATCCGCTGGCGTTCGACACGCATTCGCAGATCGGCGTGCCCGGGCTAATCGACGCCTACGCCGCCGGCAACGTCGTATTATCGAACGCGCCGGGCTCGGCCGTGCTGGAGGCGCCGGCGTTCTCCGCGTTCCTGCCGCAGCTCGCGAAGTCGTTGCTCGGCGAAGACCTGCTCCTTCCCAACATCGCGACGTGGTGGTGCGGGCAGGACGGCGCGCGGGCGCAGGTCGAGGCGAATTTCGATCGCCTGCTGATCGGGCCGGCATTCCACTCGCGGCCTCTCGGCATGACCGGTGCACCTACCGCAGGCGCCGACATCACTGGCGAAGACCGGACGCGCCTGCTCGCCGACATGGAGCGCAGGCCGCAGGATTATGTCGGACAGGAACTGGTCCAGCTCTCGACCATGCCGGTCGTGGTCGGCGATGCGCTCGTCCCCCGCCCCTTCACCCTGCGTGTCTTCGCGGCGCGTAACGGCGATGGCGAATGGACCGTCCTCCCGGGCGGATTCGCGCGGATCGGCGAGCATCCCGACGCGCGGGCGGCGGTTATGGGCGAAGGGATCTGGTCCGCGGACGTGTGCATCTATGGTGCGGAGCCGGTCGCGCCCGTGTCGCTGCTGACCGCCGCCGACTCTCTGCAAGTGCGGCGCAATCCGGGGACGTTGCCGAGCCGGGTGGCGGACAATTTCTACTGGCTCGGGCGCTATCTGGAGCGCGGCGAAGCGCTGCTCGGCGCGATCCGCGTGATGCTCGGCAATTCGATCGATGTCGACGGCGGTGCCGTCCTGTCGCCGACTACGGTCGGCAAGCTGGTCGGGCTGATCGTCGGGGCGGGCAGCGCGCCGCACCCGCCGTCGCTGCGCCGCGCCGACCTGACCGCGCTCGCCCGCACCGCAATGGAGGACGAACGCTGGCAATCGATCCTGACGCTCAACCGCCATGCACGAGAGATCGGCGAGGGCTCGCGCGATCGGTTGTCGGCGGACATGGTGCGGTTGCTCGAAGCGCCCTTCCCCACGCATCGCGGGATGCTGGAGCGGGCGGGGTCGCTGCAACGGCGCTATGCGGCGATCGCGGGGCTGTCGGCGGAGCATATGGGCCGGACGGCGGCGTGGCGGTTCCACGATCTCGGCCGGCGGATCGAGCGGGCGATGGCGATGGCGCGCGCGATCCGGCTGTTCGGGATGCCGGGCGCGTCGCCGGACGATCTGTCGGTGCTACTCGACCTGGCCGACAGCCAGATCAGTTACCGGCAGCGCTATCCGACGGGGATCGCGCGGGTGCCGGTGATGGATCTGGTAGCGCTCGATCCGGGCAATCCTCGGTCGCTGGCGTTTTCGGCTGAGCGGATTGCGGCGCGGTTGGCGGAGCTGCCGGTGCTCAGCGACGACGAGATGGCGGAACCGCAACAGGCTCAAGCGACCGGGTTGCAGGCGATCGTGATGACCGCGACGGCGGCGGAGCTGGATGCGGAGACGCTGGGGGATATCGAGCGGCGGCTTGGGGCGGTGTCGGATGCGCTGGCGCGGCGGTATTTCCTGCAGGGTGCCGAGCCGTTGCGGACTAGCGGGCTGACGTTGGCGTGAGGATAGACGTTCGGGGGACAAACCTGCTCCCTCTCCCCTCCGGGGAGAGGGTCGGGGTGAGGGGCAGCCAAGCAGTGCTGCGCCTGGAACAGGCCCCCACCCCAGCCCTCTCCCCGGAGGGGAGAGGGAGCAGATCATGATCTACGACATTCGCCACGTCACGACGTTCGATTACGGCGCAAGCGTAAAGTTCGCGCGGTGCAATCTGCGGTTGAAGCCGATCGACTGGCCGGGGCAGCATCTGGATAGCTATGCGCTGTCGGTGCATCCGGCCGGGCGTACCAGCGCGGCGCGGGCGGAGGCGGGGCTGGCCAA
>Ga0308164_10004996_pt1 | contig 10911 bp, 10 predicted proteins | sample PhyTR2_FD_201031 | JGI IMG/M metagenome (GOLD analysis project Ga0308164, IMG submission 201031) | Phyllosphere microbial communities from UC Gill Tract Community Farm, Albany, California, United States - DLSLT.R2 | ecosystem: Host-associated > Plants > Phyllosphere > Unclassified | place: USA... | reverse complement strand
GCCGAGCTGGAGGAAGCGATCGCGTCGGGCGCCGTTAGCGTGCCCAACGGCACCGACCCGAAAGCCGAGAAGGCGATGTTGGTGCGGGTCGCCAGCCAGCCCATCTCCGGCGCATCCAGCTATCAGACCGGCGCCGACGTCTCGCGCTATCGGCGCAGCACGGTGCCCGGCCGGCCACCGGAAGGCGGCGGACCAAATGGTGGGCCGATGCAGGTGATGAACAGTCCACAGCCGAGCGGCGGCGGCACCGTCGTGACGCAAGGCCCGGCAGTACGGGTCGCCCGCGGCAACGCAGTGACCTTCGTTCCGGTCGGGGGGAAGAATTAAGATGCGTATCTCCATGACGCGCCGCCTGCCCCATATCGGCTGGCCGCTCGCAATCGCGCTGGTGGCTGCCACCGCAGCTCCTTCCGCCCCTGCACTCGCCCAGCGCGGACAAGCCCGCACCCAGGCCGCGCACCCAGGCCTGCCCGTCGTGCAGGTCAACACCGGTCGCGGACGTCTCGTCACGCTGGCGCGGCCGATGAGCGACCTGTTCGTCGCAGACGACACCATCGCCGACGTTCAAGTCCGCTCGCCGACTCAGCTCTACGTGTTCGGCAAGAAGACTGGCGAGACGACGATCTCGGCAACCGCAAAGGGCGGCGGCGTCGTCTACGCCTCGACCATCCGCGTCGGCAACAACCTCGATTCGGTGCAGCAGATGCTCGGGCTCGCGATGCCCGAAGCCCAGGTCGTCGCGACGCCGATGAACGGGTTGATCCTGCTCACGGGTACGGTCGCCGCACCCGAGGATGCCGCCGAAGCCGAGCGGCTGGTGCAGGCGTTCGTCGGTGATTCGACAAAGGTCCTGTCGCGACTGAAGACGGCGACGCCTCTGCAGGTAAATCTCCAGGTACGCGTCGCCGAAGTGACGCGGAACTTCGTCAAGAATATCGGCGTGAACCTGACGAGCCGGAGTTCGGGTAACTTCCTCTTCAACATCGCACAGGGTCGCCAGGGCACCATCACGACCGTGCCCGGCGTCATAAATGCTCCCAATGCGCCCATCGACGCCAATGGCGCCTTCCCCGGCAACACACTCTTCGGCTTTCCTGCCAAGGCCGCGATCGGCTCAACCGTCGGCCTGGCGGGGCGCCTGCTCGGCATGGATCTGCTCGGTGCGATCGATCTTGGTGAAACCCTCGGTCAGGTAACGATGCTCGCCAATCCGAACCTGACCGCGCTGTCGGGCGAGACGGGCACGTTCCTGGCCGGCGGCGAGATTCCCATTCCGTTGGCGCAGGCGCTCGGCACGATCTCGGTCGAGTACAAGCAATACGGCATCAGCCTCGCCTACACGCCCACCGTCTTGTCGGACGGTCGGATCTCGCTTCGGGTACGCCCCGAAGTGTCGCAGCTCGATTACGCCAACGCGATCACGCTGAGCGGCACGCGCGTGCCCGGCCTCACGACGCGTCGTACCGAGACGACGGTCGAACTCGGCTCGGGCCAGAGCATGATGATCAGCGGCCTGCTGTCGAACAACAACAACAACAGCTACGACAAGACGCCGGGGCTGGCGAACCTGCCGATCATCGGCGCGCTGTTCCGCTCCAACGCGTTCCAGCGCAACGAGACCGAACTCGTGATCGTCATCACGCCGTATCTGGTGAAGCCGGTCAACAACGCCAGCGACATCGCGCTGCCGACCGACGGCGCGCGCGCACCGACCGATATCGACCGCGTGCTGCTGGGAACGCTCAGCGCCACCGGCGGCGGCAAGCGGCCGGTGTCGACGATCGCGCGGCCTTCCTATGTTCCACCGGCGATCGGTGCCGCCGCCCCGGTCATGCCGATGCCGCGTAGCGACGTCCGCCGCAGCGAGGACGATATCGCCGCGCGCCCTGCCAACGGGAATGGCGCCAAGACCAAGAAGGGCGCCGTGCCCGCGCCAGGTTTCTCGAATTGAGCCGGCCCCTGCCCCGCCGCTCGCGACCACCGCATCAAGGATTTCCGATGATCACCAAGTCGATCCTGTTAGCGTCCCTCGTCCCCGCGCTGCTGCTCGGCGGGTGCATGGGTACCGAGAATCGCGGTCTTGAATCGGTTCACCAACCGGTCGTGAGCCGCTCCGACTACGCGCTCGATCTTGGCGTGTCGGGCGGTGCACTGGCGCCGGGCGAACAGCAACGGCTTGCCGGCTGGATGAACGCGATGCGGCTTGGATATGGCGACCGCGTAGCCATCGACGATCCCGCGGGCGAAGGCCCCGCCGCGCACGGCGACGTCGCCGCGGTGGTCGCAAGCTATGGCCTGTTGCTGAGCGACGACGCGCCGGTCACCCCGGCCTCGGTCACGCCGGGATCGATCCGGGTGGTCGTCAGCCGGATGCGCGCGCAGGTGCCGCACTGCCCGGACTGGTCTCGCAACGCGACCAACGAGTTCGAATCCAACACGTCGTCCAACTTCGGCTGCGCGATCAACAGCAACCTCGCGGCGATGATCGCCAACCCCGCCGACCTGGTGCGCGGCAAGGAAGGGGCGGAGACCACCGATACCGCGGCCTCGTACAAGGCGATCGACACGTACCGCAAGAAAGCGCCGACCGGTGCCGGTTCGCTCGCCGCAGCTACGCCGGGAGGCAAGTGATGAACGCTCCGTGGAAGCCCGCTGGCGCCGCCAGTCGCGATCCCTTCACCGCCTATGTCTGCGACGAGACGACTGCGGCGGCATTGCGCCCGATCGCGACCGAACTCGGCTGGTCGGTCGACAAGATCTACAAGGGCGGACTGCGCAACGCGATCCAGTCGCTGTCGGTTGCCGCATCACCGCAGATCCTGTTCGTCGATCTCGCCGAGTCGGGCGATCCACTGAACGACATCCACGCGCTCGCCGAAGTCTGCGAACCCGGCACGGTGGTGATCGCCGCGGGCCAGGTCAACGACGTTCGCCTGTACCGTGACCTCGTCGCGAGCGGTATCCAGGATTACCTCCTGAAGCCGCTCCATCCCGACATGCTGCGCGAGGCGTTCGTTCATGCGCAGATGATGCTCAATGCACCGAAGCTCGTCGACCTGTCGCCGGAGCGTCCGCATTGCTCGGTCGGTGTGATCGGTACGCGCGGCGGCGTCGGCGCATCGACCATCGCGACCTCGATCGCGTGGCTGCTCGCCGACAAGGAAAAGCGCTCGACCGCGCTGCTCGATCTCGACGTGCATTTCGGCACGGGTGCGCTCAGCCTCGATCTCGAACCCGGCCGCGGCCTTACCGACGCGATCGAGAACCCGAGCCGCATCGACGGGCTGTTCATCGAACGCGCGATGGTCAAGGCGACGGAGAACCTGTCGGTGCTCAGCGCGGAGGCCCCGATCAGCTCGCCGGTAGTCACCGACGGCTCTGCCTTCTACCAGTTGCAGGAGGAAATGCGCGCGGCGTTCGAATGCACCGTTGTCGACCTGCCGCGGGCGATGATGATCCAGCACCCGCATCTGATCAGCGACGTGAAGCTCGCGGTGATCGTCACCGACCTGACGCTGGCGGCCGCGCGCGATACGATCCGTATCCTGTCGTGGTTGAAGACGAATGCGCCGCAGATCGAACTGTTCGTGGTCGCCAACCGCGTGCACACCGGCGGCCAGCTTGAGATCAGCCGCAAGGATTTCGAGGGCTCGATCGAGCGCAAGATCGATTACCTCGTGTCGTTCGACCAGAAGCTCGCGGCGCAGTCGGCCAAGCTCGGCAAGCCGATCGTCGAGGTCGGCAAGACCGGCAAGACGATCGCGCCGATCGTCGCACTCGCCAGCGCGCTTGCCGCCGCGGTCGCGGACTGCGGCATCGATGGCGCCAAGGCGTCCAGGGGTCGTTCGCTGATGGGCAAGTTCGGCGAACTTCGCGGGCTGATGACCAAGCGCACGCTGAAGCCGGCAAAAGCGAAATGACCGTGCTTGTTCACGCCCAAGTGACGAGCGTCGCGCGATGACCGGCATGGCGCCGCTCCTGCTCGTGATGGTCGGCGCGAGCATCGTGCTGGGCATGATCGTGTTCGCGTTCGCCGGGCCCTCGCCGGGCCGCGCGAAATCGCGCCGGCTCGTGGCATTGCGCGAACGGCACGGCGACGCGATCACCGTGGCGGACGCGCACATGCGGCGCATTTCGCATGCCCGCGACACCAAGATGGACCTCGCGTTCGGCCGTATCCTGCCCAACCCGGTGCAGCTCGCAAAGCGGCTCGCGATGACGGGCAAGGACTGGACGGTCGGCCAATACGGCATGGCGACCGCGGGGATCGCATTGGTCGTCGCCGCACTCATGCTGTTCAAGGGCATGCCGATCCTGCTCGCCTTGCTGTTCGGCCTGTTCGTCGGCATCGGCCTGCCACATCTGGTCGTCGGCAAGACGATCAAGCGGCGCGTCACCAAGTTCACAGCGAAGTTTCCCGACGCGATCGAACTGCTCGTCCGCGGACTGCGCTCCGGCCTGCCGATCAGCGAGACGATCGGCGTCGTCGGCCAGGAACTCGATGGCCCGGTCGGCGAGGAATTCCGCTCGGTCAGCGACAAGATGAAGATCGGCCGGACCATGGACGCGGCGCTTCAGGAGACCGCGGACCGGCTCGGCACGCCCGAATTCCAGTTCTTCGTCATCACCATCGCGATCCAGCGCGAAACCGGCGGCAATCTCGCGGAGACGCTCGCGAACCTTGCCAACGTGCTGCGCATGCGCGGCCAGATGAAGCTCAAGATCAAGGCGATGTCGTCGGAATCGAAGGCTTCGGCCTACATCATCGGCGCGCTGCCGTTCATCGTGTTCGGGCTGATCTGGTTCATCAACGGCACCTACATGCAGCGGTTCTTCGTCGACGAGCGGCTGATAATGATCGGCATGGGGGGCATGACGTGGATGGCGATCGGCGCCTTCATCATGGCCAAGATGATCAACTTCGAGATCTGAGGGACTGACGATGGGCGAGACCGCCGGACCTACCCTGCTCGGGGTCGACGTACTCTGGGTCGCGACGATCCTGTCGGGCGTCGCCGCGTTCGCCGTGATGATCGCGATCTATGCGGTGACGACGGTTCACGATCCGATGGCGAAACGCGTCAAGGCGCTGAACGACCGGCGCGAACAGTTGAAGGCTGGCATCACCGCCTCGACCAAACGCCGTGCGAAACTGGTCACGCGCAACGACACTGCGGACCGGATGCGCGGCATCCTGTCGTCGATGAAAGTGCTGCAGGACAGCCAGGTCAAGGCGGTTCAGGTCAAGCTGATGCAGGCCGGTATCCGCTCGAAGGAATGGGCGCCCGCAGTGATCTTCGGACGCTTGGTGCTGCCGATCGTGATCGGCGGGGCGATGCTCTACTGGGTCTATGGCACCGACGGTTTCGCGACCTGGGGTCCGCTCAAGAAATACGGGCTCGTCGCGATGAGCTTCATCCTGAGCTACAAGGCGCCTGACCTGTATCTCGACAACAAGATCAAGAAGCGCTCGGATGCGATCCGCAAGGGTCTTCCCGATGCGCTCGACCTGCTGGTGATCTGCGCCGAGGCCGGCCTGACCGTCGATGCCGCGTTCCACCGCGTCGCGCGCGAACTCGGCCGTGCCTATCCCGAACTGGGCGAGGAATTCACGCTCACCGCGATCGAGCTGGGCTTTCTGACCGACCGCCGCAGCGCGTTCGAGAACTTCGCGTTGCGTGTGAAGCTGGACGCGGTGAAGGGCGTCGTCACGACGATGATCCAGACCGAGAAATACGGCACGCCGCTCGCCTCCGCGCTGCGCGTCCTGTCGGGCGAATTCCGCAACGAACGCATGATGCGCGCCGAGGAAAAGGCCGCCCGACTGCCCGCGATCATGACCGTGCCGCTGATCCTGTTCATCCTGCCGGTGCTGTTCGTCGTCATCCTAGGCCCGGCCGCCTGCTCGATCTCCGATGCGCTGCTGAAGGGCTAAGGCAACCGCAACGCGAACGGATCGTTGAGCCCCCGTAACAGGAGGGTTTTTCGATGCCGTTGTTTTCCACGCCTACGCAATTCGCCGCGCTCGCACTGATCTTCGTCGCCGGCTGGCTGTTCGGATTGGCGAGCCATCCCGGTGGCAAGAAGTGGAAGGCGCGCTATCACGCCGAGCGCGATGCTCATGCGGTCGCCAAGAAGGATGCCGACATCCGCGCCGCCGCCGCCGAAAAGCGTGCTGTCGATGCCGAACATGAGAATGCGCGCCTCGTAAAGGCCACGCCGGTGGCGCCAGTCGCACCTGTGACGACGACCCGTGCGCCGGTCGAGGATCGCTCGATCTTCGTGTCGCCCGACACGCGTCCCGTAGCCGCGTCGTCGGCGCGCCCGGCGTACAACACTGACGGCACGAAGCGCGGTTGGTTCGACTTCGACCGTCGCTAATCGCTAAAATTCCGCCCGCTCTCCATCGAGCGGGCCGCCTTATCGAAGCCTATTGGTAGTGGGCGACGTTCCCGAACCCCGTGTTCGTCTTCGCCATCTTGACCAGCTTTCTAGCGTAGGACCGCACGTGCCGGTCGAAGCGCGTATCGTTGTAGACGCCGCGCCAGATATACTCGTCGCGTTCCAACAGCGCAGCAAGCGCGGCGGCAAACGCGGCTTGGCTGTCCGCTACGGCCCTCCGGCTCATCAGCGCACAGACCATTTCCTCGGCTGATGCCTTGTCGCAGTCATCCTGCAATTCACGGCCGCCACGCTCGGCCACGACCTGCTCGGAGCGTGCAGCAATCCCCCGTGCGTCCAGCCATTTGCGGACCGCGTCGCCGTCCCAATCCTTTTTGTCCGCCAACGCCCGATCTCCGTTTCGCGCGCTAGCCGGTGGAGCGCGCCTGCCAGCGCCGATATCCGATCACGGCCAGCACGACCATCGCCGCGTACAGGCCGGCCGTGAGCATGAGCCCCTTGTAGGCGAACATCCCGACATACAGGACGTCCACCGCGATCCACAGCAGCCAGTTCGCCGCATGCCGTCGCGCGACCCAATATTGCGCGACCAGACTGAAGCTGCTGAGCGTCGCGTCGGCCCATGGCAATGCCGCGTCGGTGTAACGGCTCATGAACCAGCCGATCACGAACGCCCCGACCGCTCCCGCGCCGAGACCCGCGAGCGCACGCGATGGCCGCAAAGGCTCCACGACGACATCACCGCTATCGTCCTTGCCGCGCGCCCATGCCAGCCAGCCATAGACGATCGCGATCGCAAACAGCGCCTGGAGCACCATGTCCGCGTACAACCGCACGTCGAGGAACAGCTTGAAGTAGAGCGCACAGGCGACGAAATTGACCGGCCAGCACAGCATGTTGCGCTTCGCGGTCAACCATATCCCGGCAAAACTGACGACGACCGCAACGATCTCGAGCGGCGTCATGACTGAGCGATCCGACGCAGGAAATTCTGGCCCGGCGGCGAGAAGAACCACTCGGCATGGTCGACCAGATACCCGTCCCAGGCCATTGCGGCGGACTCGGTATCCACCACGACGGCGGTGAAATAGTCGGCCTCCGACAGCGCGAATTCGACATGGACCAGCGGCAACAGCGACACGATCGCGGCGATCTCCGCCCGGCTCAGCGGCAGGACGGTGGCATAGCCCGCCAACAGTGCCAGCGCCGTCTCGGGATCGGCGATCGCATCGTCCGCCCCCTGCCCCAGATCTAGCCAGCGCACCGCCGTCCGCTCGATCGCCGTCGCGATGTCGTGAACGGCATTGGTGCGATCCGCCAACCCGAAGTCGAACACCGTCCGCACCGCGCCCTCTCGCGTCCAGAGAAGATTCGAGGGATGCCAGTCGTTGTGCGTCCACAACGGCGTCTGTTTCGCGAGAAGCGACGACAGGTCGCTATCGGCCTGCTCGAACAATTGCGCGAGTTGCGCCTGCCACGGCCGGTCCGCGAGGAACGCGGCCAGAGCAGGGCGAGAGGCGACATACGCGCGCGCCGCGATCAGCGGATCGGCGGCAGGGAGTATCGTGAAACTCGAAACCAAGGGTTGTCGGCGTCGCGCTGGCGCATCGAACCCGCGCGCCGCGACGTGCAGTTCCGCCAGCGCCACGCCGGCGGCATGGGCATGGTCGAGCGACAGGAACGGCGTCCACGACAGCCGGTCGCGATACAAATCCTTCCCCGGCGCCTGACGGTGCAGTTCGTACGACCATGGACCGATCGCGACGGCGCTCGCCCCTTGTGCGGTCGCCATCACTTCGGGCACCGACACGCCCGCACCGGCGAGATGCTCGATGAATGCGTGTTCCTCGGCAAGCCCTTCGACCGTGCGGACTCGGTGATGGTGGCGCTTCAACAGGAACGCGCCGTTCGTCGTGTGCACCAGCGTCGCGGCAGAGAAGGGTCGCGGGGAATGCCAGTGCAGCCCGGTCATCCGCCCGGCCGCCGGAAAATGCGCCAGCACTGGCTCGGCCTCGGCCTCGGCGATGGCAGGCCAAGTCGGCGCTTCCATCGCGGTGCCCATGCCGTGGACGAGATGCTTCAGCTGCGACGCCACCTCAGAACGCTCGCGAGATCGTCGCCATGACCGCCGCGCCACTGCCGATGTAATAGGCAGGCGGCGAACCGGCGATCACCGTGCCGTTGCGGCCGATCGTGTCCTGCGCATTAGTACTGACCGACTGCACGCCGGCGAGGACGTGCGGATCGGTGACGTTGATCGCGTTGACGCGCAGGTCGGTCCGCTTGCCGTCGAGCCAATCGGCGAGGTGCATGCCGACCGACAGATCGAGCGTTGCATAGCCCTTGATGCGCTCGTCGTTCATGAAGCTCGCATATTGCCGACCGATATATTTCGACGCGACGCTGCCGAAAAACCGGCCGTCGTCGTATATCCCGCCAGCCCCGAACTGCACGGTCGGGCTGGACACCGCGTGCTTGCCCCTGGTCGGCAGGAAGTCCGCGCCGACCGGCAGGTCGTCGTCGATGCGCGCGCGTAAATACTCGCCGGAGAGATACAGGCTGACACCTGCGACCGGGCGGTAGTCGATCTCCGCATCCACCCCGTACGAAGTCTGGCCGCCGGCGTTGAGCGTCGCGTTGACCTGGGCGCCGCCCTGGTCGAGCACGGTCGCGAGCTGGCGGTTGCGGAACTTGTAGTGGAAGCCGGTCACCGAGGCGGAGAGCTGTTCGCCGATGAAGCGATAGCCGATCTCCTGCGACACCGAATATTCGTTCTTGAGCGCGTTGGTCCCCTGCACGACTACTTCGCCGCCGTAATAGCTGTTGTAGAGCGTGAACTCGTTGGGCGTGCGGAAGTTGGTCGTGATGTTGGCGAACAGCTGCTGGCGATCGTCGATCCGGTAGTGGATCGCGGCACGCGGCAAGGCGGCGAAGCTGTCGTTGCGCACCTTGTCCTGCGGCCCGGGCAGGTAATTGCGGCCGTTGCGCAGGACGTTCACGCCCTTGAACCCGGCATCGATCGTCAGCCGCGGCGTCAGCGCGATGCTGTCGGCGAGGAAGAAGCCCTTCGTCACGGTGACGGTGCGCTGGTTCTCATAGGCGAGCAGGCGCCCGTCGGAGGTGCGGATCGCCTTCGCGCGATAGCCCCAGCGATCGGTCGGCTGCCCGTCTGCGTCGATCGAAGTGTAGGACTGCGTGACGCGGTCGGTGCCGTAGTCGAACCAGAGCCCCGCCGTGAGCGTGTGGACGCCGGTCTTGAAGGTGAGCTTGCTGACGTTGCCGGTCCGCATCTGGTCGCCGGTGTAATTGCCGAGCACCGTCGCCACGCCGTCGACTGCGCCGGGCAATGCGATCGGCTGCGCCAGTTCCTCGGTGCCAAGAAAATTGCCTTCGGTGGTCAGCTGCGTCCCGTAGGGCGAGTTGCCGTAGCCGAACTGGAGGTAGGTGGTGGTGTCGAGCGCCAGCCGGTCGGTCAGCATCAGGTGCACCGGTGCGGAGGCATAGAGATTGCGGAACGGCGCGCGGTACAGCCGCCAATAGTTGGTGTTCCCCTCCGTGTAGCGCTTGTCGTAGTTGAACCCGCGACCCTGCGCGTTCCACTCGGCCAGCGTCGGGCTCGGGTAGCTCGACGAGTTCGCATCGTTGTACGACAGCGCGAGACTGGCGCGGTTGCTCGCGCCCCATTCGTTCAGGATCTTGGCGTCGATATGCTGGCGCGTGTCGTAGCCGGCGCCCCGCCAATTGTCCGCGCGGGTGTTCGAATAGGACAGGAACGCCTTCAGCCCGGTATTGCCGATCGTACCGCTATCGACGCGGAAGAAGCCGCGCCGCGCCGCGTAGCTGCCCAGTGACAAGTCGACCAGCGCACCAGGCCGCGGCTTCGGATCGTCGAGTGCGAGCGACAACAGCCCCCCTGCCCCTCCGAGCGTCGGCGAGTCGATATCGACCGAGCCTTGGGCGAGCGAAATGCGCTTCAGATTCTCCGGGTCCGCGAACTGCGACGGATAGGCGTAATAATAGCCGATGTCGTTCTGCGGCGCGCCCTCCATCAGCACGCCGATCTCGTCCTGGCCGAGACCGCGCAGCGTCAGGCTCGAACTCGTCGACAGGCCGTACGGATCGCTCGATGCGACGTTCGCGCCGGGCAGCAGCGTCACCAACTGGAACGCGTTGAGCGTCGGCGCCTGCTTGACGATGAAGTCGGCGGAGATCGCACTCTGCGCGCGCGGCACCTTTTGGTCCGGGAGCAGACCGGCAGGGTCCTGCTTGCCGACCACGCGGATTTCGGCGGGTTCGACCGGCTCGGACACGACCTGCGCGCTTGCAGAGGATGCGGCAAGGCTCGCCGAGAGGGTCAGCGCTACCCGGAAAGCAAGGCGGCCACGCGCTATAAACGGGCGCGTCACAACAAAAAACCAGCAATAAAAAACGTCACGTCCACTCCAATCGGAGGGACGACGGGCCAGCCGCAGACCCTCCCTACGCCGGTATAAGCCGGATCAGGTTCAG
>Ga0308164_10004994_pt1 | contig 10917 bp, 13 predicted proteins | sample PhyTR2_FD_201031 | JGI IMG/M metagenome (GOLD analysis project Ga0308164, IMG submission 201031) | Phyllosphere microbial communities from UC Gill Tract Community Farm, Albany, California, United States - DLSLT.R2 | ecosystem: Host-associated > Plants > Phyllosphere > Unclassified | place: USA... | reverse complement strand
AAATGCCGACAAAGATTCGGGAAAAGGTTAATGCTATCTTTCTCATCTATTTTACGCCAAGTTTTATTAATGCAAATACCGAATAGTTTAACATATCCTGATAGTTTGCATCCACCCCTTCCGATGCAAGTGTTTGTCCTTCGTTATCTTCAATTTGTTTTACACGAAAAATCTTCATTAAAATTAAATCTGTTAGCGAACTGATGCGCATATCTCTCCAAGCCTCGCCGTAATCATGGTTCTTCGCGAACATTAAATCCTTGGTTTCCTGAACTTTTGCCTCAAATAATGATTGAACAATATCGAAGGGCATTTCAATAGGATCGTTTTCGGTAAGTTCCAACTGCATCATAGCAATAACGCAATAATTAATTATGCCGATATATTCTGATGTAATTCCTTCACCAACCAAACTCACCTTCTTTTCTTCCAAAGTTCGAATCCGTTGCGCTTTTATAAATATTTGATCGGTAATGGAACGGGGCCTTAAAATGCGCCATGCGGTGCCGTAATCTTGTGTTTTTTTAAGAAACAGGGATCTGCAAACTGCAATCACATCATCAAATTCGGTAGCGGTATTTGTTTGTGCCAAGGCCAATAATTATTTAGTTTTAATGTATTTTTGTTTCGAAAAAACGAAAGCTAAAGATACATTTTTAAAGCGAAACCCAAATCCCGAAAGGGTTTAATATGGTAGAAAAAAACTTTTTTGAAGCAAAAAAAAGCCTGAACGTAAAAGGGAAAATATTTGATTTAAGTAGCCCGAAAGTGATGGGAATTCTCAACATTACGCCCGATTCATTTTATGGCAACAGCCGAACAAACTCAATAGATGAGGCACTGCGTAAAGCCGAGCAATTTTTAAATGAGGGGGCTTCTTTTATAGATGTTGGTGGCTATTCTTCCAGACCCGGGGCAAAAGACATTTCTGAAGATGAAGAGCTTGGCAGATTAGTTCCTGTTATTACAGCCTTAAATAGAAACATCCCTGAAGCAATAATTTCTATCGATACTTTCAGGGCAAAAGTTGCTGAAGAAACGATACTGGCAGGAGCCCATATTATAAATGACATTTCAGCAGGCGATTTGGACGAAAAGATGTTCGAAACCATTGCTAACCTTCAGGTTCCGTACATTTTCATGCACATGCAGGGAACACCGCAAAATATGCAGCAAAATCCGGTTTACGACAATGTTTTGCTTGATGTTATCGATTACCTCGCCCGGAAAATCGCCACTTTAAAAGCTTTGAAAGTTCATGATTTGATAGTTGATCCAGGCTTTGGCTTCGGAAAAACGATCGGACACAACTATGAACTTCTAAATCAAATGCAGGATTTTAAGATTTTCGACTTGCCGGTTCTGGTAGGATTTTCAAGAAAAGGGATGATTCATAAAGTATTAAAAACTTCTGCTGCCGAAGCCTTGAATGGAACAACCGTTCTCCATACAATTGCGCTGCAAAAAGGCGCTAAAATTTTAAGGGTTCATGATGTTAAGGAAGCGATGGAATGTATTAAACTGGTTGAAATGCTGAACAAGTAAGCTATTTTTTCTAAGTAGCCAGCGCTGTGAAATTCGGGCGGCTTCAAACATTTAACAACTTTAGCATTTAAACAATAATCAAAAAGAACTATCTTGTCGATAATGAAAGGTTTTGACTTCGATTTCCTTAAAATATCTGTAACCGATGTGGTTGATATTGTTCTTGTAGCATTATTAATCTACTACGTTTACACGTTAATTCGTAATACGCTGGCTGTAAATTTGTTGGTAGGCATGTTTATAATTACAGTTTTTTACTGGATTGTAAAGGCACTACATATGGATTTGCTTACCACAATTATAGAGAAATTTATGAGTGTGGGCATTATTGCATTAATTGTCATTTTCCAGCAAGAGATAAGGCGTTTCCTTCTGCTCATCGGTAAAAACGCCTTTTTACAAAAGAACAAAGCATGGTGGGGTTATTTATTTGGCCGTAAAGAAATCGAACGCAACAATTTAACACGCATAAAACCAATTATTGATGCTTGCAAAACGATGAAGAAAACCAGAACCGGTGCGTTAATCGTTTTTGTTAAGTTTTATGATGAACAGTTTTTTGCTAACAGTTGTGAGGTAGTTGATGCTAAAATATCTAAACGACTGTTAGAAAGTATCTTTCAGAAAAACAGCCCGCTACATGACGGAGCCGTTGTAATTTCGGAGAACAAAATTAAAAGTGCGAGTTGCATTTTACCATTAACGGATAACGACCAGTTGCCATCGCAGTTTGGTTTAAGGCACAGAGCAGGCATTGGGGTTTCTGAAACAACTGATGCTGTTGCCGTAATCATTTCAGAGGAAACAGGAGAAATTTCTTATGCCAAACAAGGACGAGTGAGAATGAATGTTTCTTTCGGAGAGCTGGAGAAACTACTTAATAAAGATTTCTAAGAAAAGATTAAGGAGCAAAGAACAAAGTTTAAGGAGCAAAGAACTAAAAGCTAAAAAAGCCAGCAAAATAAAAGAGCAAGGATTTATAGACATTGAATCTTAACTCCTTACTCTTTCATCCTTTATCAGTATTAGCAATACTGTTCGAAAGCTCCGATCAAATTATCAGCGATCATTTGTGCAGGGCGACCTTCAATTTGATGACGTTCGATCATGTGAACCAATTTGCCATCTTTAAATAAAGCCATTGCAGGTGATGAAGGAGGAAAAGGCATCATATAATTTCTAGCTTGATCTACCGCTTCTTTTTCCATTCCGGCAAAAACCGTTACTAATTTATCAGGATGTTTTTCGTGCGCTGCTGCTGCTCTTGCTGCAGGACGGGCATTTGCTGCCGCACAACCGCAAACGGAATTAACAACAACTAAAACAGTGCCTTCACCCTTAATAGCCTGATCAACTTCTTGTGCATTTTTTAATTCTTCAAAACCTACGTTAGTTAATTCCTTACGCATTGGTTCTACTAAATATTCTGGATACATTATCGTGAGTTTTTTATTTACAATTTCAGACTACAAAAATAAGAAAATCGAACAGCATGAGCCATTCGATTTATATTTTTAAGGTAAAATTAAACGGGTGAAAATCTTATTGAAGACCTTTTTCTCTCAATAGCTCTTTCATAAGTTCAGGGTCACGCAATGCCGCCCAACCGAAAGCAACAATCATTGCTACCAAAGCGAGAATATAAAGCGCACTTAAAATTACACCAATTATTCCGCAAACCTTACCTGCTTTTGTATTTTTTAACGAAGACAAAGAATACGCTCCGGGATTTAAATTATACTGTTTTATATCCTTACCCGCTAAAATCCAAGCGATTATCCCGAAGACCAAGCCTAAACCATAGCAACAACAAGCCGGTATTGATAAAATTCCCAACACCAATGCAACTGTAGCATTCGGCAAATTTTGCTGTCCCATGCCACCACCAAATTGACCGAAAGGAGGCTGTTGAAAAGGCGGAGGCGTAACCGGCGGCGTGTGTACAGGCTCAACCGGTGAGATATCATTCTTTATTGGTTCGAATGGGTTTTCTTGAGGAGTTCCTTGTTGTTCGGACATAAATGTGGTTTTAGTTAATAAGTTGATGATTGTATATTTTGTAAATGTAATTTATTAAGATAATTACCGCAATACCCATAAACATGATTTTAATGAAATATGCACCGAACTTAAAGTCAATTTTAAGATGGATAGCCGTGAACAGGATTAAAACGAGGAGTGGAATTGTAGCGGGATAAAATTTGAAAGATTCGAAAAAATTACCCTTCATTAAAGCTAAAACTGAGCGCTGCAAGCCACAGCCCGGGCAATCTATACCAAAATGCGCCTTGAACGGGCAGCTTAGTAAATGATGATTCAACCAATCGAAGAAGTTAAATTTCTGTTGCGACTGCATCCTCTGCATTATTAATTCGGCCATCTTTCCAGATTTTATATTTCTCCAAGTCTTTTAACACTTGCTTATATACCAGATTAAGTACAAAAATATCGTCGATAAATCCAAGTACAGGAACAAAGTCGGGTACAATATCAATCGGGGAAAGAAAGTAAATGATGCCACCAAGAATGGCTACAATTGAACGTTTAGGAATCTCTATGTAATCACCGTTAACATAATCTTTTGCAACAGCGAACAGAAGAACCATCTTCGCCCAAACGCCTTCAAGATCGCCTTTGTTGGAAACGGCTTTGCCTAAAGCCTCTTTAATTGTATCGCTCGCTTTAGATTTATTATCAAGGGTAACTGATGCTTTACGCTCCGATTTTTTAAAGAAATCTATTATTTTTTTTCTGTTCAATCTCATCATACAAGGAGTACAAATTAACGGCCAAAACTTCAATTTTGTTTGTTAGCAAGAGCGTATTATTGATAACTCATTCTATTTTTCATCAAACAAGGTTAACAATTTCTTATCAAAGGAAATTGCAATCAATTTGCCTTCCAACGTATCTTCTTCATAAAGCTGCCTTTTTTTAGGGTCAAAAATGAACCTGGCAATTACGGGCATCCTATCTGAATAGCTCTCGTGGAGGTTAAAGTTATAGGTGGCAGAATACCCTTGTGAAGGGTCGATTTTTGGATTTGGGCTAGTCTCAAGCATTACGCCGTAAGACATTCCTCCATTTTTTACAACTCGTTCATATAATCCTTTAGTTAGCTGTTTACAACGAGGAGAAGTTTCGACAATTCGATATGCAATTTTCGCTCTTTTGCTTTCCTTAATTTGAGCCGACACCGTTAGCGTTAACAGTGTCATCGCAAGTAAATTTAACGTTCTTTTTAACATAATAAACGCGATTATCGACTTATGCCGCAGCAGATTTTAGCATCTCTAAAATATCATCCAAGTACTTTCTTTCGTTAGCTAACCTGGGTACTTTATGCTGACCGCCTAATTTATCTTTAGCTTTTAACCAGTTGTAAAAAGTATTTGCCGGGGCGTTGTGGACTTTCGGGCGGCAAAGCGCCATGTCTTTAAACCGCTTGGCATCGTAATCAGAATTTATTTCGCGTAAAGTATTGTCCATCACATCGACAAATCTTTCAAAATCGTCGGGTTGCTTATCAAACTCGATAATCCACTCATGCCCACCAGCTTTTTCACCCTTAAAATATATCGGTCCGGCGGTGTAATCCTTAATTTCTGCACCGGTTGCGCAACATGCTTTTGTTAAGGCCTGCTCCGCATTGTCGATAATTACTTCTTCTCCAAAGGCGTTTATAAAATGCTTGGTTCTACCTGTTATTTTAATCCTGTAAGGAGATAAAGAGGTAAACTGAACGGTATCTCCAATCATGTAACGCCATAAACCACCATTTGTTGATATAACAATTGCATAGTTTTTGTTTAATTCAACTTCACCTAACAACAGTGCTTTCGGGTTTTCATCACCAATATTTTCCATCGGGATAAATTCATAGAAAATACCATAATCGAGCATTAAAAGCATTTCTTCTGAGTTATCCTGATCTTGAATTCCGAAAAATCCTTCCGATGCATTGTAAGTCTCCAGGTAATACATATCATCCGATGGAATGAGTTGCCTGAACTGTTCGCGATAAGGTGTAAAGTTTACAGCGCCATGTACGTAAAGTTCAAGATTTGGCCAAACTTCAAGCAGGTTCTTCTTACCTGTTAACTCAAGAACTTTCTTAGCTAGAACAATTGTCCATGTTGGAACACCGGAAATGCTGGTTACATTTTCTTGAATAGTTGCTTCGGCCATTCTATCCATTTTAACTTCGTAATTATCCATCAAAGCGATAGACATATCCGGTGTTCGGTAATATTCGGCCCAAATTGGGAGATTCTTAATCAATACTGCCGAGAGGTCGCCATAGAAACAATCTTCATTTAATTGGTTAACCTGATGGCTACCGCCTAAAACCAATCCTTTACCGGTAAACATTTTGTTATCGGGACGGTTATTACAGTAAATGGAAAGCATGTCTTTTCCACCTTTAAAATGACACTCTTCTAAGGACTCTTCAGAAACGGGAATGAATTTACTTCTATCACTTGTAGTTCCTGATGATTTTGCAAACCATTTAATATCTGAAGGCCAAAGAATGTTTTGCTCTCCGGCAAGCATCCGTTCGATATAAGGCTTCAAAGTATCATAATTTTGAATCGGAACCCTTTCCTGATATTGATGTGTAGTTAAAATGGTCTTGTAATCATATTTTCTGCCCCATTCTGTATTTTCTGCACTATCAATTAAGCTGTGAAACCATTCTTCCTGAACATCGTACGGATACTTCATAAAAAGCTCAATCTGATGGATTCGCTTTTTCATTAACCAGGTAAAAATTGAATTTACGATTGCCATAAGCTCGATTTAAACTTCAAAGGTTTTACGTTTTAACACAAAGTTAGAACCAAGGTATACCTTACGAACCATTTCGTTTTCTGCCAAAACTTCAGGAACACCTTGTTCGAGAATTTTTCCTTCGAAAAGCAGGTAAGCTCGGTCTGTAATGGAAAGTGTTTCCTGAACGTTGTGGTCGGTAATTAGTATACCAATATTTTTATGTTTTAGTTTTGCAACAATGCTTTGAATTTCTTCCACAGCAATTGGATCTACCCCGGCAAATGGTTCATCTAAAAGAATAAAGTTTGGGTTTGCCGCTAATGCACGGGCAATTTCTGTTCGCCTCCGTTCGCCACCTGATAATAAATCGCCACGGTTTTTACGAACTTTATGCAAACTAAACTCGTTAATTAATTCCTCGAGTTTATCTTTTTGCTCTTCCTTACTCATTTTACTCATTTCCAAAATGGCAAGAATATTTTCTTCAACGGTTAGCTTTCTAAAAACGGAGGCTTCCTGAGCAAGGTACCCGATACCTTTTTGTGCCCGGCGGTACATTGCATCTTCGGTAATGTCTTCTTCTTCCAAAAAAATACGCCCTTCGTTTGGTTTAATTAAACCCACAATCATATAGAAAGAGGTTGTTTTACCAGCACCGTTTGGTCCAAGTAAACCAACAATTTCTCCCTGACTTACATTGAAAGAAACATCATTAACAACAGTACGCTGCTTATATTTTTTAACCAGATTTTCGGCTCTTAATATCATTCTTTATTAATTTTTAGATAGAAGAATAATGAATAAAGATTTGGCTGTTCATTGCTGCTCCTTAAGTGTTGTATTTCTCTTCAATCTTAACCCCTTACTTTTTATCTTTATCCTTACTCTTTTATTCTTGCTCCTATATCTTTATCCCTTTAATATTGAGTTGCAAACGTTTCTTATCTCTCCACACATTTTCTTCTATCGTATAACAAACAGAAAATGGCACTTTTGGTTGCAAAAGATTTTGAAATTCTGCAAGGCCAAATCCAATGCCCTCAAAAATAGCTGAATTTTGTTGTTTTATATTAACTTTTAGGTGGTTGCCGCCAACCGCCATTGCATGCTGAGCAAGATATACGTTATGTGTAACAAAGATTGGCGCCATATTTTCTGGCCCGAATGGCCCCATTTGCGCTAAAACGCGATAAAATTTACCGTCGATTTGAGCAAGATCTATTTCCGCATCAATTTTTATCATCGGCGTTAATAGTTCATCGGTAATTGTAGCAGCAACGATTTCTTCGAATTTTTCGGCAAAAGCACTTACATTATCTTGCTGCATGGTTAACCCGGCCGCAAATTTATGACCGCCATATTGGTCGAGTAAATCAGCGCAGCCACTTAAAGCTTCATACAAATCGAAGCCCACAACCGATCGGCAAGAGCCTGCTACATGACCGTTAGATTTTGTAAGTACGATAGTAGGGCGATAGTATTTCTCAGTTAACCGAGAAGCTACAATTCCAATAACGCCTTTGTGCCAGTTCTCGTTAAATACAACTGTTGTTTTCTTATTTATTAAGATTTCACTGTCACCGATTAATGCTAAAGCCTCTCTTGTTATATCCTGGTCGTAAGTTTTACGCTCGGTATTTTTTAAGTTGATTTCTACGCTTTGCTCTAACGCATTTCCATCTACCTGGCAAAGCAACATAGCCACGGCATGTTTTGCATGGTCTATACGGCCTGCGGCATTTATCCGCGGACCTAAAGTAAACACGACATCGGTAATCGTATAATTTTCCGTTTTGCCCGAAACTTCCATGAGGGCTCGCAAACCCTCACACGGATTCGTATTGAGCTTACGAATGCCGTAATAAGCGAGAATTCTGTTTTCGCCAACAACGGGAACAATATCTGCGGCAATGCTTACCATTACCAAATCGAGGTATTGTAAGTAAGTTTCTATAGGCAAATTATGTTTTTGCGCATAGGCTTGTGCAAGCTTAAAACCGATTCCGCAGCCTGCCAATTCTTTAAAGGGATAGTCGCAGTCTGCACGTTTCGGATCTAAAACCGCTATTGCCTTAGGCAATTCATCGCCCGGCAAGTGGTGATCGCAGATAATGAAATCTATACCAAGTTTATTTGCATAATCTATTTTATCAATCGATTTTATACCACAATCCAAGGCAATAATCAGAGAAAATCCGTTTTCATTTGCATAATCGATACCCGTGGTAGAAATTCCATAACCCTCTAAATAACGATCCGGAATATAGTATTCGATGTTTGGGGTAAGTTGAGAAAAGAAGCTGAAAGCCAATGCTACCGATGTAGTTCCATCAACATCATAATCACCGTATATCAGAATTTTTTCGTGTGTTGCTAATGCATTTTCGATTCTTTCTATGGCTTTATCCATATCTTTCATCAAGAATGGATTGTGAAGATGATTTAAATCAGGCCTGAAAAAATACTTTGCCTGGTCAAAATCACAAACATTGCGTTGAACTAAAATTTGTGAAAGTGATTGATCTATATTGAGTTGTTCTGCTAATTTCTTTACCGTGTCATCATTACAATTTGATGTCAGCACCCATCTTTTTTCCATTATATTTGTTTCCGAACAGTAAATATACTTTTTTAATTTAAATCTCTACATTTTGCAAGTTCATACCTTATTCGAGGGCACCTATTCTGTTGATGCTTCAAAGAAGTTCGTTCCTTTCGATTCTGCCATTCATAGTTTTAAAGATAGACCGGGCTCGCTATTTATTAACGTTCAACCTTTTTTAGTTGAACTTAAGGATGATTTAGTCCTTTTCGACACCGGTTTAGGTTTCAGTGATGACCATGGCGAATTAATTTTACACAAAAACATCCGCAATGCGGGTTTCGACCCGACTGATGTTACGAAGGTTTTAATGTCGCACTTACATTATGACCATTCGGGTGGAATGATTCACAAACTTGGCGAAAAGACCGAACTGAGTTTCCCCGATGCGGAATACGTAATCAATCGTGGCGAGTGGGAAACTGCGTTCAGCAGTACATCTAGCTCTTACCACACTGACATTTTTGATTACCTGCAACGTAATGCACAGCTGAAGTTTGTGGAGGGCAATGGCAATTTGAATGAAACGATTGCATTTGAATTTACAGGCGCCCATTGCCCAAACCACCAGGTTTTTCTTTTAACTGAGGGGAATCAGAAAGTTTTTTTTGGAGGCGATGTATTGCCAGAACCTGGCGAACTGATTAAAAACTTCATTGCCAAATACGATTTCGATGGCCGCAAAGCGATGGAATTACGCAAGGAGTTTGGCAAAAGAGCCGCTGCTGAAAATTGGGAATGTTTATTTTACCATAGCAAAGACCAGGCTACGGGTTTTGTTGATGAAATTGACGGCGGGTTTAGGATAAGGTAATTGACCTGTTATCCGTGGGCTAAAGCCAACGGCGCTGAAATGCGGTCGAAAAATTGAGTTCCAGAAAAGGCTTAAAGACAAAGCAGCAAAGCTAAAGCACAACCGATTGGCGATAAATTTATAGCCGTCAGTTTCAACGGATAGAAAAATAAAAAAGCGAGCAAGGCTTTAGCCAAACCTGCAATTTGCAATCTGCGTTTCTTGCAGTTCTGCAGTTTCTAAACCCGACAGCAGCAAAAATACTTTTTGTAGCATGTTACCAGGCAGATTGCCGGATCGTTCCTTACCGAAATGAACACCGTAAGGAGCTGGAGAAGTTAATAAAAAGATTGCAGCGAATGGCGGGAACAAACATTGATAACTGCGTTGCAATTGCTTTCCAAAATCAAAATAAAATTCACAAAATTCTACAAAAGGCGCATTTGGATTGCTTAGCACTTCGCAAGGACAAAAAAAAAGATCGCGATAAATCGCGATCTTTTTTAAGCCATCCCTTTTTTGAGAGGGGATTATTTTTTAGCTACCAATTTCACTGCCAATTCGAAGTTATCATCAATTGCTTTGTCGCCAATGCTATCGAAGAAAGATTTCGAACCATAACGAATATCGTATTTAGTTCTGTCGACAGTAATTTTACCTGCTAAAGCAGAAACAGTACCATCGGTATTTACAGTTACAGTTGCAGGAAAACTTAATGGTTTAGAAATACCTTTAATGGTTAAGTTACCTGATACCGTTACAGCAGCACCTGAACCAGCAACTTTAGTAATTACAAAGGTTGAAGTCGGGAATTTAGCAACACCAAAGAAATCATCTGCTTTTAAGTGACCCTCTAACTTAGCGCTACCATCAGCATCTTTGATAGAGTTCATATCGATAGTGAAAGTACCACCGGTTACTTTTTTACCATCAACATTTAAAGTTCCTGATTGCAAAGCGATTGTTCCGTTGTGAGAACCTGTTACTTTTTTACCAACCCAAGTAATAGTCGATTTTGCTGCATCTACAGTGTAAGTAACTGGTTTAATAGTTGTAAAAGCTGATAAAGACACAACCGCAACTAATAAAAAGATTGAAGAGATTTTTAATTTCATTGTTTGATTTTTTTAATTTATGGTGCAAATATAGGCTTAAGATAGATTGTTTGTTATTGATGTATGTTAACTTTTTCAAAAATGATCGA
>Ga0308164_10004989_pt1 | contig 10923 bp, 8 predicted proteins | sample PhyTR2_FD_201031 | JGI IMG/M metagenome (GOLD analysis project Ga0308164, IMG submission 201031) | Phyllosphere microbial communities from UC Gill Tract Community Farm, Albany, California, United States - DLSLT.R2 | ecosystem: Host-associated > Plants > Phyllosphere > Unclassified | place: USA... | reverse complement strand
GCGGCAGCAGCGCGACACCGCAGCCGACCTGGGCGGCGCGGATGCACATGTAGAAGGTTTCGAAGCGCGGGCCGTGATAACTGTGATCGGTGTGATAGCCCAGACTTTCGAACCATTCATGCCAGGCCTGAGGACGAAACGCGTTTTGCAGCAGGACCAGTTCGCTCAGTTGCCTTGGGTCGGTAAAGGGCGTTTCGGGCAGACTGTCGGGCGAGCAGACCGGGATCAATTCTTCACCGAACAGCTTCACACTTTCTGCGCCAGGTATCGCAGCCTGACCGAAGTAGAACGAGACGTCGCAGCGGCCCTTGATCAGATCGTCAGATTCCTGTTCGTTGAGCAAGTCCAGATGGATATGCGGATGACGCAGGCGCCAGCCCTTCAGGCGCGGCACCAGCCATCGTGCACCAAAGGTTGAGGGCGTGGAGACACGCAGCACCTCCGTTTCCCCCCCATAGGAACGCAGGAAGTGCGTGGACATCTCGACCTGATTGAGGATCTTGCGCACTTCGGCCAGGTACAGCGAGCCGGCGGGCGTCAGCTGCAGCCTGCGTCGAACGCGCTGGAACAACAGGTGCTGGACCAGTTCTTCAAGCTGTGCCACCTGCTTGCTCACTGCGCTCTGGGTCAGATTGAGCTCTTCGGCGGCCCGGGTGAAGCTCAAATGCCGGGTCACCGCCTCAAAACATTGCAGCGCAGCGATCGAGGGCAGGTGACGTTTGTTGAGCATGAAATGGCTTCTCTTTGACAGGGCATGGTGCATGAATAATCGGAATGATATCTCGCCTAAAGGTCGTTTGTTGCCTGACGGAAGGGCGGTTATTACTACGTTGCCCGCAGCGCCGCTAACGAGGACTGCAATGTGTCTGCCGACGGCGCGCGCGGAAGGGCATTTTTCGCCAGATCCACTAGCCTCAAATGGTGCGTCTCGTAGCGTTTGCGCACCGGGGGTGTGCACTTCGGTGACGTACGCTGTTACAGGCGGGTTGCACGTCAGACCGTGTACGGGTTGCTGTGGCTAATGGCTTGGGTTGCTCTTTCATGTGGCGGGTTGCACCTTTTGCGGCTCGAGCGGTTGCACGGCCCGCAGGCGATGAGATCAGGTCATTGAATGACAAGCCAAACGTGACATTTTCCGGAATAAAAAAGTGATGGCACGTCCCTTGCTCTAAGCAAAGGCGTAGTCGCAGTGCCAATTAAAAAAACCAGGAGCACCACTCATGTCGCATACGTTTTACAGGAAAGGTTTTCTGACAATTGCAGTTGCTGCTGCATTGGGCGTGTCTTCGTTGGCGCAGGCTGACGTTAAAATCGGCGTGGCGGGGCCAATGACTGGCGCCAATGCCGCGTTCGGTGAGCAGTACATGAAGGGTGCGCAGGCCGCTGCCGACGCGATCAACGCTGCAGGCGGTGTGAATGGGGAAAAGATCGTTCTGGTCGCGGGCGACGATGCCTGTGAACCCAAGCAGGCCGTCGCTGTTGCCAACCGTCTTGTGGATCAGGACAAGGTTGTGGGCGTTGTCGGCCATTTCTGCTCGTCTTCGACCATTCCTGCCTCCGAGATCTACAGTGATGCGGGCGTCATCGCCATCACCCCTGGCTCCACCAACCCGCAGGTTACCGAACGTGGCCTGAAAGAGATGTTCCGCATGTGTGGCCGTGACGATCAGCAGGGTGTCGTGGCGGGTGATTACATCGTTGACGTCTTGAAGGGCAAGAAAATCGCCGTCATCCACGACAAGGACACCTACGGCCAAGGCCTGGCGGATGCCACACAGACCCAGTTGAAAAAGCGCGGCGTGACACCGGTTCTGTATGAAGGTCTGACCCGCGGCGAGAAGGACTTCAGTGCCTTGGTCACCAAGATCCGCTCGACGGGTGCCGACGTCGTCTACTTCGGCGGCCTGCACCCTGAAGCGGGTCCGCTGGTTCGTCAACTGCGTGAACAAGGCCTGAAAGACGTCAAGTTCATGTCCGATGACGGTGTCGTGACCGACGAATTGGTGACCACTGCAGGTGGCAAGCAATATGTCGATGGCGTCTACATGACTTTCGGCGCCGACCCGCGCATGTTGCCTGACAGCAAGGCCGTGGTTGAACAGTTCCGTAAAGGCGGCACCGAGCCTGAAGGCTACACCCTGTACGCTTACGCTTCGATTCAGGCGCTGGCTGCCGGCTTCAACGGTGCCAAGGTCAACAAGGGCGACAAGGCAGCCGAATGGCTCAAGGCCCACCCGGTCAAGACCGTCATGGGCGAAAAGGCCTGGGACAGCAAGGGTGACCTGAAAGTCTCCGACTACGTGGTGTACCAGTGGGACAAGGACGGTAAATACCACCAGCTTGAAAAACAGAAATAAGACGGACGTGTGTCGACCGTGCTCGCTCCAGGTGAGCACGGGCTGACAAATGGATGGGCTCGCCCATGAGCGAGCCTGCATTTTCTGTTGCTTTCGGACCCGTTCGCCGCGCCTCACGAGGGCTCGGCGGGCGGAATGCTGAGCTGCCTTTCAAGTGTGTGAGCGTGCGTGATGGACGGTATCTTCCTGCAGCAAATGATCAACGGACTGACACTCGGGTCGGTCTACGGTCTTATAGCCATCGGCTACACGATGGTTTACGGCATCATCGGCATGATCAACTTCGCTCATGGCGACGTGTACATGATTTCCGCCTACCTGGCCGCGATCGGCCTGGCGGTACTGTCTTTCTTCGGACTGGAATCCTTTCCATTCCTGATTCTCGGGACTCTGATCTTTACCATCGTGGTAACGGGCGTTTACGGGTTCGTGATCGAGCGTGTGGCCTACAAGCCGCTGCGTAACTCGACCCGGCTGGCGCCGCTGATCAGCGCCATCGGTATTTCGCTGATTCTGCAGAACTATGCGCAGATCAGCCAGGGCGCGCGGCAGCAGGGTGTTCCAACATTGCTTGAAGGCGCCTGGCGCTTCGAGATTGGCACCGGCTTCGTACAGATCACCTACACCAAGATCTTCATCCTCATCGCCGCCTTCGTCGGCATGGGCGTGCTGACCTACATCATCAAGTACACCAAGCTGGGCCGCATGTGCCGTGCCACCCAGCAGGACCGCAAGATGGCGTCGATCCTTGGGATCAACACCGACCGGGTCATCTCCTACGTGTTCATCATCGGTGCGGCCATGGCGGCACTGGCGGGCGTGCTGATCACCATGAACTACGGCACGTTCGACTTCTACGCGGGCTTCGTGATCGGCATCAAGGCGTTCACTGCCGCCGTACTGGGCGGGATCGGCTCGCTGCCTGGCGCGATGCTTGGCGGTTTGATTCTGGGGGTTGCCGAGTCGCAGTTCTCCGGTCTGATCAACTCCGACTACAAAGACGTGTTCAGTTTCGGCCTGCTGGTATTGATCCTGATTTTCCGTCCCCAAGGCCTGCTGGGTCGCCCACTCGTGGCGAAGGTATAAGTATGTCCGCTCCTATCGCTAAACCTATTGATATCAAGAAAAGCCTGATTGACGCCGTCGTGGCGGGATTACTGGCCCTGATCGTGTTCGGCCCCATCGTCGGCATCGTGCTCGATGGCTATAGCTTCAACCTGCAGCCGACCCGTGTGGCCTGGCTGGTGGCAATCGTCATGCTCGGGCGCTTCCTGATGAGTCTGTTTCTGCAGACGCCCAGAGGCGTGCGTATCTCCCAGAGTTTCGAAAGTTCGGGGTCGGGCGTGCACGTGCTCAAGCCCGATCACAAATCGAACCTGTACTGGATCATTCCGGTGCTGATCGTGATCGCTATCGTGTTTCCGATCTTCGCCAACAAGTACCTGCTGACCGTGGTCATTCTCGGGCTGATCTATGTGCTGCTGGGGCTGGGCCTGAACATCGTGGTCGGCCTGGCCGGGTTGCTCGATCTGGGCTACGTGGCATTCTATGCCATCGGTGCCTACGGCCTTGCGCTGGGCTATCAGTACCTCGGGCTGGGATTCTGGTCAGCGCTGCCACTGGCGGCCATTGCGGCGGCGCTGGCAGGCTGCATCCTGGGATTCCCGGTGTTGCGCATGCATGGCGACTATCTGGCCATTGTGACGCTGGGCTTCGGGGAAATCATTCGTCTGGTGCTCAATAACTGGCTGTCGTTCACCGGCGGCCCGAACGGTGTTCCTGTGCCCTCGCCAACGTTCTTCGGCCTGGAGTTCGGGCGTCGGGCGAAGGACGGCGGAATTCCGATCCATGAGTACTTCGGCTTCGATTACAACCCGGACCTGAAATTTCTGTTCATCTACACCGTGCTGTTCCTCGTTGTGCTGGCCGTGCTGTTCGTCAAGCATCGCCTGACGCGCATGCCGATTGGGCGTGCCTGGGAAGCGCTGCGTGAGGACGAAATCGCCTGCCGTTCGATGGGCCTCAACCACGTGCTGGTCAAACTGTCGGCGTTCACCATCGGTGCGTCGACGGCGGGTCTTGCGGGTGTGTTCTTCGCCAGCTATCAGGGCTTCGTCAACCCGACCTCGTTCACCTTCTTCGAATCGGCGTTGATTCTGGCCATCGTGGTGCTCGGCGGCATGGGATCGACGGTGGGCGTGGTGATTGCAGCCTTCGTGTTGACTGTTGCGCCTGAACTGCTGCGCAGCTTCTCTGAGTATCGCGTGCTGCTGTTCGGGATTCTGATGGTGTTGATGATGATCTGGCGACCTCGTGGCCTGATCCGCATCAGTCGTACCGGCGTAGCTCCGCGCAAGGGTGCGCTGGTCAAGGGAGGAGCCACGCAATGAGCAATGAAGTGATTCTTTCCGTCGAACACCTGATGATGCATTTCGGTGGCATCAAGGCCCTCAGCGACGTGAGCCTCAAGGTGCGGCGCAATTCGATTTTCGCCCTGATCGGCCCCAACGGCGCGGGCAAGACTACGGTCTTCAACTGCCTGACCGGTTTCTACAAGGCCACGGGCGGGCGTATAGAACTGCATACCCGTGACAAGACCACCAACGTTATCAAGCTGCTGGGCGAGCCGTTCAAGGGCAGTGACTTCGTGTCGCCGAAAAGCTTCCTGAGCCGCGTGTACTACAAGATGTTCGGCGGCACCCACCTGGTCAACCGGGCAGGCCTGGCGCGCACTTTCCAGAACATTCGCCTGTTCAAGGAAATGTCGGTGGTCGAGAACCTGCTGGTGGCCCAACACATGTGGGTCAATCGCAGCCTGATCAGCGGCATCCTCAACACTCGCGGCTACCGCAAGGCCGAGGAAGACGCACTCAACACCGCGTTCTACTGGCTGGAAGTCGTGGATCTGGTGGATTGCGCCAACCGTCTGGCCGGTGAGTTGTCCTACGGGCAGCAACGCCGCCTGGAAATCGCCCGGGCCATGTGCACGCGCCCGCAGGTGATCTGCCTGGATGAGCCCGCAGCAGGCCTCAACCCGCAGGAAACCGAAGCCCTGAGCGGCATGATCCGTCTGCTGCGCGACGAGCATGACATGACCATCGTGCTCATCGAGCATGACATGGGCATGGTGATGGGTATCTCCGATGACATTGTGGTGCTGGACCACGGCAACGTGATTGCCGCGGGCGGACCGGAGCAGATCCGCAACGATCCGAAAGTGATCGCCGCGTACCTGGGCGCTGATGAAGAGGAATTGGTATGAGCAAGCCGATCCTCGAACTGAAAGAGATCGATGTGTTTTACGGGCCGATTCAGGCCCTCAAGAAAGTCTCGCTGCATATCGACGAGGGCGAGACGGTCAGCCTGATCGGCTCCAATGGTGCGGGCAAGTCCACGCTGCTGATGTCGATTTTCGGTCAGCCCCGTGCGGCCAGCGGGCAGATCATCTATCAGGGCACTGACATCACCCAGAAGTCGTCGCACTACATCGCGTCCAACGGCATTGCGCAGTCGCCGGAAGGGCGGCGGGTGTTCCCCGACATGTCGGTCGAGGAAAACCTGATGATGGGCACCATCCCGATTGGCGACAAACACTCGGCCGAAGACATGCAGCGCATGTTCGACCTGTTTCCGCGCCTCAAGGAGCGTCGTAACCAACGCGCCATGACGATGTCCGGTGGCGAGCAGCAAATGCTGGCCATCGCCCGTGCGTTGATGAGCCGTCCGAAACTGCTGCTGCTCGACGAGCCGAGCCTGGGCCTGGCGCCAATCATCGTGAAGCAGATCTTCGCCACCCTGCGTGAGCTGGCCGCGACCGGCATGACCATCTTTCTGGTCGAGCAGAACGCCAACCATGCGCTGAAGCTGTCTGACCGCGCTTACGTGATGGTCAACGGCGAGATCCGCCTGTCGGGCACCGGTCAGGAATTGCTGGTCAATGAGGAGGTCAGGAACGCCTATCTGGGCGGTCACTGACGGTCTGGCAATTCATGCTGTTTCAATCGTGCGCCCCGGGTGTTTTACACTCGGGGCGTCGCTTTTCAGATTGTGGAAAACAATTTTGACGGACCTTGGAAGTGCGACATAAAACCGCTGCAAACGGTTGTTTTGTCACGCTTTCGACTTGTTCAGGTTTACTGTGGATCCGACTGTTAATAACTTGGGAGTATTTAGCTGCAGGCCTTTATGCATAAGGGTTACAGCGAAGTGTTCAAAAATCGTACAGGCGGTTTTCAGCTTTCATTCGGGGCGTTTGTCAACTGTCTGAAGGCTGGTTGTTCATACAGTTTATCCGCCTGTTCAACCTGTGGATAACTCTGTGGGCAAGCGTTGGAAAGAGTGGGGTAGGCGGCACGGATGCTGGGCTGTAGGCCATCATGCGTTCACACGACCGTCATCGTTCGTTTGCCCTGCTGATCAAAGTCAAGGAAAAAACTTTGCATGCCTCGCTACAGGCCCCGGTCTGCGGGTGATTCAGCGTTTCAGAGTTGCCCCCGGATTTTGTGGGTCTGACTGTGGATAACGTGGGCAAAACTGCCTACGGGCCTTGCTGCGTATGGCTTTGCTTGAGGTGTATGTTTTTTGTACAGCTGATCGGCTTGATCGCGGGTTTTATCCCCAGGCTTGATCCAGAGCGTTCGTGACGGGCATGCTTCCTTTTTCGCTTTATTTATTAACAGGCTGCGCCGCTTTACCGAGCAACAGGCTGCGCCATGTCAGGAGAACGAGATGACTTCCACCGTATTCATTACAGGCGCCACTTCCGGGTTTGGCGAGGCGTGCGCGCGTCGTTTCGCTGAAGCCGGCTGGTCGCTGGTGCTGACCGGCCGCCGCAAGGACCGTCTGGACGCGCTGAGCGCCGAGTTGTCGAAGCAGACCAGGGTTCACATGCTGGTGCTGGACGTGCGTGACCGTGCGGCCATGGAAAGCGCTATCGCCGAGCTGCCGGAAGAGTTCGCCACGATTCAGGGCCTGATCAACAACGCAGGTCTGGCGCTGGGCATTGATCCTGCGCCCAAGTGCGATCTGGATGATTGGGACACCATGATCGACACCAACGTCAAAGGCCTGGTCTACACCACGCGCCTGCTGCTGCCGCGTCTGATCGCGCATGGCCGCGGTGCCAGCATCGTCAACCTGGGCTCGGTGGCCGGTAACTACCCGTATCCGGGCGGCAACGTGTACGGCGGCACCAAGGCGTTCGTCGGGCAGTTCTCGCTCAACCTGCGCAATGACCTCGTGGGAACAGGCGTGCGAGTCACCAATCTGGAGCCAGGTTTGTGCGAAAGCGAGTTCTCGCTGGTGCGCTTCGGTGGTGATCAGGCCAAGTACGATGCGACCTATGCCGGTGCAGAGCCGATCCAGCCGCAGGACATTGCCGATACGATTTTCTGGATCATGAACACACCGGCCCACGTCAACATCAACAGCCTTGAATTGATGCCGGTCAGCCAGACCTGGGCGGGCTTTGCGATCGATCGCAATCGCGGCTGATCAGTCTTTTTCGGGCGTAGGCGGCGGGAAGGCTGTGACAAAGCGGTTTTCCAGGTAGTCCGCCAGTCCGATGTAGCAGGTAGCCAGATGGTAGGGTGTGGTCGATGGCATGTCGCTGCGGCTCACCGTGCCATCGGCGTCGACACACTCGCTCCAGCCGGTCGCATGCAGGAAGCGCTGTTCGAAGTCGAGCAGTTGCTGGCTCAGTGCTGACTCGCATTCGGGCCGCAACGCCATCGCTCGCAAATACTCAGCCTGCGCCCAGATGCGCTGGGTGCTGTCCTGCACCTTGCCATCCAGCGTCAAGGTCGCCGTGACAGCTCCGTTCTGTGAATCAACGCCGTGTGCCTGCGCATGGGCGAACGCACGGATCATGGACTCATGCAGCGGCCTGCCATGCATCTCGGGGGACGATTCGAGCAGGAAGAACCACTCGAACTGATGCCCCGGCTCATACCAGTTATCCACAGCGCCCAGCGGCTTCTCAAGCATCACGCCCGTGGTTTTATCCACAAAGCGCTGCTGCATGTTGACGGCCAGCGCGTCCATCGCCGCCTGAGTCGCCGGGTCGGCACGTACCGACAGTGTGGCCAGAAAGGCCTCTGCCAGGTGCATCAACGGGTTCTGTAAAGGGCCGGTGCCGAGCGGGGACCAGTCTTCATCCAGTTGCGCTTCGTACAAGCCCTTGCCGTCGGCAAAGCGCTCGGCAACGACGTTGAGCGCTGCGTTGAGCACGGACTCCGCGAGCGGATCCTTCGACTTCGCCCAATAATGGGCGCAGGCGAAGATGATGAAGGCATGTGTGTACAGGTCCTTGCGACGATCCAGTGGTTTGCCCTGTGGGTCGATGCTGTAGAACCAGCCGCCATGCTCGCCGTCGTGGAAGTGCTGCTGCAACGAGCGGAACAGTGCACCGGCGCGTATAGCAGCGTCCGGTATCTCGTCGTGATCGATCAGGCTGGAAAACAGAAACAGCTGCCGCGCGCAGGCCATGGCCCGATAGCGTTGGGGTGGCAGCGGTTGATGGTTGGCATCCAGGGCTTCGTAAGGCAGCGCCAGTTGCGCATTCCAGCCGGGGCCTTGCCAGAGCGGCACGATCACTTTCAGGAAGTGCGCCTGCAAGGTAGCGAAGACCGAGGTCATGTCAGGCGTGGGGGCGGAGCTGGAAGCATGGGGCATCGGCTGTCGTCGCGGCTGTATCGAGATGCGCGACATGTTAGCAGGATTGCCGGGCAAGTCTCGATGGGCCTTGCTGATCGTGCCTGTGATGCAACCTCAACACCGGACGCGGAGCGTCCTGAGAGGCGTTCCCACGCGGAGCATGGGAACGATCAGTAGAGGCGTGATCAGGAAAAAATCAGCCTGCCAGCAACCAGACGCCTGTCGCGGCAGACGCGGCACCGGCCAGGCGCACCAGTGGGGCCGCGGCCTGCGGCAGTACGCGAACGACCGCGTAGCCAGCAGCATGCAGGGCGGCAGTCGCAGCAACGAAACCGGCAGCATAGGCCCACGGGCTGGACATTTCCGGCAGCTCGAGACCATGTGCCACGCCGTGGAACAGTGCGAACATCGCGGTCGCTGCAACGGCAAGAGCCAGTGGTGGACGAATGGCCAGCGCGACGGCAAGGCCCAGCGCCAACACCGACGCCGCAATGCCGCTTTCCAGCGCTGGCAGGTTCAAGCCCTCGAAACCCAGTACGCCTCCGATCAGCATGGTGCCGACAAAGGTGCAAGGCAGAGCCCAGCGCGCGGAGCCTTTTTGCTGCGCGGCCCACAGACCGACGGCGAGCATCGCCAGCAAGTGATCCAGACCGCCAATCGGGTGGCTTATACCGGCAATCAGACCGTTATCACCATGGCCGGGATGCGCCAGTGCCAGCGTCGGGACCAGCAGGAGGGCGAGGGCGCCGAGGACTTTTTTGTAGTTCATCGAGGGTTTCCTTGTCGTGGGATCAGGCGGCCGCGTTCAGCAGGCCCTGGCGTTCAATGAAGGCAATGATCTGTTCCAGACCCTGGCCGGTTTTCTGGTTGCTGAAGACGAACGGCTTCTCACCGCGCATCCGGCGGGTATCGCTGTCCATCATCTCCAGCGAAGCGCCCACCAGTGGGGCGAGGTCGATCTTGTTGATCACCAGCAGATCGGATTTGCAGATGCCCGGACCGCCCTTGCGCGGCAGCTTGTCGCCTGCCGACACGTCGATCACATAGATGGTCAGGTCGGACAGCTCCGGACTGAAGGTGGCGGACAGGTTGTCGCCACCGGATTCGACGATGATCAGATCCAGACCTTCGAAGCGGCGGTTGAGCTGGTCAACGGCTTCCAGATTGATCGAGGCGTCCTCGCGAATCGCGGTATGCGGGCAGCCCCCGGTTTCCACGCCGATGATGCGCTCGGGCGCCAGGGCCTCGTTACGCACCAGAAAGTCGGCGTCTTCGCGGGTGTAGATATCGTTGGTCACGACCGCGAGGTTATAGCGGTCACGCAACGCCAGACACAGCGCCAGGGTCAGGGCCGTCTTGCCGGAGCCGACCGGGCCACCAATGCCGACGCGCAGGGGTTGGCTGTTCATTGAGTTCTCCAGAGGTACTTATCAGGACCGGAATAACCGGCTGTATTGACGTTCGTGGGCCATGCTCGCCAGTGACAGGCCAAAGGCCGCACTGCCGCAATGGCGGGTATCCTGTTCAGTGGCATTGGCCTGCGCCTGCTGCAACAGTGGCAGCAGCTCGCTGGTCAGGCGTTGTGCAGCCTGCTGGCCAAGCGGGAGTGTCTTCATCAGCACTGCCAACTGGTTTTCCAGCCAGCTCCAGAGCCAGGCCGCCAGCGCATCCTGCGGGCTGATCTGCCAGGCACGGGCGGCCAGCGCCCAGCCGAGTGCCAGATGCGGCTCGGTTGTCTGTTCCAGAAAGCCACGCGCGCCGCGGTCCAGCTCCGGCAGGCCGTTGAGCAACTGTTGCAGTGAATAACCCATCTGCCGACTTTCCAGATGCAGTTCACGGGTTTCCCGGCTGGCGCGATGCTGCTCGCTGAGTTGCAGCAGTTGCCCCCAGTCTTCGTCGGCCGCGGCCTGAC